>Ga0255354_1001854_pt1 | contig 11566 bp, 8 predicted proteins | sample HBST50metaG_FD_189942 | JGI IMG/M metagenome (GOLD analysis project Ga0255354, IMG submission 189942) | Peat soil microbial communities from Stordalen Mire, Sweden - H.B.S.T50 | ecosystem: Environmental > Terrestrial > Soil > Wetlands > Peat | place: Sweden: Norrbotten County, Stordalen Mire...
GCGGCGATAGAGCGGCACTCAAGGCACCCGCTGCGAAACAGAACGGTTATAGCCTCTCCTCCGCGTGCATTACCGCTGCTGGTTTTATGTTCGAAGTTGGCTGCATTTTTCTTTCGCCAGTCGTCTTTGTCTTTTCATGAGAGTCCGGTAAAAAGTGCACGCCCTGGAGAAAATTACACAGCTCGTGTCTACCGCAAATCTGGATCTGCCCGCGTCCGCCCCGGCTGCTTCCTTCCAAGTCACACACTCCATGGCGAATAAGCATCTCGAACGCAGGACGACCACTTTGGCACGGTAATTGCTTCACTTAAGGTGTATACTCATGTTGAAAACTAAATACCAGAACGCCCACGGTTATCTGGCAACTATATTTGCCTGCGTCCTATTTCTAGCTCTGTCTGGTTGTGGAACCAACGTCCTGAGCGGAGGAAGCACAGGAACCCTCGTTATCTCTCCGAACCCAGTTGCCTTTGGCGATGTGTCGGTCGGCCAAACGCTTGACGCCACATTCTCCCTCGTCAATGGAAACTCAACTCCCGTCCAAATCACCCAACTCAATCTGACAGGGGAATCCTTCTCTGTTGTCGGTACAAGCACCCTTCCTGTCACCATACCCGCCGGTGGAACTTCCAGTTTAAGCGTGCGATTCAGTCCAGCCGCTGCAGGCGCCGCTACGGGGCAACTGACCATCACAAGCAACTCTCCGGCCAACGGCACGGCAGTAATCGCCCTGAGCGGAACCGGCACTGCGGCGACGGGAGTTTCGGCGGCACTGAGCGCACTTTCCTGCAGCAGCGCGTCCATAACAGGATCGGGGACAGATGCCTGCACGGTCACGCTGAGTGCGGCAGCGCCGAGCGGCGGTCTGAGTATAAGCCTGTCCAGCAGCAGTGCGGCAGTAACAGTACCGGCCACGGTGACAGTGCCGGCAAATGCGACTAGCGCCGCCTTCACGGCGACGGTCTTATCCGTCACCACGGCTCAGACGTCTACGTTGACGGCAACAGCGGGCAGCGCTTCCGAGAACTTTGCCCTCCAGCTGAATGTCGCGTCATCGACAACTGTACCATCGCTGACCATCAACGCGACCAGCGTAGCCTTCGGCAATGTGGCGGTGAACACGGCGTCGACGCAGTCTGTGACCTTGACATCCAGTGGCACGGGGTCCGTAACAGTCAGCGCGGCGGCTGTGACAGGAACCGGCTTTGCAGTGTCGGGCGCCACCTTCCCTGTCACGCTCGCTTCCGGCCAGACGGCGGCGCTCGATGTGCAATTCGATCCCACCACCGCGGGTGCTGCGACGGGTCAACTGACCATCACCAACAACTCCTCAACCAACAGCACGGCTGTGATAACCCTGAGCGGCACTGGCACGGCAGGTTCCTATGCTGTCAACCTTAGTTGGGAGGCACCCACTAGTTCTGCAGATCCCGTAGCAGGCTATAACGTCTACCGCGCACCAAGCAACACCACAACGTACGCACTCTTGAATTCGTCACCTGAGACCGAAACTGCCTACGTGGATAGCACAGTCGTGAGCGGACAAATCTACGATTACATCGCGGAAAGTGTCGATGCTTCCGGGGTTGAAAGCAGTCCGTCCAACATATTCAGCGTAGCAATTCCCTGAGGGCGTGCCGAACTTCCGCCAGTACGTAATCCACGTTTACTCTGCTCCGCTTGCAATCAGTCAGCACTTCGCGATACTCGCGGACTCGGCCCTTCTGAGCGAATTTCGCGTGTTCACATCAACTTAGCATTGTCTTAGTTGCTGGTGCAACAGTGCCTGGGCTCAGATCCAATGCCAGAGGCAAATGTTCTCCCTTCCGGAAGATCCAGAGCAAGGCGAGAACAACGATTAGAGCGATCCCGAAGAAAACGATTCCGCCCTGGCGATGCAGTTCTCCTGTCAAGTACCCTGGATCAACTCGGGTTCCCAGCATCGCGATCGTGAAAATGCGCAAGCCATTCTTGGCAACTGACAAAGGAATTGCGAGGCCAATCATCAATGCCTTTCGCCACGGCGAGCGCAGAAGAAGCTGAGCCAGCACCATGGTCGTGACCAGCAACATCGAGCTGGATCGGATACTGCTGCACTCTTCAGCAACTTGGACTGTCAGGCCAGGGATGGCAAGCACAACGCCATTCTGAACCACAGGGACACCAAACCCTGCAAAAAACATATGCGCTGCCCAAGCAGACCACTGCTGCAGAAGAGCTACGATCACGTTTACCACGGATTGCGGAAACGGCACCATGCCAAACAGAAATAGAAGCGGAAACAGAAGCGATCGCGCAGCTTCAGAGCCATAGCACAGCACAAAAGCCCCAACCCACCACAACACGAGCGCAAACATTCTCATTGAGAGCAGCGCATCGGGAGCCAGCCAGGCCGACCAGCCCCATGCGAGACATGTGGTCAAAGCCGCGATCGCCAAAAGAGCGGGACCAGTACGAATACTCAGGGTCGCCATCTTCCTCAGAGAACGCCGCTCCAGAAAGATCAGAACTACGCTGACGGGAAGAATCAGAAGTATGTATGTGTATTCGTCGTTGCGCAACGACAGCGCAAAAGTGTCAATCAGGACACGCCACCCGCAAAGCAGGGACACTGCCAACAGAATGGCAAGACCCGTTTGGTGTTGTAACAATTTGGTCATTGATTCATTGCACACGTAGAACCATATATAACATGAATTGTGGGATAATGCGCGGGAAGAACCCGCTCCGTGGAGAACTCCCAGGAAGTCGTACTTTCCCAACTCGCGTGGAAATCCCGCAAGAGCGCAGAAATTATCACTTATCCTTCCACCCTGCGAAGACTATTGCGAATCACGATTCAGTCACAATGGAGTGACCGATGACCGGCGTTTGTTGTGGGCCGGCAGGCAGCGCGATAGAAGGGTACTCTCCCCGTGATTGTGAACTGGTGGGATTCCTAGTGTAGCTCGGTCGTCTTGCCCATAACAGAGAAGTCCTCATGATGCTTGCTGGCTAAAGGCTGCTCGGGTTGTGTGGCAGAGCCGTTGCTGTTAAATCCGATAGTCACATTATGGGCTCCATTGCCTCCCGGAAGCACAGAGGCATTTGACGCGGTCATCTTATACTCCTCGATTTTGTACAACACTGTGCGATAACTGACCTGAAGTAACCGTGCTGCCGCTCTTCGATTCCAATTCGTCTTCTCCAGCGCCGCGCCAATCGCATTCCTTTCGACCTCCGACTTGACTCTCTGCACCACTGACCGGAGCGATTTGAAACCCTGCACGCCCGCACTAGACTGACCGGGCAATGCCACGGCCTGATTCACATTCCGCGCCTTGGCTAAATTAGCTTCCCGGGTAAAACCGTCAAGACTTGATCGGCTCTTTCCAAAAGCCATTTCTTCGTCACCCACGATGAGGTATCGTTTCACGCAGCGTTCCAGCTCTCGCAGGTTACCCGGCCAGCTATACGCCTGCCAGGCCGCGAGAATAGCCGGCGAGAACTCCCGTGGCGAAAGGCCATAGTGCTTGGCAATCCGATGCATGAAATGCCGGGCTAGCAAAGATAGCTCCTCCTTACGCTCCCGGAGAGGAGGCACTTGAATCGTGTAGGCGCCCAGCTGGTGGTAAAGATCTTCGCGCAGTTTGTCTTCAGAAATTGCTCGTTCAACATTTGTTGAACTCGCAGCGATAACCCGGACGTCGGCCGCAATGAAGGCGGAAGTTCCCGGTCTCGTAAATCGCTTGTTCTGCAGCACGTCCAGCAGGTTGGACTGCATGTCTAGCGGCAGCTCTGTGATCTGATCCAGGAGAATCGTACCCTTTGTACAGAGTTCGAGCTTGCCAGTCCTGATTCGCGTGGGTGCGGTCGAGCTATTTCTCTCGTATCCGAACAGTTCCCTCTCCAAAAGGTCCCCGGGCAGTACTCCACAATTCACCTTTGAGAACTCGAATCCGGAACGAACAGACAGTCTATGGACCAACCGGGCGATAGTCTCCTTACCGCTCCCATCCTCACCGAGAATCAACACCGGCACGTCAGCTTCCGCCAACAAAGCCGCCTGAGCGCGCAGCTTTCGCATGATCGGGCTAACCCCAATAAAGAAGCTCTCGTCGCTGACCGGTTCGACATCATCACTCGTGATATTTATCTCGGTAGATTCGCATCCCGCGGAAAGATTGCGCCGGATGGCGGTTTCAAGTTGATGGTCGTCTAGAGGCCTGACAAGGTAATCGCTTGCTCCCATGCGGATCGATTCCTGTTTCCTGCCATTATCGTCGGGGTAGCCAATCAAGACAATCGGCAGAGCCGGACGAAGCCTGCGCAGCCAGCGCAAGATCTGCAAACCATCCCCATCCCCCTGCGGTAGATCCACGAGGAGCAGGTCCAGTGTTATTCCTGATTGAACCTTGTCCATCGCCTCCCATGCGCTGGCGGCTGTTTCAAGCAGCCAGCAGTTCGCTTCTCCCATCGACCAGAGCGGTCGAAGAACCGCTGAGTCACGACTAACAACGAGCAAGCGCGCAATTTTGGCAGCATTCTCTAACATCGGGTACCTCCGGGGAAGTTGCAAAACAACAAGCAAGGGTTCAGATCGGTCCGGCATCGCATCCAACGATGTAGTCCTGCTCCGTTTCCCTGGTTGAGACAGAAAAGCCGTTTGAGCCGGTTCTACACCCCGCCACGAATTCTCTCACGTTGTTTTCTCTTGAGAAATAGATAGAAGCAGCTAGTGCCGTATCAATGTGATTTCGTAATCGTCCGAGTGTAGCGCCGGCCTCCTGGCCGGCAGTCCTGCGGGCGTCCCCGCCCGCGGGCGATTGAGTTGGTTACGGAATCACGTCGACTGAGTCTTAGAATGCTGCCCTGCATCATGAACCAAGGCGTTCCGTCTATCGACGACGCCCTTTCCACAATGTTCAGGGCTCGCTATGCGCTGACAAACACTGCTGTAGAGAGTGAAATGACTGCTTACTGTCATTTACAACAATGGGCGTCTCAGCGATCAGGGCCTCAATAACCCTTGAAAAGAAGACCTTCTCTTGAATATCGCATGACGCATGGTTGTAACGATGGACTCTACCGCACGAAGAACGACTGGTAAGCGAGCGGACGCCGACGGAGCCAGTTCCGGCTCTGGAGGCCAGCGCCTGGGCATCTGCTTTACGGCCACTCTGCCAGGTTCCTGCTGCTTTCCTATTTCCTGCTGCCGAACGGCTTCAAGGTAGCGCGCAGACTGCCCAGCCAAGTACTCTGCTTCGCCGATCTCCCCACGCGCGCGCGCGGCCTTCGAGAGAAGAAGATATTTGGCTGACTCCTGACGGTGGTAATCAACGATGTCACCATAATCAGTGGGCATAAATGACTACTTTCTCCCCGCAGGCCACGCCGAGCTGCTTGAGGCTTAAACAAGCAGCGGCCACAGCTTTTTGAGTGCGTTTGGCGGGGTTTTGGTTCGGGAGATAGCTTGGTAACGTGCAAGGATACCGACAAGCATTTTGGATGGACTAAAACGCAAGCGCGGAAAGAAGATATTCTCGATTTTGGATGACTTGCGGGTTAACCACTCGATGATAGTCACAAAAGGGCCCGACGCCCCCCAAAACAGTGAAATCTCTTCCTGCCTGAGTCTGCAGGCAAGCTAGAGGTATTGCTTACCGAGCATCCCTGACATCCACTCGTATGTTGCTGTCTTACAGTATCGCCGGCGGAAAGCCTGGGGAAGACTCACTGCGAATCGAAAGAGCACTGGTGCAACTGAGTTACGGTTGGTCATCAGGACCTGACACCGTTGACTCGCCAGGTCCGGATGACCAACAGAAGAGGGGAAGAAAGAAGATCAGGAGAGCAGATCGGAGCTTTCACTTCTTACAGGCTGATTCCGATGCCTGAAGAACATGGCTCCGAAACAAAAAGCACCGGCAAGCAGCAGGTACATCAACTCTGAACCTCCCTCGGGCACTGCCACCCACATTTCTTGGGGTCTGTTAGGCTCCGAAGCAGTAGGTGTCAAGATCCAAAGGTTCGTCAATGTGGCCAAGTATGCTGTAGCGGCGGAAGTATTGCCACTAAACGCCGTTTTCACGGCCGCAACAAGCTTCGTCGCGTTTGTGTCAAGCCCCTTAATGCCACCGGCGGTGGTGATGTCCCAAATCGCCGAGGACAGCTCGGCTTGGGTAACACCAGTGATGCTGCCGTAGGTTTTGCCGCCGCTGAACATCATACTCACCAGCGTGGCTACCTCCGCATATCCCGTTAGCCCAACGGTGCTGCCAAACAGGGTATTGGAGATGTTGCCCGAAGCTAAGCTCGTGGCCTGGTAGGCATGGGCACTCCATTGTTCGCCCGCAGTAATCTCGTCATTGTAGTCATCGCAGATGATTCCTGATGAAGAGGCCGTTCCATTGATCACTGCGCCGTAGGTTCCTGCACCAACGGACCCATCCTGGTTACTGAATATCGTGGTTTCGCTTCCTGTGAACGTAACCGAATTAATCGCGGGTGAAGAATACAGGTTTTGCCCGCGCGACGGAAGCCCGAAACAGAGCAGCGCTACCCCAGCAACTCCTAGCATTTTTCTTGCGCTAATTCTCATTTTGTTTTTTCTCCTTTCACTTCTGTAGCCATCGACTCGGTTGAGGCCACTTGCATGACCTTATACTTATTTCATTCAAATCTACCGGAATGCTACATCTTGTCAAGGCTGATACTTTCTGCAGCCTGTTGCAAACACTTACACTCTGAATTCGGGAGTATTGCCCGCACTCTCCCGGACTCCTGCTTACACACACCTTCGCCTTTTTGTATATTTCCTCCCTGTATTTGGCGTTGTCAAGATCGATAGTTTTTGCAATACTTCGCAAGACATTGCGACTATCCTGTCTCCACATTGATAGGTTTATGCCTCCGGTAGATACCGTTTCACATACGGATTCCCGTGCAAAACAATTTGAAAACGCCTCCACAGACCTGTTGGTTTTCCTTGTGATGGAAAGCGTGCGGCTATTCTTGTGGCGAATAAATCATTTTGACGCTATAGTATAGCGAAAAGCGTCTTTTAGTTTTGGCGATTCCGAACGATACTGCATTGGGAGGATCTGGAATGAAATTCTCTTCCAACTGGCGCCTCATTATGGCCCTAAGTCTCATCGCTGCCCTTCTCTCGGCATGTTCGCTCGACTCCAACGTGCGCAAACAGAAGTATTTTGAGAGCGGACAACAGTATTTCCAGAAAGGCGAATACCGCGAGGCGGCAATCAAGTTTGCCAACGCCATCAAGATCGATTCTGGCTACGCTGACGCACACTTCCAACTTGCGGAAAGTTATATGAATTTGCAGCAACCGGACCGCGCCTATCAGGAATTCGCCCGGACCGTCGAGTTACAACCCGAGAATTACAAGGCCCGAATCGCGATGGCGAACCTGTTGATCCTGCGTCGCGACTTTCCACTCGCTCAGGAGCAGGCGGATCTGCTGCTGCAAAAGCGGCCCAATGACCCGGCTGTCCACGCCATGGCATCAAGTCTCCTGGCCGCGCAAGAGAAGATCCCCGGTGCAATCGCTGAGATGCAGAAAACAGTCGCGCTTGATCCCGGCCGTTGGGAGCCTTACCTGAGCCTGGCTCTTCTGCAACTGAAAGACAGTGAACTTTATGCGGCAGAAGAGAATCTCAAGAAGGTAATCGCACTGAATCCGAAGGCGATGCAGGCCCGTTTGGTGCTGGGAACGTACTACCAGTCGCACAACCGACTGAGCGAAGCCGAGCTGCAGTTCCGCGACGCGCTGGCACTCGATCCAGGCACTCCCGAGCCACGTGAAGCACTGGCCCGTTTATACCTGTCCGAGGGCAAGAAAGCCGAAGCCGAGGAGGTTCTGAAGCAGGCTACGCGCGACCTTCCACATAACCCCGGCAGCGTCCTCGCGCTCAGCAATTTCTATTTCATGACCGGCAACACGGACAAAGCCGTTGCCGAATATCGCACGCTTTATCAGGAACGCCCTAAAGACATCGAGATCAAGAAGAAGTATATTCAACTCCTCATCCAGACAAAGCATTATGACGAGGCTCGCAGCCTTGACAATGAGATTCTGAGGGCTACTCCCAGGGACGACGACGCCCTGCTTTACCAAAGCCAGTTGCAAATCAGCAGCGGAGACGTGAGTGACGCGGCGCGAACGTTGCAGACTGTCATCAAAGATGCCCCGAACAACATCCAGGCCCACTATGCCTTGGGTGTCGCCCTCCAGAAACAAGGGAATCTGGAACCTGCCAAGAGCGAATGGCGAGAGGCTTTACGCCTCGATCCCAATTTCCTGGATGCCCAACGCGCAATTGCCGACGTTGCAATGCTGCAGGGGGAGATGAATACGCTGGAAGACGCCGCCAACCAGATGATCCGGCTACAGCCAGAATCGCCAGAGGGCTATGCCCTGCGCGGCCTTGCCAATATCAATCGCAAGCACTATGGCGAAGCTGAGCAGAGCATTCGCAAGGCTATCGCAGTAGCTCCTCAGAGTGCTTTCGGCTATGTGCAGATGGGAAATCTCCGGTTCGCTCAGAAGCAGTATGGCGACGCGGCCAAAGCATATCACGACGCTCTGGACCGGAACGCCAATTCCACAGATGCCCTCCGCGGCCTGATAAGCACATACATCGCCGAGAAACAGATCGATAACGCCATTGCCATCGCCAAGGCGCAAATCAGTAAATCACCCGCCAATAGCAGCTTCTACAATCTGCTCGGCGCCGTGCTGTTTCATCATAAGAATGACCTCACCGGAGCCGAAGCCGCATTCCAGAAGTCCGCCGCGCTCGACAAGCACAATGCCGATGCAATTATCGAGCTATGCCGCGTGCGCGTGGCAAAAGGGGATACTGACCAAGCCATCGCCACTGGTCGACAGGCGCTTAACGACAACTCCCGTCAAAACTCTCTATATCTCCTGATGGGGAACTTGTATGAGTCCAAAACGGACTGGAAGAATGCGGAAGATGCCTATCAGAACGCGTTGGCTCTTGATTCCCAGAATCCCGCGGCCTCCAATGGCCTTGCTCGTGTGATGCTGCACTCCGGAGCAAACCTTGATGTCGCGTTGACGCTGGCGCAAACAGCACGAAAAGCGATGCCTGATTCTCCCGGCGTTGCCGACACTCTTGGATGGATTTATTACCAGAAAGGCGTTTACACGCTGGCAGTCAACTATCTTGAGGTAGCGCTTAAACTCCAGAACAAGAACGGGATTCCCGACAATCCAGACATTCACTACCACCTGGGCATGGCTTACGAGAAGACGAGACAAACAACGCTAGCCCGCCAGCACTTTGAACATATTCTGAAGGCCTACCCCAACTACCGCGACGCCGCAACAATCAGAAAGGAACTGGGCCACCTATAATCGTGAACTAAAGCGAAACCACAGTAGGTTTATCTCGGAGGCGCGCCCGCCAAGTGGCTTTTTCATCAAGAAGAAGCCACTCTGAATACTTTTAACAACGTTCCGTTTACTCTGATTTCGCTCTAAGAAACTCATATATCAAGACGCGCGGCATGGGACATCCTCAGCGATTGGCTCAAGATCGTAGACGAGCTTTCCATCGACAATTGTTGCGTATGCGATCCGGGCCCTCTCCTTTCCATCTCCTTCAATGTGCCACGATGGGCCTTCCTTGACAAGCCTTAACCCGCTCCTCTGTCGCCACCACGCAGAAACCTCACTCGGTAAGGTTATCCAGGTTTCTCCCCGTGCGCGCAGATCAGAAAGGTAGCATAGCAACTCAGCATATACACGACGAGCAGCCCTATCGATGATGTAATCAGGATGGACAATCATTTGCATGATGCCGTGTTTTTCCCGGATTATGGATATCTGTTCCTTCCACACCCCGATTGAGTAGTCTTTCAGAATATGAAAGAGCGTGTAATCCTGCGCCATAGTCACAGGAAGTTCGAGTATCTTACCGTTAAAAAAGGGAAAGACAGTGCAGCAGCCCCCTCTCTGGGGATCCAGATGCGCTACGTTCGGAATGGACATATCATAGGAGACATCTAGCGCATCGTACCAATCGATATTCCGGTACAACACTGCTGACCGAAAGCCCAAGGCTCCGAACCTCTTTGCATAACGATTGATTTCGATGGCGCGGCGCAGGAACTTAGCCCTGTTCGCCATCAGATTGCCATCATGATTCAAGTCATGAACGTTTAGCTCGAACCCTCGCTCACGTATGCAATCCAAAAGCGCTTGTGGAACGGTATATCGTTCCTCCGGGACGATTTGAATCGCAGACTTGATCCCATACGAGTCGTCCAGATCCATCAGTTGGGTACAGAAGTCCCTACCCGCTCTGGTCTCCACATCGTGCGTCACCATGCAGCAACTCAAAGCTCCTTCCGGCCAGAACCAGATAAACGGAATTCTTTCCACGTTCCGGGATTTCATCGAAAGGATTAGCAGTTGCTCAAAGATGTTCTCAATCGTAAGATCCACTGGCCAGCTAGGAAATGGAATCTCATTCCAGCCGCGATAGTAGTGCCTTTGCAAGTGCTTCCGCACTGCGACTGACATCAACGGCCGGGCCAGATAATATAGCCTTCGAACTAGACTATTTGCATCGTTTGCCACCTCGCCCAGCGAGGGATTCCAAAGATAACGTTCATGGCGAATGTTATTGACAACCTGGAGAGGATCGAAAGAAAGTCCAACCGACGACCCGCCTGTGCTCACATGCTCGAGAGCATCATGAAGGGAATCAGTCACAGCTGTCGCTGGGACTCCTGAGGAGCACTGTCCATAGCAGATAACGCCCGGTCCGAACCGAAAATAGCCAGACTTTCCAGATAACTCTTCTGTCACCGCGAGATCGACAAAGCTGTCCGGGCACAGATAGTGATCCGTCAAGAGTCGGCTTGCCTCGCTTCTTTGACTTATCATCAGTCCGTCCTTGAATACTGCGGTTTTTCCATTCTCCCCGCCGAATACGCCATTTCTAATACTCTACCTTATCACTGTTGCGCCACAAGTCGGCGCTTAACCAGCAAGGCGCACCCGGAAGGAAAGCCGGCAAGGTGGGCAGCTTTAAGCCCTTGGAGTAGTTGTTCTCGATGTGGACCACACGATCTGCATGTAGTCACTTCTGTCAGGCAGTCCGGATAGAACTGGAGGCGTTTCACCTGATGAACTATATTCTGTAGGCGAAGACTTGTTTGCCATCGTGGTCCCCAACAATCTCTTCTTCTGAATGATCCGGGGGACTGCTGGTATACTGATTCGTGCAGTGACCCCTGAACGGAGATTTCGGTTCAACAAACCGAAAATGGTTTTGCAGACTGCTTGATTGCTGAGATGGACATAAGACCACTCTATCTGTGGTGCGCCTCCCCAAAGGTTCTTTTAACTGAACCTGTTGACGAGATGTCCTTGGCAATGCTGAGTGACGACGAGCGCGCACGCTGGAGAAGTCTTCAGTTTGACGGCCATCGCCGGGAGTATTTGGCCACTCGGGCCCTGGTGCGTACCGCGCTGTCTCACTATTACCCGCTTGCTCCCGAGGCTTGGCGTTTTCGATTGAACTCCTACGGA
>Ga0255354_1001856_pt1 | contig 11557 bp, 12 predicted proteins | sample HBST50metaG_FD_189942 | JGI IMG/M metagenome (GOLD analysis project Ga0255354, IMG submission 189942) | Peat soil microbial communities from Stordalen Mire, Sweden - H.B.S.T50 | ecosystem: Environmental > Terrestrial > Soil > Wetlands > Peat | place: Sweden: Norrbotten County, Stordalen Mire...
GCCGAACGCACTGCCGCCCTTGCCCGAGCAGTTTTGAGCCAAGGTCCCGTCAGCGCCGTGAGCTGTGTGGGTGTCGGTTCTGGTTCGATCCACTGGAGCGAAGAAGAATTGAAACAACTTGAGGTTGGCGTCGTCGGTGCCTTTGCGCGTGGCTGTCATGACGCCGGAATCGCCCAGTTCTGCCTGCTTTCTGCGGCAGGAAGCACAACTCGCAGCCGGTTTCGTTATGTGCGCGTCATGGGCATGAAAGAAGACACAGTGCGTAGCGTCGGTTTTGCCCGACTCGCGATATTTCGCCCCGGCATCATTGTCGGCAATGCTCATACCCCGGCCTGGGTCGGTTGGTTGGGAAGCCTCGTGCCTGGGCCGTTTGGCAATATTGAACAGCGAATTCTCGGTCGCTCAATCGCTGCAGAGATAGCTTTGCACAGTCGAGAGGCTGGTGAAGTTACCCGCGAAAACGCAGCAATGAAAAAACTCGCCGCGCAGTTCAATACGTCCCGTAGGAATTCTTGCGTGTGAACAGGCCCTAAATTGATGCGAGAGAAAAAGCCGATGAGCCGCATTATTTCGAGCTGATCGCCGGAATTTAGCCAATGGTCTGTCTCCTCACGTGCTGGCTGATTTGGGTGGCCATCCCACTCCGGAACAATTCTCCGTTGACGTCAAATCGCCGATGCCGTTTCCAGGCGTCAGCACTGGAAACGCGGGAAGGACTGTTGGCAACAATCGGGCTGTCGCGACAAAGCTGGGCAGACCAGCTCACGGTGCGGATGTTGACGATCATTCACCACGGAGCGTTTCCAACGGATCCGCATACGCTGCGCGGCGAGCTGGTATGAGCGTGGCAACCACCCCGGCAGAAGCGAGAACAAGGCTCGCCGCGATGATCACGAGCAAATTTGCGCTAACAGACCCATATAGGAAGTGGCTTGCTGTGCGCACCGCGAAAATCGATAGGATTACGCCGGGTAGGATGCTGACTAGTATGATGCGCGCGGTCTGGCCGACAATGAGCATCTCGATGTGGCCGCGGGAGGCTCCAAGCGCAAGGCGAATTCCGAACTCGCTCATGCGCTGCGCTGTGCGCGATGACATGACACCATAAAAGCCAATCGCAACTAGTAGCAGCGTCAAGCTCGCATAAATTCCCGCGAGCCGCGCAAGCAGCTTTTCTGTGCCGAGATCGCCATCCAGCTCCGTAGCCAAAGGCACGATTTCGCTGACAGGCAGAGCGGGATCAACTTCATGCAGCGCCTGACGCACACTATCCGATAACTGGCGCGGATCACCTACGGCCCGCACTCGGATGCTGTTGACTGGTGCGGGATTCTGGTTGATGCTCATGTAAACCACCGGCGGGGCCTCGCGCTCCGCACCATTCACGCGCGCATCGGCCACTTCACCCACAATCATGAATTTGTGATCATTGGGTGCCGGCACATAACCAACCCATTGCCCAATTGGGTCTGCATCTCCAAACAATTGGCGCGCGTACGCACGGCTGATGATCGCCACAGGTTGCGTCTTGTCCGTATCGCTCGAAGAGAAATCCCGGCCGCGCAGAATTGGAATGCCAAGCGTGGAAAAGAAACCGAGCCCTACATGATCTTCCTGCCCATGCACCTGCGCATCCGTAAGATCGCTGCGTCCATGCACGTAGAGCGACGTAATCCAGCCGCAGTGAATGCCGCCGCACATTTCTACGGCTGCGCTGCGCACGCCGGGAAGTGCTTGCAGGCGCTCCTGTATTCGGCTATAAAGCCCCGGCAGCATTTCGCTATGATCGGTGTACCTTGGCTGATGCAGCTCCGGGCGCACAATCAGCACATGCTCACGATCCATGCCCACATCCACGGTTTCCCAGTGCACCAGCGTCGCAGCGAAGCATCCCGACATTGTGGAAAGCAGAAGTGAAAGACTGACCTGTGTGCCAAGCATTAAATTGGAACGAAAACGTTGGCGTGCGGTTTGGGAAATCCCGGCAATTCTAGAGCCCGACCCTGCCGTCTGCGCAACACCGGTTCGGATGAAGATGATTGCCGGAAGAATGCTGAAGCACAACAGCGACAGCAGCATAAGCCCTACGCCAAGGGCCGCAAGAGGCAAGTTTGGATGCAGGTCGAAAGTGAAAAGAGAATTGCGATTGGAAGCCCAGCGAACAAGAATGCCGCTAGCCGCACGGCCCAGCCCAAACGCGCACACAGAGCCGCCAAGAACGAGCAGCGCATCCTCAAGAACAATCTGACGAATGAGCCTGCCGCTGCTTGCTCCAAGCGCCATACGCACACTGAGCTCATGCGCACGCGCATGCAGCCGCGCAAGCTGAAGGTTCGCGAGATTCAGACAGCCCACTAGAAAGATAGAAGCCGAAAGCGCCATGAGTAGCGTCAGAGGCCCCGTGAATCTTTTCCTCATGCCGTTCTCGCTGAGAGGCGCTACTCCGGTCTTTACGTGCAGAAGCGCGGCTTTCACAGCCGGATCGGCAGTCGCTTCCGTCATCACCTCACGATCATTGCGAAAAACCTGATCCCAATGGGCAAGCACTGCGGCGCGGCGTTCCGGTGGAATGCGCGCCGTGAGCGCAAGCCAGAAGATCGTGGGCTGGTTATACCAGGGCTTGTCGAGCGATACATCATGGCCCGGCCCAAGCGAGTCCCATGGAACGGTCAATGCTCCTGTGCTTTGCAGAGCAAGAGGCAACCAAATGTCGGGAGCATATCCTGTTCTATCGCCGAGGAACCTCCGGTGCGCCACGCCGATCACAACAAAAGCGCGGTCATTGAGAAGAATGTGCTGGCCCACGGCCTGCTGCGCCGAGCCGAATGTGTTGCGCGCGAAATCGTAGCGGAGCACCACAGGCCACTCACCCTGGCCCATACGTTCATCGGCCTGCACGAACAGCCGCCCCGCTGCCGGCGCAACGCCAAGTCCGCTGAAGTAGTTGTCGGACACGAGCGTGCAGGCGGCTTTTATCGACGCGCGGTTGGGAAGATCAAGGGTGGCATCCTCTGCATAAGCGGACGCTATCAAGGGAACATCGGGAGTGGCGGCGCGCAGGCGCTGGTATGCGGGATAAGAAATCGTCCAGCTTTGATCGAAGGGGCTACGCGCAGCGTGGATTCTGACAACTTCTCCCGGATGAGGAACAGGCAACTCGGCCAGAATCACTGCATAGAGTAGCTGGAAGACGCCAAGATTCGCGCCGATGCCAAAGGCGAGCGTGAGCAGCGCCGTTGCCGTAAACGCGGGAGCGCGGCGAAGCTGGCGCAGCGCATAACGCGTATCGCGGAGAAGATTTTCCAGCCATATCCATCCCCAGCCCTCACGCGTAACGTCCTCGATAAGCGGCAAGTTGCCGAGTTCACGAAGTGCGGCTGCACGGGCCTGTGCCGGTTCCTCTCCATCAGCAACACGCTCAGCGATCGCCATTTGCAGATGAGCCTCAAGCTCCTCCGACAAATTTTCCTTGGCTCGTTCCCACGGCCAGCGCATCACGATTGCACCTCCGTCTCCATGACGGCGCCGATTGCACGAACCATCTGGAGCCAGCGCTGGTGGTCAGTGGTGAGCTGTTTTTTTCCGAGAGCCGTAAGTTGGTAGAACTTTGCGCGCTGTTTGCTTTCGGTCAGTTTCCATTCGGCCTTCACCCATTTCTGCCGCTCAAGGCGATGCAAAGCTGGATACAGAGAACCGGTCTCCACGCTGAGCACTTCGCCGGAGCGGTCGCGGATCACTTGCGCAATGGCGTAACCATGCATGGGCTCGCGTAGAAGCGCCTGAAGAACGAGCATGTCCAGGGTCCCCTGCAGCAGTTCGATACGGTTCTGGTATTTTGCAGTCTGATTCATCTGGATGTAGACACTCTACATCCATAGGTGGAGAATGTCTACCCCCACCCCATGTTCCGCTCGCGGCTCATTCGAAGAAAGTCGGTTCTTTACCCAAACCTGCGGGGGACTGCCTATCAGCTCAAATAACGCATTATCGACGCACTCATTGACAACTGACGGCAGAGTAATTCCAGAGTTTGCGAGAGATGCGCGGCTGACCGGCATGTTGTGGGACGAGTGTTCTGTCTCTGAAGTTCGCGTAATAATCGGCGAACTAAAAAGCAGGCCCCCTCGGTTTCGCTCAGGGCAGGCTTTCGACTCACCACCCCCGCTTGGGGCCTCGTTCGCTCAGGATGACAGCTCATCTTTATATTGACTTTAGAGACAGGACACCAGGAGCGAACAAAGGTCCGCCTGCCAGGGAATTATCGATGTATCTGCATGGCTGCCAGCCTCATGCTTTGCCACCCATTTCGCATTTATCCTCGAAAGGTCGCGGAATAGATGGAGCGCCCAGTTCCCTGCACTCTTCATCAAAATGCTCGAACGCATCAAGCGCTACAGTTCATGGTGGTCGAAGAGGTCATCCTTGCTGCGGCTGGGGCATTTGGTGCACTCCACGCAGCATACAAGAAGGATCGCAACACCCACCGTCACAAGTACGGCGAGGAGGCTTCCATTCGTTGCAAACCAATGAAGCAAGCTATGCATACCTAGTGATGATATTTAGAGAATATTGAAAACTCTGCCGCATAGTGACCACCTCGGCAGTTTTCTTCAGCTCACAGAACGCAGAGACTCAGCGGGAAGGGTTCTACTCTATATCGCCTCGAGTAGCTGACATGAGGCACAAAGAAATCCAGGGAAGGTTTCAATACTTTCGCTAGATGGCACGCGCTGTCTTCTGAGAGTCAGGTCTCTGTGCGCTACAGTTCATGGTGGCGGAATAGATCGTCCTTGCTGCGGCACGGGCAGTTGGTGCAGCCCACGCAGCATACAAGTAAAATCGCCACGCCCACCGTGACCAAGACGGCCAGCAGGCTACCATTCGTCGCGAACCAATGAACCAGATTATGCATATTTAGGGACACCATATCGTCGCCTCCAAAACTTCGCTGTTGTGCAACCAGAGCGCGAGTTTTCAGAGCGCCGGACTTCCGACGCCCTCAGTGTAGCATCGGCGAAAGATGTTAGTCACTACTTGTTTTTTTGCTTGCCCAAAAGAGAATAAAAGGCGAATATAATTCCACTATGGTAAGTGGTCCCAATCCGGTACCGGAGCTGATCCCCGGCGGACCTGCGAAAGGACTCCAGACGCAGGAGCCGGAGGCGATGCGGCCACGGCAAGAGTCCGGCCAAAGTCCCGAAGATGGGACTGCGATGAACTGGCTGTTTGTGGATATGAACTCCTATTTTGCCTCGGTGGAGCAGGACGACCGGCCCGAACTGCGCGGCCGTCCAGTGGCCATTGTGCCCATGATGTCCGACTCAACCTGTTGCCTGGCAGCCAGTTACGAGGCCAAGGCGCGGGGCGTGAAGACCGGAGTCAATGTTGGCGAAGCCAAGCGGATGTGCCCGGAACTGGTGCTGGTGGAGGCGCGGCACGAGCTTTATGTCCAATACCACCACCGCATTGTGGAGGCAGTGGAGAGCTGCCTGCCGGTGACGGCGGTGATGTCGATTGACGAGATGGCCTGCCGGTTGATGGGCCGGGAGCGTCCGCTGCTGGCGGCGATGGAGCTGGGACGGAAGGTGAAGGCGCGCATCCGGGAGCAGGTGGGGCCGATGATACGTAGTTCGGTGGGTCTGGCGACCAATCGCTACCTGGCCAAGGTGGCCAGCGACATGGAGAAACCCGACGGGCTGGTGGCGCTGCCGCTGGATATTCTGCCCTTTGCCCTGCGCCAACTCACTTTGCGCGACTTGACGGGCATTGGCGCACGGACAGAAAAGCGGCTGAACGAGCAGGGCATCCGCACGATGGAAGACCTGATGGCGGTGGACTGCGAAAGGACTGGGCAGCTTTGGGGGTCCGTAGTGGGCGAGCGGCTGTGGCACTGCCTGCAGGGCGAAGACTTCGACGAGGCCGAGACCGAGCACATGAAGTCGCTGAGCCACCAGCACGTGCTGGCTCCGGAGATGCGCACGCCGGAGAAGGCTTGGGCGGTGGCCCACAAGCTGCTGCACAAGGCCGCCATGCGACTGCGGGCGGCCGATTTGTGGGCGGGCAGCATGGGGCTGGCCATCGGCTTTGCGGTGCCGCGCGGGGAGAAAACACCCGTAAGCCGGTTTGGCGTGCCGACGCGGGGATGGAAGGCCGAGTTGCGGCTGAGCGAATGCCGGGACAATCCAACGCTGGTGGCGGCGCTGTGCCGCTTGTGGGCGAGCAGGCCAGATGGGGCTGAGTTTGAGCATCCCTACTTTATCGGGGTGAGCCTGAATGGGCTGGTGCCGGATCGGCTGCACACGCTGAGCCTGTTTGATGGCACCGAGGACGAACTGGGCCGGGCGCGGCTGACGGCGACTATGGACGAGCTGAACCACAAGTACGGCATAAGTACGCTGGCTCCGGCCACGATGCTGACCGCCTTCAAGGCCGCGCCGACGCGCATTGCATTCCACAGCATTCCAGAGCTGTTCTAATATCTGCTTTTCCCCGCTCCGATCTACCCTGCGAACTTTTTTCCGCCCAGCGCGTAACTCTCTGCATCCCCACGCCCGCAATTCTGCGGATAAGAGAGTAGAAGCGCAACCTATGAGCCACGACTGGCAACCGGATTTCGAACAACTTGTGGACGAGCACCAGTCGATGGTGTTTTCGCTGGCATGGCGAATGACCGGCGACCGCGGACTGGCCGAGGAGATTGCGCAGGATGTTTTTATGGAACTGGACAAGCATCTGGGCAAGATTGAATCGCCGCAGCACGCGTGTTTCTGGCTGCGGCGGGTAACGATGAGCCGTTCGGCAGATGCGCTGAGACGGCGACGGGTGCGCGGTGTGGACCTGTGGGTGGAGATGGACGAGAGCCACGGTATGCGGGTGGAAGAACGCGTCTCTCCGCTGGGCGTGCGTTTGGAGCAACTGCTGGCTACTCTGCCCGAGCCGCAGCGCGCGGCGCTTGTTCTTCGCTATCAGGAGGACCTGACGCCGGAAGAGATTGCGGTCACACTGGCCGCGCCGCTGGCCACGGTAAAGAGCCACCTGCAGCGGGGGTTGAAGCTGCTGCGGGCCAAGGCCGCCAACCATTTGAAGGAGTACGTGCGTGGAGCTTGAACCGATGGAGGACTTTGAACAGGAACTGCGCGAGGCGTTTGCGCGCCGGCCCGCGCCGCCCAGCCTGAAGCGCAAGCTGATGGAGAAGCGGCGGGCACAACGGCGGCCGAGACCTGCGGTGGTGTGGCAACGGCTGGCGGCTGTGCTGGCACTGGCCGCGGTGCTGGGCGGGGCGATGGAATGGCGTCACCAGGAAGAGGAGCGGCGCAAGGGCGAAGCGGCCCGCGAACAGGTTTTGACTGCGTTGCGCATCACGAGCCACGCGCTGGACCAAGTGAATACAAGGCTGGCGGCACACGACCGCGAGCAGGAATAAGGGGGAGTTCGATGAAGAACCGGATTTTGATTTTCGTTTTGGCCGCGGCAGCATTAGTCGCACCAGCGCTGGCGCAAACCACGCAGTTGCCGCTGCCACCTCAGGTGGAGAAGGAACTGGCCGCACGCGCCTCCAACGTCACAGAGGTCACGCTGGGCAAAAACATGCTGGGCTTTGCAGCCAAATTCATGAACGGCAAGGACAAGGACGAAGCCGCCACACGGCAACTGATCCAGGGGCTGGACGGGATCTATGTCCGCGAGTACACGTTCGACAAGGAAGGGCAGTTCTCGACGGAAGAGGTGGAGCAATTGCGCAAGCACTTTGAGACCAGCGAGTGGTCGTCACTGGTGCGCGAGCGCGACCGCAAGAGTGGCGAGACGACGGACGTGATGGTGAAGCTGGTGAACGGCGAGACGCATGGCATGTTCATTTTGGAAGCCGCGCCGAAGGAGCTGACCATCGTGCTGATTCTTGGGCCGGTGCGCATGGAAGACCTGGGCAAGCTGAAGGGTATTGGCGGGTTGGGCGCGCTGGGCGATGTGCAAAAGAGCGTGCACAAGGACAAGAAGGGCGGCAACTAATGAAGCGACTGTGGCTGATTCCCATTCTTTTGGTGGCGCTGGTGGTTCCGGCGGTGGTGTTGGCCGGGAGCGGCGAAGGATTTGACGGAGTGGTGCGCTCGATTGAGGTCCGCTATCACGTGCGGGCCACGCGGATTCCTTTCCTGGGGCTGGTGAGCCTGATTGCGCGCAAGGCGACGAACAACGGGGTCGGCAACTTGCACGTGGCCGAGTTCGAGTCCTTCAGCGAGCAGGTGGACGGCGAGGAACTGAACCGGATGGTAGAGCAGAAACTGGGCTCGGGTTGGGAGCGGATTATCCGCGAGACCAGCCGCCAGGGAAAAGAACAGACGCTGATCTTCATGCGTCCCGAGGGTGAGCGGATGGGGCTGTTCGTGGTGAATCTGGACGGGCATGAGATGAACGTGGTGCAGGTCTCGGTCGATCCAGATCACCTGAACGAGAACCTGGGACGGTACGAGCATCATCATCATGATTCTGGACGCGACGCCGGTGAAGATGCCGGGGGCGAATCAGACTAGACAAGAACCAAACTCTCTATATGCGGCAAAGACAAGGCTGGCTAGACTGAATCTCAGTATGGCCAGCCTTTTTCCAGCGCCGGTGTCAGGGTATCGAGGACGGCTTGCGCCCTCGCCGACCGGCTATCTGCACGTGGGCCACGCACGCACCTTTTGGACGGCCTGGCAACGGGCGCGAGCGGCGGGCGGCGCGCTGGTGATGCGCATGGAAGATCTGGACCCGGACCGCAGCCGCAACGCGTACGCCGAAGCCGCCATGGAAGACCTGCGCTGGCTGGGCATTCGCTGGCTGGAAGGGCCGGACAAGAGCGGGCCGTTTGCGCCCTACCAGCAAAGCCATCGGAAAAACTTGTACCTGGCGGCGTGGCGCAAGCTGTTGCACCGGGGCTATCTGTTCCCTTGCCGCTGCTCACGCAAGGACCTGGAGACGGCCCTGGGTGCGCCGCACGAGAGCTTGACCGCCGATGGGAAGAGCAATGGAAAACGGGAGCCGCTGGACGACGAGCCGATTTATCCCGGAACGTGCCGGCGCTTTCAGGGTCACGCGCCGCAACTGCCCGGGCCGACCGTAAGCGAGATTGAAACGCCGGAGGGACTGAACTGGCGCTTCCGCGTGCCGGACGGCGAAGAGATTGTGTTCGAGGACCAGAACCTGGGCGTACAGAGCTTTGTGGCGGGACGAGACTTTGGGGATTTCGTGGTGTGGAGCCGGAATAACATTCCCAGCTATCAGTTGGCCTGCGTGGTGGACGACGCGGCCATGGGGATTACGGAAGTGGTGCGCGGAGCCGACCTGCTGAAGTCGACGGCGCGGCAGATTCTGCTGAACCGGGCGCTGGGGTATGTGAGCCCGAACTGGTACCACTGCAAGCTGGTGGTAGACCACAACGGACGACGGCTCGCCAAGCGGCACGATGCGCTCAGCCTGAGGGCTTTGCGGCAGCGGGGGCTGACGCCGATGAATATTCTGTCGGCGGAGCTGCCGATGGAAGGGTGAGGGGGGTCAGCTAGTCCTGCACCGATGCACCGCCGCAGGCCGGATCTTGCCTTGTGCAATGTCAGCAGCCTCGCGCATGGCCTCAACCAGTTCGTCTGCGATATTCTTGGGGGCGACCTCGGTAAGCGAATCGCCTTTGCGGGTTGTCGCCTTCCCGGCCAGGTAGGAATCGACTTCGTCCAGCCCGTTCATCAAGTCGTCAAAAGCTCTTGTCATGAGTCTTTTGTACTCCATTGAACATTTTTACAGGAAAGATTTGTCCCTCTTCCGATGACTGGGCGCTGGAACTCATGCTTTTCCGCTCGATGCAGCGAAAAAGGCGCGCAGGTGGAGCATACGACTAATTGCCAGTTATGGCTCCGACCGGCACAAGCGCAGCCCACGGGTTGAGAGTAATCGTTCTCCCTGAGTGGCCCGCGGAACTCGCGGCGGCTGGTTCTGGAAAGTCATTGTATGTCTTTCCATCCAGGACTCTACCGGCTGCCGCCTTCCGTGTACCGCCCCATTGTTTGAAAAAGAACGGGACGTTGTCTCGGTTGCACTGTTTGTGGATCGACCGGACCCATGCCGATTCCATCGGACGTGCCCCAGGCCCGCTTTCTCCTCCGACAATAACCCAGGCAATCCCCCCCAGATCGAATTCGCCAAGGTCCTCCAGCAAAGGCTCAATGGACAAGAAGCGTACCGCTACCGGAGTCTTCTGCAGCCTGCGCAATCGCGGAAGCCCGTTCTTTCTGTTTTCAACGCTAACTCCCCACCAAATATGCGGCTCAGCAGCGAATTCGCTCAACGGTCCTGAGAGAAGTCGACTCATCCGTTCATGGCGCTTGGTCAATATCTGGAAGATATGCCAGTTAGCTTCTCGCATAACCCGAGCGACTTGCAGAATGAAACTATCCGGAACAGACTCATGGAAAAGGTCGCTCATCGAATTGACAAATATTTTTTTAGGATTCTTCCAGAGGAGTGGCTCCATAACCTTTTCTGGTACCAAACGCACATCGAACCCTTGTTCAAATGGATGGCCAGGCACGCCTCTAAAGCGTTCTGCAAAACGCTCTGCATAACAATGCTTGCATCCTGGACTTACCTTTGAGCAGCCTCGCACCGGATTCCATGTAGCGTCCGTCCATTCGATTGATGTACCAAGTGACATATTACCTCCTGTCGAACAGATCGAGTTGCGGGGTCGAGTATTTCAGTACTTGCTCCCAAAGTTTGAATGCCGTCTGGCTTTTAGAAAACATAGCCAGATAATACAAGGGGACATTTTTGTCGTAGGTCTTGACCTCTTTCATTTGATGCAGTGGCGTGTTCAAGTAACCAACCTCGGACATACTACTAGCGAATTCCACCGCAAGAAATTTCGCAAAATCTTCATGAATATCTACCCTGTTGTTCCATCTTGCGCGCCAAGTTGTATTCCCAAGCATCCTGTCGATTTTACTGTCAGGCTGCATGTAGTTCACAATGTTGCGCTTTGCATCCATATGGACCGCCAATAAACATAGGAAGTCCACTCCGTGAGCACACTTCGATATTTTCTTGAGATTATCTATATCAAAATCACAATTAAACGGATCGACAAAGCATAAAGCCAGTGATTTGCTCGGAATCTTGGAGCAAATTTCATCAATATGCTCTTCAAATTTCCCGGGGATCAAGTGCGTGTCATGCCTCGCATAATCTCTCTCCACTCGCGTCTTCAAAGCTGAAAATCGATTGGGGTCGCCTTCGCAAAAAATGCAGCGGTCAAAGGAAGCATCGACAGATAGCGCAATGAGTGGTGACCCAAGAAGAACTTGGCTTCGGCCCTTGATTCGGCACAATCCGCTGCCAGCATAAAGGTCTATGTAAACCCTCGTTGCCCATTTCTTCTTCATGGCCGACGAAAAAATCTGGCAATACAGGCGAACCAAGTCAAATTTGTCCTCAGTCCAAGCGCCCAAATCATCTGGAATCAGCAGACCGTCGTCCTCGCCAAATAGCGTCTTGTTCTCCATGCGCGAAATATTACTCTCTCGCAAGGCGA
>Ga0255354_1001858_pt1 | contig 11549 bp, 10 predicted proteins | sample HBST50metaG_FD_189942 | JGI IMG/M metagenome (GOLD analysis project Ga0255354, IMG submission 189942) | Peat soil microbial communities from Stordalen Mire, Sweden - H.B.S.T50 | ecosystem: Environmental > Terrestrial > Soil > Wetlands > Peat | place: Sweden: Norrbotten County, Stordalen Mire...
GCGCCAATGCGGTCAAGACGCAGATCTGGACAGCGCTGATCGCCATGCTGATTCTGAAGTACCTGCAGATGAAGTCCAGCTTTGGCTGGTCGCTTTCCAATCTGGCGGCCCTGCTGCGCCAGCAACTGTTCATCTTCAGGGACTTGTGGGCGTGGGTGAACAATCCGCTGGAGGGGCCGCCAGCCGCAAGACAACCGGCCGAGCAGTTACCCATGCCGCTGGTTTGGTAGCCTTGAGTTGGACAGCAGAAGAAATGCAAGCAACCATGTGAACACGTAGCTCAGCTCTTACACGATTACAACTTGGACAGCAGGACGCTCGAAATGTAGAAGCCCCTTCAGCACGAGTTATCCAAGATACCAGACGCTATCGCCGGGAGAGGATATCTATGTCCAGCGAAATCAACCGCTCAATTCAACGAAAAGGCTGTCTTGGACAAGAGTGAATGATCCTGCAAGGAATACGGCCTGCACGTTAGCAGGTGAATAGCTAGTCGGCGTGTGATGCGGGACCATCAGCCGCGAGTGGCAGCATTACTGCGATTCGCGCTCCCCCTCCCTCGCGATTGCACGCCTTTACGGTTCCGCCATGGGCGCGCACAACTGCATCGACGAACGCCAGCCCCAGCCCGTGACCATTCGACTGCGTTCCCTTTACGCGGCGTTCAAACAAATGCGGACTCACCTCTGGAGCGAAGCCGGGGCCGTCGTCTTCCAAGACAAGTGATGCAGCTTCGCCCTCTTCCTTCAGGAGAACTGTCACTGTGCATGCGGCAGGCAAGTGCTTGAGTTCATTGTCGAAGAGATTGACAATCATGCGATGGATTAGAGATGCATCCGCATCCACTCTCAGTGGTCCGCTGCTCCGCAGCTTGATCTGCAGACCTCTTTCCGACATAGAGGGTTCGTACAGGTCGATCATCACGCTTAGTAACTCGTCCATGTCAATTACAGTCCGAGTTAGGCGCAATGCGTCGGCTTTTGCTTCCGCAACATCCAGCGATTGATTCAGAAATTCGGTCAGGCGATCCAACTCCTCGATAGCAGAGACGATCGGCTCCCCCTGCTCGATTTGCGCCGCGGAAAGAGACATCTCCAGCTTTCCACGGATCGCGGTCAGCGGGCTGCGCAAATCGTGCGCCAGAGAATCGGTAATCGTATGTAACTGGTGCATTGAGTTTTCGATGCGGTCCAACATGCGATTGAGTGTCCGAGCTAGATTGCCAACTTCGTCGTTGCGCGGCGTCGTCGGCACTCTGGTGCTCAGGTCGGAGTGGCCAATGCCAGAAGCCGCTTCGGTAATCTCTCGCACATGGCTCAACATGCGCCTCGTTGTAAAGAAGACAATTGCGAACCCTAAAAGAACCAGCAAGAACCATAAGAAGGTAAATCGCAGGCTAAGGTTCCTGAGTACCCGCAACTCATCTCTCTCGGACAGACCAAGATAAATGCTGGTTCCGTCGCCCACGCGAAGTGAAGCTACTCGGAAGGGAACTGAAAACCCTGTTACATGCAGATCGATCGGCCGATCGGGGAGGATCGTTGTCGCCTGGATGGCGTTCAGGTTGGCAACTCCATTCCCAGCGCCAACCCATAACTTGAGAGAGCCGTCTGAAGCGGTCTGTAGAAAGAAGACAGAGTCATCTGAGTTACTGTCTGACGGCAGCCTGTTTGGAACTTCCTTGCCCGCCAGTTCGGCGACTTCTCCCACTACCCGCCCGTAGAGGGCGTCTTTCGGAGTGCGCTCGGCCACGTCTCCCAGTACCTCAACCTCGCCCGATAACCATGCATCGCTGCGGCGTTGAATATCCTGGGCAACAAAGCGGTGGAGGAAGATAAAGACCAGCATGGTGCCGCATGCAAAAGCCAGTGTCGCCCATAGTGAGATGCGCCAGGCGGCGCTGCGCATGACTGGTTTACCTGTCCTTGAGGACATAGCCCACCCCGCGCAGCGTTCGAATAAGTGGCTGTTGTCCATTGCCGTCAACCTTGCCGCGCAATCGATAAATATGCACATCCACAACATTCGTGTCGGGTTGAATCCGCATACCCCACACCTGGTCCAAAATCATGGAACGTGTAACTACTCTGCCCGCATTTCTGCAGAGATACTCCAGCAGAACAAACTCCTGCGGCGTCAGTTGCAAAATTTGCCCCGAGCGGGTTGCTTCGCGCCGAAGCAGGTCCAACTCCAGATCGAGCACCCGCAAGCGTGTGGCCTCATTGCCGGGAGGACCGTTTCGTTTGAGCAGGTTCCGCAGTCTCGCCAGCAACTCCGCAAGTGCAAATGGCTTGGTCAGATAATCGTCGCCGCCCTGTTCGAGCCCGCGCACTCTGTCGTCCACGGATCGGCGAGCCGACAGTATAAGTACCGGCGCCTTCACCCCGATTTTGCGTAAGCGAAGTATCAAAGTGATGCCGTCCAAGTCGGGCAATCCAAGATCGACGATCAGGATGTCGTATGTGCCCTCAACGGCAAGTCGCTCGGCCGTCTTGCCATCGGCCGCAGCTTCCACTTGGTATCCTGCCTCCTCAAGCGAACAGCGCAGAAAGCTTTGTATGTCGAGTTCGTCTTCTACGAGCAGTAACCGCATGAACGGATAGTAGTGCATTTACCGCAACTTGTCACAGCAGCCGCAGTGGAAGATACGGCAGAACAGCGATAGGCCTGCTGAGGAAATGAACAGTTTGTCATAATTGCGTTGCCTGGATGTCATGTCAGTTCGATATAGTGTTGTATGTATCTATAGCGCATCTTCTTATCCGTTAAGAGTGCGTGTGAGTGACGGATTTCTGCGAATTCTCCGGCATGATGCGTCTAAACGCAGTCTGAAGCGTTTGAGCCCCGCAGAAGCGAACCAGCAGGCAGATGAACAAATCGTCATGCAGATCGGCATGATTCTGCGCTTTCCAAAGCAGTCAGCATTTCGTCTTATCTATGGACAGGGAATAGACCCGATTCGTTGGGAAGCGCTCCCGAAAACCATGCGGATATGTTGCCAAAAAGAAAGTGACGAGGATCAGAGTGCCAGCGGCCACAAATATGGAAGCATTGGACCAGAATCCGTTCGCAGACGCATTCAGCGCCTGCCTGCCTCTCCCGTCCACCCTCGATCCGCATTTCGAGGAGGCGATTCGCCATGTGCTGGATAATCCCGGCAGCTTGGTGCGCCCGCGGATGGTCTTTCAGATGGCCCTAGCGTATGGCCTGGATGCGGCGCGTGCAAAAGATCTAGCCATTGCGCTGGAGTACTTTCATACGGCCTCTCTTCTCTTTGACGACCTGCCGTGCATGGATAATGCATCGGAACGGCGCGGCGTTCCATGTGTCCATCTTGCATTCGGAGAGGCAGGAGCCATCCTTGCAGCGCTTGCCCTCATCAATCGCGCCTACGCTCTCAGCTGGCGCGCGGCCAGCGGCAGTGCGCCGAACCGCCAAGCGCAGGCATTGGCCTATCTTGAAGAGTGCCTCGGCATAGATGGCGTTCTGAACGGACAGAGCCTTGACCTGCATTACGCCACTTTGCCGCACAGCCGGGAGACAACGGAGAGCATTGCCCGCGGCAAAACGGTTTCGTTGATTCGCCTGACACTGGTTTTACCGGCCATGCTGGGCGGCGCATCCGACCGCGAGGTTCAACTGCTGGAGCGGATCGCCATGTACTGGGGCCTGAGCTACCAGATCGTAGACGACCTGAAGGACGTGCTGCAGAGCGCGGCCGAAGCAGGGAAGACTGTTGCTCACGATGTCTTGCTGGATCGGCCCAACATCGCCTCTGCCATCGGGGTCGCCGGCGCGGTCCAGCGCCTCACCCGCTTTCTTCATCTAGGAGATAGAACCCTGAGCAGCCTGCTTGTTTCCCGGCCGTCTATGTCTTTCCTCGGGAAACTTCGCAGCGATCTGCAAGCCGAGCTTGTCCGTGTGACGCACAATGCATCCCAGATGACAGTGGGTGCGCGGGCATGATCTTTCTCAAGCTGATTCTCACCAATCTCCGCAGGCACCGCATCCGATCGTTCATCAGCATTGCCGGCATTGCTTTCAGCGTGGCAGCCATGCTCACCGTAGTTACCATCCTGCAAGGCGCCATCGGCATGTTCTCTGGCATCTTGTCGAGCGATAGCGAGATGATCGTTTTTGAGCGCAACGTCTCTGACCTTTTCTTCAGTAATGTGCCTGCCGCCGCAGTCGCGGAAATCACCAACTGGCCGATGGTCGCGCATGCCGACCCGGTGCTCTTCGGTATTGTGTCCAGCGCCGATCACCCGATCATCACCTGCTTCGGAGTAACCGCCGCAGATGCGCGCATTCGCAAGGCCACATGGGTGCAGGGCGATCGTGCGAAGTTTGCGCAACACTCCGATGACGTTGTGTTGGGAGAGCGGGCAGCAGAGTTTATGTCCGCAACTCTGGGCAGTCACGTGCAGATTGGCCATGCGGCATTCCATGTAATCGGCATCCTGAAAACGGCCAACGGCTTTGAGGATGGCGGAGTGTTCATGCCGCTCAGCTCCGCGCAAAGCTTCTTTCACAAAGAAGGATCGTCCTCCGTTATCACCATCAAGCTGCGGAACAAGGACGATGCGGTGGCCTTCAAGAGTCTGATTAAAGTAAAGTACGCAAACCTGATCGGTCTTGAAGATGCCGAGTTCAACCGCTCCTATTCGCAGTTCAGAATCCTCAAGGCTACGGCATGGGCAGTGGGCGGGTGCGGTCTTTTGCTGGGTGGCCTCGGCGTCGCGAACACCATGATCATGTCGGTGTTCACGCGGATTCGTGAAATCGCCATTCTGCGCGTGAATGGATTCTCCAACACACAGATTGCTGCCATGATCTTCGGTGAATCGGCAGTCGTCTCAATCTTTGGTGCGCTAGCGGGTCTTTCAATTGGAACCTGCTTTCTCTACATGTTGAAACTCGTTCCAGCGCTGCATGGTTATATCGACGTATCAATTCAACCTGTCGTTCTGCTGATTGTTATGGCGCTGGCCTTGCTCACTGGAGTGGCCGGCGCACTATACCCGGCTGTGTATGCCATGCGGATTCGCGCGGTGGAGGCGCTACGCTTCGAATGATAACCACTGCGGAAAACAATCAGGGGCGCGTAGTCCTGCGCGCGGAAGACGTCTGGAAGAGCTATGACGAGGGTGCAATCGCAGTTCTCAAAGGCGTGAGCTTTGAGGCCGTGCAGGGCCAAACCATTGCGCTCTGCGGTCCATCGGGCTGCGGCAAAAGCACGCTGCTTCATCTGTTTGGAGGCCTCGACACGCCCGATCGCGGAAAGGTTTCAGTCAACAATATCGAGATCAATCGCCAGCGAGACCTGCTGCGCCTTTTGCGTCACGAAGTTGGTTTCGTCTTTCAGCTTCATAATCTCATTCCCGATCTCACACTGGAAGAGAATTGCCTCATACCAACCGTTGCTGCTGGAGTCGATCGCCGTACAGCGCAGGCGCGTCTGCATCAACTCACAGAACGCACCGGCCTAAGCCACCGACTGGGGCACCGTATCCAGAAGCTCTCTGGCGGAGAGCGCCAGCGCACCGCACTTTGCCGCGCACTGATGAACAAGCCGAAGATTCTACTAGCAGATGAGCCGACCGGTTCTCTGGATGAAAAATCGAGCGCAGCCGTCTTTGATCTGCTGCTCGATATCGTAGCCACCGAGGGCGTAACGCTGGTGATGGCCACACACGACCGCGGGCTGGCCGCGCGCTGTGACCGCCTCTTGGAAATGCAGGATGGGAGAATCCGTGAGCCTGAATCCATCTAGTTCGGTCACGCTTCCTCGCCGCGCTTCGCAGGGTCTAGCCAGCGCCGCATGGCACAGCTTGCTCTGGCTTGTTGTTGCCAATGCCATTGGCGTGATGATCGCGATTCTTCTGCTCTTTCCCAACCTCAATCGACTGTTAGGCGAGTGGACCTACGGACGCTGGATCATGGTGCACATGAATCTGGAACTCTATGGATGGACCAGTCTTCCACTGGCCGGATTCCTCTTCCGATTTTACGGCGCAGACCGCGGGCCTGCAGCTGCATGGTGCCGCCCGATTCTCTGGCTGTGGTCCACGGCATTGGGCGTGGGCGCACTGTCCTGGCTCTCCGGCCACTCCAGCGGCAAGTTATTCCTCGATTGGAGCGGTTATGCTCGTGTAGCTTTTCCGCTCGCCATGCTAGCGCTGTGGTTGCTCCTCGCACTGACTTTTATGCGCAACTGGAACACGGCCGAAAACCAAACGCTCGCAGCACGCAGCGCGAAGATCGTCGGCCTTGTCTTGCTGCTTGCTGTCCCCGTCGTGATCTACATAGCCTGCAGCCCCAACTTGTATCCCGCCATCAATCCAGACACCGGCGGTCCCACCGGTGCAAGTCAGCTTGAGTCTTCCCTTATTGTTGTTGCTATTCTGCTGATGCTTCCGTACGGTCTCACACGTCGCAAGCCGGGCAGCTCCCGATGGATCAAAACGGCATGGATCATCCTCGCGGCGGAGTTCCTTCTTTGCTTCGCTCTCGGCCGCGCAGACATCAGCCATCATCGTCCCGCACAATATCTGAGCCTCGGCAGCCTCCTCCTCTGGCTACCGCTCACGCCCGCGTACTATGCGGCTTTCGAGTGGCATGCCGCCACGCGCCGCTGGCGCTTCGCATTCCTCGGATGGTGGTCGGTCCTGGTACTTACCGGCTGGATCATGTTTCTTCCCGGCGTCCTCGATCACTTCAAATTTACTGACGGGCTTGTCGGCCACTCCTTCATCGCCATGGCCGGTTTCACTTCCGCTTTGCTCATCTTCGTCATGGTTCAACTGCTGGGCGAAGAGGGCTGGATCTTCAATCGCACCTGGTCCTTCTACGTGTGGAATGGAAGTGTCCTTGCCTATGTCGTGCTGATGACCGCTGCCGGCTGGCGCGAAGGCTTCGACCCAACTTTCACCATCGTTCCCGGCATGGCTCGCAACATCCTCTATGTACTGCGCCTGCTTTCTGGAACGCTTATGTTTGCCGCAGCTCTGGAATGGTTCATCGGCGCCACAAAGCTGCTGCGTGAACCTGCTTCTGTTTCTCTACCGCTGCAAGTCGCGCAAGAGGTGACACTATGAAGCGCCGCGTTCTATTTACCTATCAGATGCTTACCGGCCTGTCTGACACATCAACCGGCGCGATGCTGATTGTTGCGCCAGAATTGACGCTGCGATTGATGAGGCTGCACGCGGCTCCCGAAGCGCTGCCGTATCTGTCCTTTGTCGGAACTTTTGTTCTCTCTGTCGGCCTGAGTTGCCTTTACGGCGGCTACCTAGCCTATTGCGGTGCCTGCGCGGAAAAGCAGCTAAGTGTGGTGTGGTTACTAACAGCAATTACGCGGAGCAGTGTAGCCATCTTCGTTGTTACGCAGATTCTTTCTGGCTCTCTTGAAGCAGGCTGGCTGACCGTCGCTGTATTCGATGCTGCATGTGCTCTGATTCAGGTTATCGGACTGCGCAAAGGTTGGCTGCACGATGCCGCAAAGTGATAGCCGCAGGTCGGGATGGCAAGGCATAAGCCTTGTCGCCATCACCTATGTCTATTTTCTGATCTTCGCTCAGTTTGCATTTCTTCACCGGCTTGCGGACCTCGGCATCGCCGGCGCGCATCTGAAAGCCGTAATGGCCGCAATGGCCTGCGGCGGCATTCTGCTCAGCTTACTCACGCCGCGATTGAGGCTGTGGCCCTCGCCGAACCTGCGGCTGCGTGTTGCATTTTGCGCCTGCAGCGGAGCGACCTTTCTCACGCTCCTTCCTCTCGGTCCACTTGCCGGCATGACCGTCTCGTTTCTGATTGGCGCGAGTCTTGGCCTGCTCACTGTCACGCTGGTAACGCATCTGCGCCAGTGGATAGGCAGTCGCAATCCGCTCTTCAATGTCGGCCTTGGCACGGGCATCGGCTACTTCGTCTGCAACTTTCCTCCGTTGTTTACAGCCTCGCCGCAAGTGCAGGCAGCATCCGCCGGCATTCTATGTCTTGCCGGTATCTGCATTTCACTGTGGAAGACCGCACTGCCAGCATCAGTGATAGCGCCTCAATCGCCGCTTCCCACATTCTCGTTTCCGCGCGTACTTGTCTGTTTTGCCGCACTGGTCTGGTTGGATTCCGCCGCCTTCTTCATCATTCAAAATGCCCCTGCATTGAAGGCCGAAACATGGCAAGGTTCGCTCCACCTTTGGACAAACGGCCTGCTGCATCTTACTGCTGCTCTGGCCAGCGCATGGTTCCTTCGCCGTCGCGGCCTCTCGTATGTCCTGTCTGGTGCGGTCATCGCTCTGGGCATAGGTTGTCTGCTCCTGCTCTCTCCAAATCGCGTGTGGCTCGCTTCTGTGTTCTACCCGATAGGCGTCTCGCTCTACTCCGTCGCTCTGGTCGCGTATCCCGCACTGCTTTCGCCTGCTTCGTCTGCTGCTGTACGCGGTCGCCACGCTGGTTGGATCTATGCCATCGCCGGTTGGTCCGGGTCCGCGCTCGGCATTGGCATGGGCCAGAACCTGGGCCATGTACCGCCCGTTTTTGTGTTCTGCGCTGGCGCTGTCGTCCTGTTTCCATGGCATCACCACATGCTCCGGGAAAAGAAGCGCGAACTGGCGCTTACTGCGCTCTTTCTTCTGTCGGCGTTTTGTATTGACCGCATCCTTGCCGTTGGTGACGTGCCTCAGCATCTAACTCAAGTGGAGCGAGGCCGCCAAGTCTACATCTCCGAAGGCTGCATCAGTTGCCATTCGCAATATGTGCGTCCAAATACGCTCGACGTTCTCTTGTGGGGCCCGGTGCAAACCATGGATGAGTTGCGCCGCCAACGTCCGCCGCTGATCGGCAATCGCCGCCAGGGGCCTGACCTTGCGCAGGTTGGTGGTCGCCGCTCGCCGCAGTGGATCAAGGCTCACTTCGAAGACCCCCCAGAGGTCAGTGGTTCCTCAATTATGCCTTCGTACGGATTTCTCTTTCGCGACGGCCGCGGAGACGATCTGGTTGCATATCTCGTGAGTCTCAAAGGTTCCGGCACGGAGCAGCACCTGGCAGCAGAGAAGGCTTGGCGTCTGCCCTCGTTCGCAGTCGCAGTGGCCAATGCGCGTGATGGCGAGCGTATCTTCCAGCGTCATTGCGCCACCTGTCACGATGCAGGCGGGCGCACGCGCTGGCGGATGAGTTTCAAGCGGCTTCCACCCGATCTTACTGTTGGACCATATCTGAATCTCTTGCCTAACGTTACCTCGGCGCAGCAGATGGATCACTTGGCGCAGATCGCAAAATTCGGAATTCCCGGAACCGACATGCCCGGACATGAATACCTGTCCGACGAAGAGATCGCCTCACTCAGCCTTCGGTTGACGCAGATCATCGCTCAGCCCACTCGAATCAAATAAGCACACTTCAACACAGGAGAAGAACAATGAAGGCCACCGTCCAATCTCTCTTCCTAGCGCTTCCTCTCTTCCTCGTGCCCGGCGCTATAGCCCAGCATCAGACCTTCAACGTCAACCCCGATGCAAGCAAAGTTGCATTCTCTCTGGGCGGCAATACGCACCACGTGGATGGAACATTTCATGTCCGAAGTGGATCGATAGAGTTCGACCGCAGTACTGCAAAAATTACTGGCTCTGTAATTGTGGCAGCCGGCAGTGGCAACAGCGGCGACAACGGCCGCGACAAAAAAATGAACACCGATGTGCTCGATGTGGCGCACTATGCCGATGTATCGTTCGTGCCGCAGAGCTATCAAGGAACCATCGCCGCCTCAGGCGACTCGACAATTCAAGTCTCTGGTGCCTTCACTCTGCACGGCACACCGCACGAGCTGACGGTTCCCATGCAAATCCATATTGAGGGAACCAACCTCACGGCCAAGACCCACTTCACTGTGCCGTACGTTAAATGGGGCCTGAAAGATCCAAGCATCTTCATTCTCAAAGTTGCCAAGGAAGTTGAAATCGATCTCACGCTTGTGGGCCATGTATCCTAGTCAAATTAGCCTGGTGCGGGTTGGATGCTGCCACTCTTGCATTCAACCCGCGCGCTTCTTCCAGCCTTCGAGATATCCGCTCCGTCTCAGACTCCACAGTCCACATCCGCATACTGAAGGCGCATGCGGTATCTTGATCTGTTTGTAGCGCCCCCGTCCTCGAACTTTGCGAGTCTCTGCTGCCCGAGCGCCGAATGAATTAGGGCGCCCCTACTCAAGTCCTCATTTTGTGATGCGATGAAGAGCTGAACCAATTGCTATCGAAAGTGCGGAAGGACCGTTGTAATTTACGAGTTCAACACGGTTGTTCTTCGACTACAGTTTCTCAGCGTTCGTCCTTGCACCCTTCTTGACCTGTTGCCGGCGCAAACTCTCGGCCCGGTAAATCCGCCAAGCAGCCGGAATATACACGTACTTTCGTTGTAAGCAATGATGGCACCGCAACGGATATCGAAAAACGAGCAGTTGCGCCAAGTCGATGACTCGAAATCTAGAGGCCCTCAATCGGTTCGATCCACAGTAATCGCATAGCATCGCCAGTCACTCTCCAAGTCAAAAACTCGCTCCGCTGTCCAGGTGGAAGTAAGAATGAAAGCTCAAAGCCGATCAGTAGCGAAATCAGGTGTTACTAAAATAACATGAAATCGGACAGCTTCCCCTTCTCTTACTTTGGAAAACCAAACATTCATGAACGATTGAATATCGAACAACGATCAGCGTTTCAGGAGGCTTCCTGCTCTCACCACCCTTATTCAGGGCGCAAGGCCGCGCTTTGGGGCTTCTACTCCTGGCCTGGTGCGTGCAATCCGGCTCTTCCAGACCGCAGCGCAGAGCAATCGATTGAAGAACTTATCAGAGCGGAAACAGGGAGTCTGAGGGGGCCGGCATTGCGGTCAACCGCGAGCGGCGCCGCAGCGGCTTGGGATCGGAAGAGGCCAGCAGCCCGGCAATCTCGCGCAGTTCTGCGCGGGCGCGGCCGATGGCGGCGGCAACGTCATCCTGACGCTCGTTGGAGTCGCCCCCGCCGAGCGGCAGCCGGGGCTGCGGGTCGTGCTGCGGATCGGCGTGGTGGCGGGTCTGCTCAAAAACTTGCCGTGCGCCCGCAAGCGTGTAGCCCTCGGCATGGACCAGGCGCTTGATCTCCAGCACCAGTTCCACGTCCCGGCGGCGGTAAAGCCGCTGCCCGGTTCCACTCTTGTTGGGCTTGAGCTGCGGAAACTGCGTCTCCCAAAAACGCAAAACATAAGTCTCGACCTCGCATAACCGCGCCACGTCTCCAATCTTGAAGTAGAGGCGGTCGGGGATCGAGGGCGGGTCGAAAGCGCGCTTTTGGGAAAGCTGTGTGGCCATGGTCAAGTTGAGCAAAGTGCCGCAATGTGGGTAGACCCTGCTCTAGACGCAGTATAGGCCACGTTTTGCACAATTTGTGAAGCAAAATTATAGGCGCGTGCCCAAGTTCGACAGCAATCGCAAACCGGGAAGACCGGAAGCGATTCCAGCCTGCCTTCTCTACTCATTTCAGTCGTTACAGTTACGCCTTTTCTGGGCGGGCAATGGGGTCGCG
>Ga0255354_1001859_pt1 | contig 11545 bp, 12 predicted proteins | sample HBST50metaG_FD_189942 | JGI IMG/M metagenome (GOLD analysis project Ga0255354, IMG submission 189942) | Peat soil microbial communities from Stordalen Mire, Sweden - H.B.S.T50 | ecosystem: Environmental > Terrestrial > Soil > Wetlands > Peat | place: Sweden: Norrbotten County, Stordalen Mire...
GCCTTCCGGAAGGCCTTGCGAATCTCCTCCTGGGTGGCTGTCTTCTTCACGCCAAGCGTGCCGTAATAGTCTTTATTCGTCGTGGGCATGGTCGCCTTTGGAATCTGTTTTGGTTAAACTGCTCGGTCAGAAATCTATTTCGTTCCTAACGCTTTCATGGCTGACTTCTCAATGAGAAAATCTCCGCGCTGATGCCGGAGAGCGGTCAAGCAACCACCCGCTGTTCCATGGCCGCAGGCACGGAGCGGGTTGCGCGAGGCTGAATTCCCTCGTGAATCACTGTTTCCTCGGCATCTACCGCCGACTCCAAATCGAAATCCATCTGCAGGCGCATCCAGAACTCCGGCGACATACTAAAGTAGCGCGCCAGGCGGAGCGCAGTATCCGCCGTAATTCCGCGCCGCTCCCTCACAATCTCCGAAATCCGCGTCACCGGCACGCGTAACTCGATCGCCAGCGCATTGGACGACAGGCCCAGCGGTTTCATGAAGTCCTCACGCAGCATCTCTCCGGGGTGAAGCGGGGGCATCCGGGCACCCTCTTCCAACTCCGCAGCCTGACGTTCTTTCTTAATGGTAGTCAACGATTTCGACTTCGTAGGCATCGCCATTTCTCCACTTAAAGCAAATTCGCCATTGATCGTTGATGCGCAAACTCCATTGGCCCTCGCGGTTGTCCTTCAGCGGCTCGAGCCGGTTGCCGGGCGGCACAATGAGTTCTTCCACTCTCGAAACCCGGTGGATTTGTCGCAGTTTGCGGAATGCTACCCGCTCAAATGCCGCATACTGCCGGCTATGACGGCGGTTAAATACCTGTTCGGTCTGTGCATCGGCAAACGAGCGAATCATGCTTAACGTTTATCGTAACACGGTAAGCGGTCAACCATCGCGCTTATCTTCTATCTGCCCACCTCAGTCTCAAAAGCCAACCCGGTCAGGATCGCGCGCAGGACATGGCCCTTTCCTGCAAGCCGTCTGCCGAAGTTGGCAAAGATTCCTCGGCAAAGACTCAGGCAAAAGCGCGCAAATTGGAAGCTGCTCAGAATCCGGAAAGTCCCGCCGGAAAACAATGTCAACGATCTGACTCTAACCGGAGTTCTCTGTGCAATACATTGATAATAAACAAGATGATCGGAGAGCATAGCGCGAGATGATCGCCGATATCTCCCGCTGAAACGTGGCGCTGTGGTCAGGCGTTCAGTCGGCGGCGCGGGCTTTCTTGGCGGCAGCGGTCGCGGACGGCTTAGATGCGCCGGGCCTGGGGATGGCGTCCAGGTCCGTCTTGCCTTCGGCTAACTGCATCAGGAAGTCCTGGGCCGAAAACGCCTCGCGGTCCTTGAACAGCTTGCTCGACCGGATATAGCTGCCGTCTGGCTGTTGCAGACGTGCCTTGGTGGTGTCGGCCAGATACGCGGGCAGAATCTCTTCATGGATGCGGGCCAACGCGGCCGGATCGCGAACCGGGAAAACCACCTCGCAGCGCTCGAAGAGGTTGCGGGGCATCCAGTCGGCCGAGCCCATATAGATTTCGTCGTTTCCGCCATTGGCGAAGTGGAAGATGCGCGAGTGCTCCAGAAAGCGGCCCACGATGGAGCGGACCCGAATGTGCTCAGAGAGTCCTTTGACGCCGGGCCTGAGAATGGAGAGTCCGCGGACGATCAGGTCGATCTCGACGCCCGCCTGCGAAGCCTGGTAGAGCGCCTCGATGACCGAGGGTTCGAGCAGGGCATTCATTTTGGCGACGATGTGAGCGGGGCGTCCGGCCTGGGCGTGCTCACTCTCGCGGCGGATGAGTCCCAGGAAGCTTTCGGCCATGGTGAGTGGCGCCACCAGCAGCGGGAGGTAGTCGTCGATTTCGGCGTGGGCGGTCAGGTAATTGAAGACCATGTGGACCCGCTCGGTGATCTGCGGGTCGGAGGTAAGCAAGCTCAGGTCCGTATAGAAGCGGGCGGTATCGGGGTTGTAGTTGCCGGTGCCCAGATGGCAATAGCGTCGGGTTTGGCCGTCCTCGTCGCGGCGCACCAGCATGGCCAGCTTGCAGTGGGTTTTGAGGCCCACGACGCCGTGGAAAACCTGCACGCCGGCGTCCTCCATCGAGCGCGCCCAGCGGATGTTGGAGGCCTCGTCGAAGCGGGCCATCAGCTCGACAACAAGCGTGGTCTCCTTGGTAGCCGCGGCTTCGATCAGCGCTCCAAAGACGGGCGAGTCGTGGCTGGTGCGATAGAGGGTCTGCTTCATCGAAACCACGGCCGGGTCTTCCGCGCCCTGCTGGATGAAATTCACCACCGGGTCGTAGGAGTCGTAGGGGTGGTGGAGCAGAATGTCGTGGCGGCGCAACTCGTCGAAGATGTTGGCGGACTTGCGGCTCAACTTGAAGGATTTTGGAGTGAAGTGCGGAAATTTAAGATCAGGCCGGTGCACGTCCTCATAGAAGAACATCAGCCGCGAGAGGTTCACCGGGCCTTCGCCGCGTAGAACCTGATCGTCGTCGAGCTCGAAGTTAACTCGCAGCCTTTCGACAATTTCTTCGTCGGCGCCGGTCTCAATCTCCAGCCGCACCGCGTCGCCCTTGCGGCGGTTGTGGAGCTCTACGCGAATGGTTTCGAGAAGCGAGCGCGCTTCCTCTTCCTCGAAGTAGAGATTGGAGTTGCGCGTAACGCGAAAAGCGGCGTGGCACAGAACCTCGTAGCCCCGGTACATGCCGCTGAGGTTATGGGCGATCAGGTCCTGCAGCAGCAGGTAATCGTATGCGCCCTCGGCGCCGGGCAGGCGGACAAAACGAGGCAGAGCGCGGGGCACGGTGACGACGCCCAGAACTTGAGGGCCGGAGCTGCGCCGCTTGCGCCGCAACAGGAGCGCCAGGCAGAGGGCCTTGTTGAGCACGCGCGGAAAGGGATGGGCCGGGTCAATACTGATGGGCGTCAGGAGGGGGTCAACCTCGCGCTGAAAATAGCCCTGGGCAAAGGCGCGGGCCTCTTCGTTCAGCTCCTCCCACTCCAGCAGCCGGACGCGCTGCTTGCGCAACTCGGGCAGAAGCTGCTCATTCCAACAGCGATACTGGGCGTCCACGAAGCCATGAATCTCGGCGGTCAGCACGGCGAGGGATTCGTCGGGACGCAGGCCGTCGTAGCCCGGCTCGCGGTAGCCGTCCTCGATGCGCTGCATCAGGCCTGCCTGGCGGACTTCAACGTACTCGTCAAGGTTGGAGCCGGTGATGGCAAGGAATTTTACCCGCTCCAGGAGCGGGTTGGCGGGGTCTTCAGCCTCTTCGAGCACACGCCGGTTGAACTGCATCCAGGAGTGGTCTCTGCCATTGAAGAGCTTTTGTTTCTGTGTCTTTCTAGCCATTGCTTCCGTTCCGTGTGCTGTAGTTGGCAGTCTACAGCTTTTTGGAAAAACTTTAAACAGGGGCAGGGACCAGGGAATAGGGAATAGGGAATAAAAACTACGGGCTTGGCCATACGGAATGAGAAACTGGGCGCGCGAAAAGGGTTGTGCGTGGGAGAAGAGGTTTTTTTGCGCAAAACTGGGCAGATTCGCGAAAGCGCGTCAGCTTTCCTTGCGGTAGAGCATTTCGCGGATGGTTCGCCGCCGGGCTTCGTTCATTTCGCTCTCGGCTTTGCGGGCGACAGCATCCAGATGGTCCTTTTCTGTGGGCTCGGCGGACTCCGGTTCGCTGCACGATGGGCAGCGGTTAGCGAAGCCGGGCTTGTCTGGCCTCAGCTCGAATTCCTCAGAGCAAATGACACAGGTTTTGATCGGAAAAGCCATACAAAACATGATAACGCGAACGATTTTCCGTTGCCAATTTCGCCGCGTATGGGGGGATCCAATATGGCCTGAATTGTCTCCTTGGCGCCGGGCGTATCGAGAAGAGGGAGATGGCGAAAGCAACTGAAAGTGATGAAGTGAAGAGCGTTTGCTTTCTCTGGAAGGGTTTCAGCCTGAATGTCTTGGCTCCATCCTAGCTCTCTACAATCCGTTCATCGCGAGAAGACCTGTCGATGGGACTCCCGGTGAAGCCGTGCCCTAGCACAAGTCAGGTTTTTGAAGCACGCTCAAGTGAAGTTCATCGGCGTAGCGGTCAATCTAAATGAAGCTCAAAGGCGTAGCGGTCGATCACAGCGCGTTCGCCGTGGGCCGCAACGCCGGAGACGGTGAGAGTATAAACGCCGTTGCGCAGTATTGCGCCGGGAATTACCAGCCCAAGCCGCTGAGGGCCGCTATCGCTCTCGCCGGGTGCGGCCACAACGCTGCCGAAGACAAGTTTCCCTTGCGGGTCGTAGAGGTCGATGGAGTAAGAGGCGTATGCGCCTTCGCTGAGCTGCGAAGGAAGATCGACGGGAAGGGCAACTCCGTGCAGGCGGTCGGCGGTTATGGAGACCGGAGCGCCGCCGCGCATGGCCTCGTGCAACTGGGCCCAGGGAATAAGGCGCGGCTGGCTGGCCGCGGCCCGCAGTCTGGGATAGGTAACCAGATTCTGGTAACCGATAATCAGCAGGAGGGTTGCGAAGGCGGGAGCGGCAAAGGCCGACTGACGCCAGAAAAGCCGCCACTGGCGTTTGGCCTTATGTTCGAGGGAACGGGATGGGACGGGGACAGGCATGGCGCCTGTCAGCTCGGGCAACTGGGTTTTGGCCGCCTCTACAAAGGCGGCTCCGGCGCGAAGATCAAGGGTACACTCAGGACAATCGAACAGATGCTCCTCGAAGGCCTCGCGCGCATCAGGCGTCAATTCGTCCAGAAGATAACGCTCAGCAGCCATCTGCTGTAAAGCTTCGCTGTGATCCATCATCTCAACCCCAATGCGGTCCAACATTTTAATAGTGGCCGCTACGAACAAATCGTTACAATCCGATCAAACTTTAGTACCCCTCAGGCGCGCTCGCCCAGGTACATCTGATTTCCGGCGCGTTTGACGTATTCGGCCTTGAATTCCTGCTTGGCGCGATGCAATAACACGCGCAGGTAGTCACGGTCCACGCCGAACTCCTGGCAGACTTCGTCGCGGTCGCGCTCATCAAGGAAGACAGCCTTCAGCAGCAGCCGGTCGCGCGGGGCAAGACTGAGCAGAATCGCATGGACTTTGAACTGGATTTGCTGGGCAGCGACGATATCCAGGGCATCGGCGCCCTGAGCGACCGGCTCAGGCCGCCCTTCCACATCGAGCGATTCGCTGGCGGCAGCGGCGTGGTAATGATCAAAAAGCACGTGGTTACAAACCTGGTTCACGAAGGCGCCGAGACGCTCCGGCTGGCGGAGGCCGCCTTCCTTGCGCAAGGCCGAAAAGACGCGTGCAAAGGTCTCTTGGCGTACATCCTCAATGGCATGCGAGGACTGGAGCCGGGAGCGAAGCTTGAGATCGAGCAATTCCGTAAAGTAGACAACGAAGTGCTCTTGCGCCTGCGGGTTACCGGCACAGAGACTTTGAACATAGTCTTCGCTGAATGAGCAAAATTGCAACGCATTACTCCGCAATGCTAAGTGGCTCAAAGTATAACATTGCAGGGGTTGCGGGCGCACGCGTCTTATATGCTCTGGCTAAGTGGGGAAGCGGCCGCCATTCGCCGAGGACGCTGCGAGGCAGGACTTAGTTTGATTGCCTGAACAGTTGGCTGGCCATGAGAATTTGCCCGTCTCTGACGTCTACCGGCTGCACTGGCTGGGTGGGAGAAAACGTGTAGATAATTCCGGTAATGGGGCCGCGCACGTTCACAAGCGGCAGCCCGGAATACCTTAGATTTAAAGCGCCATTCTGCGCGGTTCCAACGATTCTCAATGCTCTACGCTGCTGACTGCGGAACATGATAACTTTCCTCCAAGGCATGTATGGTCAGGCAAAGCCTGAAGCTTTTACCGCTGCCAGCCGCTCGAAATGCCTTGCGGCATCCCTTTCAGAGCAATAGCAGCCACAGCAGCAAAAGTAATGACAAGTACAACCAGGGCGTTCTGAATGAAACGTCTAACTTCGATTGTCTTTGGGGCGTAGCCGGGGACTTATCGGGTTCTGATAAGTCAACGGAAGTTAGTAACCCAGGCCAAGGCGCCGCCTGCTCCATCTGGTCGTGAAACAGTTCCTGATTGCTTGGCCCGCCTGAATTCTCAAAGCTCGCCAGTGATTCCAGCGCCCGCCTCCGCATCGCCGCCACACTCCGCAACGACTCTATCCAGACAGCCAATGCACAGAGAGCAAAACATCCGATGTAATTGAATTCGATCATCTCGGAGTTTCTCCCTTCCGTGGTGGATGCAGACGGAACCTGCTTGGGAAAACAGGTCCCGTCTGCTCTGGGGAAGCCGGTCGATTCCGCCAGCTTATCGCTCGCGGGGAAATACCAGCTGCACAGAGTTCAAAATGGATCTAGCGCTGCTGCCCACGTTGATACGGAGAGGAACCAAAGGGGCAGGCAATCGAGGCAGTTTGGGCGCTCTCATGATTTTGGGGCGCCCTGAACCTGCCTCAGAGCTTGCGAAACGTGACCGCACGTACATACAAGCCACTGAGCACTCGAACTCATCTTTGTCACACGAGGTATAGTGCGGGCAGGCCGGGAATCGTTTCAGCTAATTTGTGGAAAACTTTACATTGGCAATCCAGGCTTCCCGCGTCGTGGCCTAGAATTTCAATATGACCGATCTCTCGTGGACGATTCGCGGGTTGCGTGAGGCTCTTGCCGATGAAACTGTACGCCCCGTCGATCTGGCGGAAACGGCTCTGGCGCGCTCCAATGGGAATCAAGGCCACAATACATACCTCTGGCAAGACCCCGAGTGGACGCTGGCGGAGGCGATGTGCGCAGGCTCGATGCCGCGCGGCGATGGAGGCGCCTTCGACGATGGCCGCGACGCGCTGTGGGGCCTGCCTGTTTCATTGAAAGATTGCTTCGATCTGGCCGGGACGCCCACCAGTTGCGGAGTGCTATCTTATTGCGACCTCAACGGCGCTGCGGTGCGCGATTCCTGGCTGGTGGAGAAACTGCGCGCAGCCGGCGCGGTGATCACCGGCAAGACCCATCTGCACCCGCTGGCTTACGGCATCACCGGCGAAAATCCGGACTTCGGCGATTGCCTGCAACCGGGCGACGAAAGCGCGCTGACTGGCGGCTCGTCGTCGGGCGCGGCAGCCAGCGTGCTTGAAGGCTCGGCCGTGGCAGCGCTTGGCACGGACACGGGAGGGTCAATCCGCGCGCCCGCAGCGCTGTGCGGACTGGCCGGGTATCGCGCTTCGCTGGACCGCGGCGACTGGCAGGGCGGGGCGCACCTGGCGCAATCGTTCGACACCATGGGATGGCTGTTTCGCGATCTTGAAGATGCGCCGCTGTTGGCCGGCTTCTTCGCACCCGCGGATGTGGCTCCAACGCATGCCTTCACGCGGTTTGCGGTTCCGGATGAAAGCTTTTTCTCCGACTGCGAGCCGGAGATTATCGCCAGTTTTCGCTCCACAATCTTCGACCTGGAGATTCTGGGACTGCGCGCGGTCAAGATTGACGCAAGCTGGTGGGAAGAGGCCTTCGAGATTTATGCGCCCATTCAGGCGTGGGAAGCAGCGCGCGTCCACGCCGGCCACTTTGGGATTTTTGAACCAGCGCTGCGCGAGCGGCTGGAGTGGGGTGGACGGATTACGCCCGCGGAGATCTCCGCATCGCGCCAGCGCCATACAAACTTTACGGCGCGCATGGACGAAGTCTTCGCGACACAGGATCTATTGCTGATGCCCGCCTCTCCTGTCGCGCGCCTGGCGGCAGGCGCGGATCACAGCATGACCCGCGCGCGAATCTTGCGTTACACCACGCCAATCAGTCTCGCGGGAGTGCCTGTCGTTACTCTTCCATGCACGGCAGGCGGAATGCAGTTGGCAGCGGCGCGCGGATGCGATGAGTCGCTGGCGGAGCTGGCAGCCAAGCTCGGTGCGCTAAGAAAATCGGCTGTGTTTGCGGACCACGTATGACGAAGCTGTGATACCGGCAGGGCGATTCCGCTTCAATCCGCCCTACCGGTAAACCTCGGGAATGAAGTTCTGCTCCTGGATGGGCGGACGCACGTACTTCGACTTTTCCAGCTTGGGCAACTCCAGCGGCGCGGGAGTTAGATCGCGATAGGGAAACATCGAAAGAAGATGCCGGATGACGTTCAGCCGGGCGGATTTCTTGTCTTCCGCGTTCACCACAAACCACGGGGACATCTTGGTGTCGGTCACCGCGAACATCTCGTCCTTGGCGCGCGAATACTCGGCCCAGTGCTTGCGCGACTCGAGATCCATGGGGCTGAGCTTCCAGCGCTTGGTGGGGTTTTTCATGCGGTCCTGAAAGCGCCGCTCCTGCTCTTCGTCGCTCACCGAGAACCAGTACTTGATCAGGCGAATTCCGGAGCGCAGCAACATACGCTCAAACTCCGGGCAGCTTTGCATAAACTCCAGGTACTGGGGTTCGGTGCAGAAGCCCATCACGTGCTCGACGCCGGCTCGGTTATACCAACTGCGATCAAAGAGAACCATCTCTCCCGCCGCCGGCAAGTGGGCTACATATCGTTGGAAATACCACTGCGTTTGTTCGCGCTCGGTGGGCGTGGTGAGCGCCACCACATTGCAGACGCGCGGATTGAGCGATTCAGTAATACGCTTGATGGCGCCGCCCTTGCCCGCCGCGTCACGGCCTTCAAAGAGCACCACCACCCGCAGCTTTTCCTGGCGAATCCACTCTTGCAGCTTGACAAGCTCGACTTGCAGCCGGCTGAGTTCCTTGTCATAGTCGCAATCTTTGCCGAGACGCAGCGACTTTGCATTGACCGGCGACGGCGACGGTAGGTCCCCGCCCTGCTTGTTGCTATTGGCAACGGCCACCACCGGCTTTGTCTCCGGCTGTTCCTTCCCGGACTTGTCCTTCATCGGTTTTCCTCCAACGCTACGGGGCAATTCTCTTCTTATCGGCAGTATTCGCCGCCGCAATAATCATAGTCTTCTAATTCACGCGGGATGGATTCCTTTTATACGGACAAACATTCCAGCAGGGGCTTCGCCCAAGACTGCATTCGTTCAGACCCTCCAGCCGCTGGATTGATGGGGTGTGAATGTTGATGATATGGCAATTGCCGGATTGCGGGTCGTTCGCCCGGAACCCTAGAAATCACCTTCCAGGCACGCTCAATTTGATACCCGGGGATCTTTCGCCAATTGAGTAACGGGGAAGGACCATTTAGTATCCCTATTGAACAGCGAGGTGCTTGAATGGCACGTTCTATACGGTTAGTTCTCGCGGCCCTGGCCGTGGTTCTCATGTGCTTTGGCGCTGCCAGAGCGCAGATCATGGACGTCCGAGAGATCGGGGGCAAGAAGATCACGTGTATGCACAGCGGCATGTTGAGCGATCTGAACCCTTGCGGCACTCCTGATTGGTATGCCTATGTATTTGTGGGCACCATCTCGGCAATTACACCAGCAAAGAATGGCGAGAAAGAGCTTCACATAATCCCAAAAGAGGTTTTCAAAGGAGAGCCATCCAATCCGCTGATCGCGATTACATCACAGGGTGCGTGCCTACCAAAGCTATCGGTTGGGGATCGTTGGCTTTTCTATCTCCGCAGCGGGAATCCCATCGTGCTCGACTTCTATGGCAATATCAGCAGTCCAGTCGGAGGCGCAAAGGAGCGGCTTGAGTCTCTTCGCCGTATGGAGACGATCGGCGACAATGGAATCTTACGAGGTCAAGTGAAACAGGGTCCGTACGGGGAAGGAGACGCCATACCCAACGCGCATGTCATCGCGCATCGAGCGACTGAGGACGCGCAGTTCGTCGCCACCACCGATACTAAAGGTCGTTATGAGTTTCAGCCTCTTCCTCCCGGCAAGTACAAGCTCACTGTGGACCCCATAGGGTCATTTCGAGCAGACGACACCAGTATCGAAATAAAAAGCCGCCAATGCTGGGATCTTACGCTAACTCGGAATCCCCATGCATACATTGGTGGCCATGTTCGACGCTGGTATAGATCTCCCGTACCTCAGATATGGGTTCTTATCGCGAGCGAGGATGGATCATGGTTTAACACGATGAAGTCAGATTCAAACGGATACTTTCATATGGAATCGTTGTCGTCAGGAAAGTATGTAGTCGGCATCAATCTACCCGGCGCACCAACTTGGAAAACTTTCGGATGTGCAGGCAAGCCCGGAGCCTGCTCGATTCCCAAGGCGTCCTTGTACTATCGCTCCATGCAGAATCGGTCCGACGCCATTGTGATCAATTTGGGAACCGACGAGAAGCGCGACGACATCGACTTCACTATTCCGATTCAATAATTCCAGATAGCAGTTGCGCCAATGATCGAGCGCCGAGAAGTAGGAATATTGACAACCCAATGCGCGTTTCCATGAAGGATGTCGAGGAGAAATCCGTGTTCTGGTTGTGTGGTCGCCCACCCGGAGGTTATGTTCCAGTAAACACCGGCTGACCGCGTTTGGAGTATGGAAGAGCTTGTGGGTCTGTTAGAAGCGTGAGAGAACGAACGGCATGAGTCGCACCGAGCAATATACGGCCATCGCGGTGGGAATAGGCATGTACTTTCTTTTCGACCACTTCCAGCTCATCCCCTCGTCCTATTCTTTAGGGCGGCTCGCGTCTAAAGCGGCACTTGTGTTCGGGGCAGGGTTAGTCATACTCGTCTGGCCGTTCATAGCCAGGAAGAAGAAGAATGACTCAGACGACAGGTCCTAGTCAGTCGACCTGATTCCCAAACTTGACCAGTACTCATGATTCGCCGTTCTGAGCGGATGGTCGCCAATTCGCAAATTACCTTTTAGCTAGCCCGGCCTATCCCAGTGAAGGATTGGCAAATCCGCCTGAAGGTCGGACCATGCCCAAAAAGCTGAAGTTTTTGGGCGGAGTCCCCTCCGCGGCTAAAGCCCGGCCATTTTGCAGGGCTTTGCGGCACGGATAAATCCGTGCCCTGATACAAAGCTCATCTGTTTATACGGACAATCAGTTCCGCGCGCCGATTTCTTCCGGAGTTCGTCCAGCCGATCTGCGCGCTAGTGCGGCTTCCACTTCATGGAGAGCGCAGCCAGTTTTTCATCCATGGTGGGCTGCGGCCTTGGGGCTGGCTTGTCCTGTTTTGTCGCGGACCTTGTAACGGGACGCGCGGTGGGGCCGGTCAATTGTTTGATGGAAAGCGCTATGCGCTTGGCTTTCGTGTCCACTGCGAGAACCTTGACTTTGACAATCTGGCCGGTTTTCACGGCTTCGGACGGCTCCTTGATGAAGTGGTTGGAAAGTTCGCTGATGTGCACCAGCCCGTCCTGGTGGACGCCGATATCGACGAAGGCTCCAAACTTGGTCACGTTGGTCACCACGCCCTCGAGCACCATACCCGCCACAACGTCGGCGATCTCACGCACGCCTTCGAGAAAACTGGGCGCGACAAATTTGTCTCGCGGATCGCGCCCTGGCTTCCGCAGTTCAGCAAGAATATCGTTGACCGTGTACGCACCGGCAGAGAGTTGATTGCGATCCACTTTTTCCAGCAGTTGCGGTTCCTGAATGAGGGCCTTTACG
>Ga0255354_1001860_pt1 | contig 11540 bp, 12 predicted proteins | sample HBST50metaG_FD_189942 | JGI IMG/M metagenome (GOLD analysis project Ga0255354, IMG submission 189942) | Peat soil microbial communities from Stordalen Mire, Sweden - H.B.S.T50 | ecosystem: Environmental > Terrestrial > Soil > Wetlands > Peat | place: Sweden: Norrbotten County, Stordalen Mire...
TTCCTATACAAGCTCCACTGGAGTTGTAACGTCGTTCTCGGGGGCTTCGGCGGAATACTATCAGTGGAACGCAACTTGTAACTCCGCCGTTCCACAAGGAGCTGTTCCTACATCTACCGCTCTAAATGGTTCTACGTTCACCATAACTTTCTATCCGGGAAGCTCCGGTTCCGGCTCTGCCACTTATGCTCCCTTTCCGGCGGTAGCCACGCCCACCTTCTCGCCCGCGACAGGCAGCTATGGACCGGCGCAGACGGTGACGATCAGCTCGACGACTTCAAGCGCGACGATCTACTACACCACTAACGGAACCACACCGACGACAAGTTCGTCGATGTACTCCGGCCCGATCACCGTCTCTTCCAGCGAGACTGTCGAGGCGATGGCTGTAGCTACCGGCTATAGCAACAGCGCGGTAGGCTCGGCGATATACACCATCTACGGCGACGCGCCGCCGCCGGCGATCACCGGCATGAATCCTTTGTCTGGAAATGTAGGTTTGGCGGTAAACATTTCTGGTGCTGGTTTCGGAGCGAGTCAAGGACTGGGCAAAGTTTTGTTCAATGGTGCATCTGCAGGGATCCTCAACTGGAGCGACTCTTCGATTACTGCGGTTGTACCGAACGGCGCCACGACCGGCTCTGTTGTCGTACAGACTAATAGTGGCCAAATGAGCAATAACAATTTCATTTTCACGGTTAATAACTCGTCTTGCAATCAGTGATTTGCCCCGTGATGGAGGCCGCAGCAACGGAGGGTTCTTTGGCTCAAGAGGTTCACGATCCACGCATAGGGGTTGGCAGGGCTGGTGGTGCTTCTGGCGACGAGTCAACTGCCCAACCGAAAACAATATTTTGCCGGATTCCAATGAAGAATGTCATGCTCTTCAACTTGCATGACCGCATAACTTCGATCTTGTCATTGAGGGCGGTCGCTTTTTCTGAAAGGAGACAGATGAAGACATTCAAGCTTTTCCTCGCCCAATATCTCCCTCTCGGAGGGGCCAGCGCAACCTTGTTGGCATTGCTCGGTGCGGCATGTCTTTGGCTCTCTGCGCCAAAGACGGTTTTCGCTCAGAATACTGTTCAGCGCGATCAGCAGGCGCTAGCGATCCTCACCCAGACGATTGCAGCGGCAGGCGGACAGCAGTCTCTTGCTTCGATTCAGGATTTTATTGAGTCGGGGACAATCGCATTTAATTTCTCCGATTCCGATCCGGTTACGGGGGGTGTTACCGTAAAGAGCCGCGGGTTGCACCAGCTCAGAATCGATGCCGAACTACCGGAAGGCAGGCGCACAACGGTCGTAAACGGTAAGGGCGGTTCGCTGATAGAGGCTGATGGTCGGACCAGGCCGATCTATCGCCAGAGCGCTAAGGACCTTGGGAGTCTCACTCTCCCATACCTGCCTCTGATTGCAGCTGTTCAGGATTCCTCTACCAGCATCATCTATGGTGGCCTGGTAACCCACAATGGCGCTACAGTGTACGACGTTCGACTTCAAAAGACCTACACAAAACAGCAGGATCCGAGCGGCACTGAAGGCGTACGCGAGGCGAGCGACTTTTATATCGACTCGAATACGCTCCTCGTCGCGGCCGTCTTCGACCGGATTCTCTTTGACGGTGGCCACAATGACCAAGGCGTTCCGCATGAAGTTCTTTACTCGAACTACCAGCCCGAGAACGGAATCATGGCGCCACTGACAATCGTGGAGACCGTTCGTGGTGAAACGGGGTTCACGATGACGCTAAGCCAAGTCACGTTCAACTCAGGTTTGGCCGACTCCGATTTTGCGTGGTAGCCGATTGGGCCGCAATCAACCGAATAGCAAACAGAGCGAGGAACGATCCGATGGAAAGCGCATTCAGAATGCTAGATGAAGGAATGCAACCGGCTTGCCGACTCCAACTACAATTAGGACGTACATGTTGCCGATTAGGCATCTCCTTGGGGGCTCTGCTCATCCTTGGTCTGTGCGTTCATTCGGCGTCCGGCCAGAACTACCTCACAAGCACGGGCGCGCCTAGTTTTTCGGCGCCCGAACCGGTCGAACTCGGATTTGTCGACGCATCTAACGGAAACCTGCATCTCAGCATCCCACTCGGGTCGTACCCGCAGCGTGGCAGCAGCCAACCCGAACCGATCACTCTAGAATACGAGAGCAGCATTTGGACACCATTCGTAGATGGCTCAATAGTACAGTGGGAGCCCAGCAATGGCCTAAGTTCGAACAATTTGACGGGGTGGTATTTCTCCTTTGATGCTGGCGATCAGATCGCCAACCTTGCACTGACAAATTCTCAGGGCTGCACGACTGACGAGTACTGGAACGACCTGAATGGAACTACCCATACATTCCATTTGAATACCGCACCTGCCAACAACAGCTGTCCCCTCACTGCAGATGCTTTCGCTACGGACTCATCCGGCTACCACATGTATTGGCCAGCCGGCGGCGCAATTGAGGTCTATGCGCCGGATGGCACGCTTGTGTACTCATGGCAATTATGGGATTCTAATGGGCGCCTTGTAATGAGCAAGGACAGCAACGGCAACTATCTGTCCGTGGATTCGGTCTATCCCTATACGGTACAGGACACGCTCGGTCGGCAGATCGCTGCAGAATCGGGCAATACCGATGAATTCACTTCCATCACAATGATGACATCGCAGGGAACATCATCGTTCCCAATCACCACCGCAACGATTAATGTCAACACGCATTTCCAGCAGTCACAAGTGCAGGAAACCAGCACTCATATTGCGGTCATTCGCTCGCTGACTCTACCCGATGCGGCGCAGTCCACCTACTATTTCACCTACGACTGCGATGAGGGCAGTGGCAATGCAGCCTGCGGCTCGCCTTCCGGGCAGAGCGCTTACTACGGAGAGCTCATTGGCATCACGCTTCCTACGGGGGGCAAGGTGAGTTACGCCTACACGACTTTCAGCGATGCGTATGGCAACAAGAGTCAATGGGTAAGCTCTCGTTCTGCGGCCAACGGTTCCTGGAGCTATACACCGCAAGTCCTGACATCGTGCAGCTCTAGTCAATATTGGCCTGCTAATGGTTGTAAGCAGCAAACAACTGTTATTGATCGCTGCATAAATAATGCAATAGTTCAACGCAAAGAAAAGGACAACTCGGACTGGACGATGCAGCCGCGCAGTTTTTCCTGAGAGTTCCGTATTCCGTCAATGGAGCCAAGAATGTCTTCCATCAATTCGTCCACATCCTTAGGGCAACTGTTGGCTAGTTCCCGCTTGGCCAACGACCAGACGCCTTCGTCTGGATTCAGTTGCGGCGCATAGGAGGGAAAGTGTTCGATGCGCAGTCGTGGATGTTTGTCGAGAAACTGTTCGATCGCCTTTCCCTTGTGCGTCGATGAATTGTCGAGCAGTAGAATGACAGGTCCGCGCAGGACTCGCAACAGTTCGCGCAAATACATACAGACCTCGTCCTGCCCGATGTTGTCGTAAAAGAGCAGATAGTAGAGGCCGAGGTGATGTCGCCCGGGGCTGACGGAAATTCCCGAGATCACGGAGATCTTGTCGCGCTGTCCTTGGAGGTGGCGGTGGATGGGAGTTTCCCCTTGTGGCGCCCAGGTTCTGACCACGTTAGGAATCATCAGGAAGCCCGATTCATCGGCAAAGACGATGTGGGCGCCCAGCCTTGTGGCGTTTTTTTTATACGCGGCCACTCTTGTTGCTTCCAGCGCTCGATCTCTTCTTCGTTGCGCTCCAAAGCGCGTCGTTCCGGCTTCTGCGGAGTCCAACCGAGGTCATGCATCAGGCGGCCGATGTGATCCGGGTGATAGCTCACGCCGAACTTGCTTTCGATCAACGCGGCGATGCGCGCGGTGGTCCACAGATTGGTGCGATAGCCTTGCGCCAGCGGTCCCTTGAGTAGAAGGCGAACAAGCTTCTTCCGCTGCGTGGCGGCTAGCTTCAGTGGGCGTCCAGGAGAGAAACGGATCTGCAAGGCCTCGTCTCCGCCCTGTCGTCGAGCATCGCGCCAACGCATCACTGAACTCGCGTTACATCCGATCTGCCGTCCGACTTCGTTGAGTGAGAAGCCTTCATCCAACAGCGCCAAAGCACGACGGCGACGGTCTTCCAAAACTTCGGCACTTGCCTTGAGTCTGGGCATGGGGATACCGTACCTCTGAAGGTATTATTGCATTATTTATACAGGAGTCAATAAGGGCTCAATCAAGTAGTGCATAGTCAAGACAGCCGCAAATGGACCTATCGCTCCACCGCGACATGTCTTTGTGTTTCGACATACTCCTATTGTGGATCTAGACGCCTATCTCGTGTATCGTCATGAAAGCGTTCGGCAGAACTTGTGGATTGTATTGTCCCTTGTATTTTTGTGGTAGTTCTCTCTCAAGGCCAAGCAAGAAATAGACAGCGTTTGCGCGGAGCGAATGGAGTATTCGACTGTAAACACCACATCGCCTGGGAGTTCGCAATACTGCCCGATGAAGGTGAGGTTCTTTGAACCTTCAGGTACCACCTGAGTAAGCGTGACGTTCTGGCCGTCTGGACGATAGGCGGGGTTTCATGAGTGATAGGACCGTATGTGTCCATGATCGATTCAAGTGGACACGACCGGTCGCATGAAGTGTGTACGTCAGCTTTGCGGAGTGTTCACTTCGTCGACGTAGACATCGTCGATGGTGGCTTTGGCGATGGCGGTGTCGAGGCGGGCGAGCAGTTGCTTAAAGGGTTCGTCCTTGCGTCGGCGGAGCATGGCCATGGTCTGTCGTCCCTCGGAGGCGATGGCGACGCCGCCGATGGGTTCGATGTGTCCGATGACGATCTGGCCGTGCTCGGTGAACTCGTCGATATGCGGGTACATGGAGACGGCGAAGGGCGAAGCGTCGTAGGCGGTTGGGTCTAGGCGGCTTTCTGTAATGCGGGGAGCAGTTTTCCGGCGACGTTCCATGGCAGCAACTCCTCGATGCGATTGATAGGATGCTCGGCGACGCGCGCGAGCACGTAGCGCAGATAGGCCTCTGGATCAAGGCCGTTCAGCCGCGCTGTTCCTATCAGACCATAGAGGATGGCTGCGCGCTCGCCGCCCTTGTCGGAAGGCAGTCCATAATGCCGGAGTTCTGGCACGTGAGATTATTGTTACCTACCCGTTTCATCCTCTGGCCGGACAAAGCTTCGTCGTTCTCAGTGAACACGAGCACTATGGAACTATACACCTGCTCGGTCGCAGTGTAGATGGCACAACGCATCTGTTTCCAAGTTGGATGGCCTCTCCAGAGGCAGGTGCAATGGAGATCATTGCAGTGCCGCGTTTCTCCATTGGCCGGCTCTGCGAATTGCGAGGATTTTTGGACCAAACCATGATTTGCTTGTCCTCAGAGGACCAGTTCCTTGGAGGAGGCAAGCATGGAGAGGTGGAAAGCTGGCCAGAGGAGTCTGTTCGAGAGTCGGCCACAGGTGGCCGAATTGCCGGAGCCGCAACGGCAGAAGGCAGTACTATTGCTCGGGTCGCTGTTGACCGAAGCCCTCGCAATCCAAAACGAATGCGAGGTTCTCGAGGAGCCACGGGAGGGCCGCAATGACGAAGATTACCGCTGAGCATCTGAGTCGAAGCGCCATCGTGTATGTTCGCCAATCCACTTTTTATCAAGTCATGAACAATTTGGAGAGTGGCCGGCGACAGTATGGACTGGCTGATAGGGCTCGCCAGTTGGGTTGGAGCGATGTTCAGGTGATCGATGAGGATCTGGGCCGTTCCGGTAGCGGCACAACCCGTGCGGGCTTCGAGAAATTACTGACAACCATATGCGAACGAAGTGTTGGTGCAGTACTGTCACTGGAAGCATCTCGACTTGCCCGGAATGGGCGCGATTGGCACACGCTGTTGGAATTCTGCGGACTTGTCGGAACGCTAATCGTCGATGAGGATGGAATCTATGATCCGCGCTTACCAAACGACAGGTTGCTACTGGGAATGAAGGGCACCATGAGCGAGATGGAGGTTTCTGTCTTTCGGCAGCGCTCGATCGAAGCAATAAGGCAGAAGGCGCGCCGCGGCGAGTACTTTTCGACTGTGGGCGTCGGCTATGTGAAATGCGACAGAGACCGTATTGAAATGGACCCAAATCGGCGCGTGCGTGAGGCAATCTCACTGGTATTTCGCAAATTTGCGGAGCTTCAGACGGTACGCCAAGTGCTTGTATGGATAAGGCAGGAGCAAATCCTCGCGCCAATCCTGCAACAAGGACCAGGTAAACAATCGATCCTCTGGAAGACACCGGTCTATCACACTTTACACCACATCCTGACAAATCCCGTCTATGCAGGGGCTTACGCGTTCGGGCGCCGTGGCACAACGGTCGCACTTGTAGAAGGAAGAAAGAGGATGATCCGCAGTGTCCGTCGGACGCCAGACTCTTGGGAGGTACTGATCAAGGATCATCATGAAGGGTATATTAGCTGGGAAGAGTTCGTTCGAAACCAGGAGATCATCTCCGATAACGCAAATGGTAAGAGCTATCTGGGGCGTGGCTCTGTTCGCCGGGGCCAAGCCTTGCTGCCTGGCCTGTTTCGATGTGGCCGTTGCGGAAGGAAGCTCACGGTGCACTATGGCAGCCGAGGAACTCATACCCAGCGCTACGCCTGCCGTGGTGCATTCAGTGAGCGGGCAGAGATGAGCTGTATCAGCTTCGGTGGAATGCGCGTTGACCAAGTTGTCGGAGATGAGGTCTTGGAGAGAGTACAACCACTCGGTATCGAGGCAGCCTTGACGGCCATGAGGAATCTTGAGCAGGAGCGCTCGGAAAAGCGGTTGCAACTGGACAATGCGCTCGAGCAGGCGCGATTCGAAGCGGCTCGCGCACATCGCCAGTACGATGCGTCAGATCCCGAGAATCGGCTGGTTACGTCTGAGCTTGAACGTCGGTGGAACGAGCGGCTCGTCGCTGTGCGCTCTCTTGAGGAAGAGGTGGTTCGGCTCGAAACTGACCAAAAACCGGCTCTCACTTCTTCTGATCGTGACCGTTTGCTCCTGCTCGGCGAAGATCTTGCTCGTGCATGGAACAACCCCGATGTAACCCATGAGACCCGCAAGAAAATCGTCCGCCTGTTGATTAATGAAATCGTGGTCGACGTCTCTGACCACACGATCGACTTGATCATCCACTGGCAAGGAGGAGATCATACTCGCTTAACAATCAAGAAGAATCGTGCCGGTCAAACGCGTTGGTCGACGGACGACGATGTGATCGGCCTTATCGAGGCGCTCGCTCGACAAATGCCGGACAAGTCCATTGCTGCCGTGCTAAATCGTTCTGGAAGACAAACGGGTCGTCGAAACACCTGGACGCGAATGCGCGTATGTTCCGTCCGCAACCAAAAGGGCATCGCTCCCTATCAAGAAGGCGAACGAAAGGCTCGCGGCGAGGTCACGCTCAATGAAGCAGCCGATATCCTTGCCGTCAGCCCATCAACCGTCCGCCGTATGATCGGAATAGGCCTACTGCCTGCGCAGCAGCTCTGTAAAGGGGCGCCGTGGATCATCCGGGAATCGGCACTTCACCATGAGAGCGTGCAGAATGAAGCCAGTTGTCGACGCGCGCGAATTCCGTCATCTAACGATCCACGTCAACGGACCCTCGATTTATAAGGAGATAGCGTGATGGGCAGTAAGAACCACCCTCGTCGGAACCGGCGAATAGATAGTTGCGCCTTCCGATGGCCACCGGGCGGAGGGCTCGCTCGGCGATCAGGTTGTCTATTTCGATGCGGCCGTCGTCGAGATAACGCGCCAGCGCATCCCAGAGCTGAAGGGCATAGTGGATGGCCGCGGCAGTTTCGGACTTCGGCGTCAGTTGTGTAAGAGCTTGTTCGAGCCATCGTCGCATCTCGTCGAATAGAGGCTTGGCGCGTGCCGAGCGAACGGCGCGGCGTTCGTCTGCCGATCGTCCCTTGATCTCCTTCTCGATCCGGTAGAGAGCGGCTATGCGATGCACTGCCTCCGTGGCAATGGGCGAGTTATGCGCCTTCATCAGGTCGAAGAACTTGCGCCTGATGTGAGCCATGCATGGAGCTTCCTGAATCTTCCCGTTCTGATAAAGCTTGTCGAAGCCGGAGTTATGTGGCGCGCCACATAATGCAGGTTATGTTGCCAGTGCGGTTATGTTGCGAAGTAGAAATCCGGGCAAGCTGGCATGTGGGTTGGGCTGCGGATAGAACACATAAGTTTCCCCCGGGGCTTCAAAGCGCCTTCAAGAACGCCATCAGCGTGGTGTCACTGCGCCACGGTTTCAATCGCTTTTCTGCTTCGATCTCGCAGTGGGCGAGTGCCTTCGCCTTCATCTCTAAATCGACCTCGGCATAGATGTTGGTGGTATCGATGGAGACGTGGCCGAGCCAAGCGCGAATTGTGTTGATGTCGACGCCGGCTCGAAGAAGGTGTACCGCCGTTGTGTGGCGAATAATGTGAGGGCTGATCCCTCTTGATCTGAGAGTCAGGCCGCTGGATGATGCGCTTACTCCTGCTTTTTGAACCAGTCGGTAGATTCCGAATCGTGTCAGGGGCGTTCCCCGTGCGTTTCGAAAAAGATAATCATCGTCAGTGCACTTGATGACTAGATGCCTTAGGATGTCGGCTGTGTGCGGCCACAGAGGGCATATTCGTATCTTGTCCCCTTTACCGTGGATCCTGACCGAGGGGGATCTTCCAAGAGCAAGATCAGCTACATGCACATGCGCAGCCTCGTCTGCGCGCGCTCCGGTGTTGTAGAGAAACAGGAGAAGCGCATGGTTCCTGTACCCGAGGAGGGTCTTGCGGTTAAAGAACTGCAAGATGGCGTTCATGTCTGACTTTTCCAAGTACCCGACCGTCGGTTCAGCGGCCTTCTTAAACGGTATGGCACGAAGTTCGATACCCCATGCAAGGTGTTCGGGGCTGTGGAGCCCAATGAACCTCGCCAACGAATGAATTGCAGCGAGCCGCTGATTGCGGGTCGCCACGCTACAGGACCGGACGGACTCGATGTCGGCGAGAAACATGCGCACGACTTCGGGTGACACATCTTCGATCAAGAGGCGCTCCAGTGGCTTCTTGAAATGAGAGTGAATGAACTGGAGGAGCAGCACCAAGGTATCGCGGTAGCTCGTCTGGGTGTTGTGGGACAGGTTTCGTTCGGCAATGAGATGTTCGAGCAGGAAACGCCGTATCCATGGACCGAGCAGCAATCGATTATGCATGGCGTCGCTCCACATCCGCATAGTTCTCGAAGCGGAGGCCGGCCAGTTCCAACAGCTCTGGCGTCATGCTCAAGTAATGCTGAGTGCCGCGCAAATCCTTATGCCCGAGGTAAGTAGCAAGCTGCGGCAGCAGGCGCTGTACGTCCGCGCCGTCCCGATACCATGCGATGATCCTGTGAACGGCTGCGGTGTGACGAAGATCGTGCAGCCGTGGCGGATAGCTGGATCCTTCATCGCGCCGGAGGCCTGCAGCACTGCGTACACGCTGGAATAAGGTGATGACGTGCTGATACGGTAGCGCCTCACCAGTGCTGGATGCAAAGAACGTAGAATCTTCCAAGTGTGGAGCCGGAAGGGTGCAGCGCCACTTTCGAAAGGCAACAAGTTCGGCGGTGAGCCGTGGGCCGAGCGGGACCAAGCGGGACTTAAAAAACTTGGTGTCTCTTACCGTAAACACGCGACCATGCAGATCTGCGTCTCGCAATGACAAACGCAACGCTTCGCCAACACGCATCCCCGTGCTGTAGAGAGTGAGAAGCAGCACCCTGAAGGTGAACGGCTGCAGGGGATTACGGCAGGACTTCAAGACACTGGTGGCACTCAAAAGCGCTGAGAGTTCGCTGGTAGAGTAGATGTGCGGCCTGAAGGCTGGCAAAGGCGAGGGGGTTAACTCTGGTAGAGGTGAGCGCCCGACAAGGCCACGACTGATAGCAAACGAAAACAGCCCACGAAGTAGCCTGTAGTTCAGAAACCAAGTGTTCGTGAGGGCCCTGTCGCCGTCGAGAAATGCTCTTACTGCCTGCGGTGTGACATCATGGGCATCAATATCTCCGAGGACTCTGCAAAATCTTCGGAGCACGCGAGGTTGAGTTGCGAATCGCATACCCAGAGAACGCTTGAAAGCCACATAGGTATTAATGAGTTCCAGCAGCTTCATCGCAGTCCTCCCAGATCGAACGCAGCAACTTCCCGGAGAGCTGCAAGGTTCACCTTCGCATAGACGCGTGTTGTAGAAACGCCACGATGGCCGAGATGATCCCCAATCTCCTTGAGCGACAACCCTTCGGAGACGAGCCGCCCTGCACATGCATGCCGCAGCGAGTGCGGACCAAAACGAGTTGTTCGTGCTCCGATTCGCTTCAACCCGGTCGCAACAATATGACGTATCGCGCCTTGGCTGACTGGTCCATGCGGCGAGTTGAGGCCAAGAAACAGCTCTCTCCGCTCGGATGCCGGACGGATCTCCTGCAAATATCTGGCGATCGCCGCGCCGACGGAAGCAACCAGCGGATAGGTCTGGACCTTGCGGCGCTTCACTCGTCTGACATACAGAAGGTCTCGCTCCCAGTTGACATCTTCCAACTGAAGTTGCCTGACCTCTCCGGCGCGGAGACCATAAATGGCAAGAAGCATGAGGATGGCGCGTCCGCGCACATCCCGCGGTCGGTCCGTGTCGGCACTTCTGATCAAGCGTTCTACATCCGGCCAAGGCGGCCCCATGGGCAGCGATTCATCCGAATAAACGCGTGGTCCTTCAATGCCCTCCGCAAGATGCTTACGACACCAACCACGGTCCCCCGCAAAACGTATGAACGATCTCAAGGCCTTAACGACGTTACTGATCGAACGACGGGAACAACCACCCGCGGCCAGGTGTGCAATGTAGGAATCGAAGTCAGAGGCTTCAAGGTCAGCCAAACGATGACCTGTGCTGTTGCACCAGAAAAGAAACCTTCGGGCGCATCGATCCCAATACGAGATGGTTGAATCGCAGAACCCGCGATCCGAACTCATCCAGTCGCAGTATGCCTCGCGCTCTTCGCGCCATGGGTCAGGGACGATAGGATGCTCCCACCAACCGAGATATCGGAGCCATGGTCGCACGATGCTCTCGAACCGCTCCTGAATCCGAGACGGGTCACCCCGTTGACCTGCTGAGCGTCGCACAGCAATGGCATGCAAGCACTCCTTGTTGAATGACAATCTGCGCTCTTCCTGAATCAGGCGAGCAGCCCAAAGAAGCTCTCTACACTTGAGCTCAACCGTGAGAGGCGTCGATCCTCGCTCAATACAATGCTGGATGTAACGAGCGCGTTCCTCTGCCAGTGGCGCATCTCGATGACGCGCCAATGCGCGTTCACTCTTGAAAAGACGTTCGAACATGGTTGTACCTCACTACAGACATCTTGGGGTACAACCAGTCTTCGAAGTCTATTTATGTTGCCTCAATATCTGCGCATAAACGCATCAGAAACTGCTTCTGGAGGCGTAGGCAACATAACCGCACTGGCAACATAACCGGCA
>Ga0255354_1001862_pt1 | contig 11528 bp, 9 predicted proteins | sample HBST50metaG_FD_189942 | JGI IMG/M metagenome (GOLD analysis project Ga0255354, IMG submission 189942) | Peat soil microbial communities from Stordalen Mire, Sweden - H.B.S.T50 | ecosystem: Environmental > Terrestrial > Soil > Wetlands > Peat | place: Sweden: Norrbotten County, Stordalen Mire...
CGTTTCGGCAAACCGTTCGTGCCAGCTTTCGCGCACCTTTCGCGCTCCTATCCGGGGAAGCCTAAGGCTACCGCTATTGTGCGACCTGCGCCTCCACCTAAAGGTGGAGATACGGCTCAATATTCAGTAATAAGGGGTTAACAGCCAGCGGTAAGGAAGGCGGGCGGGATCTATTGAATCTTCGGGTGTCCCCCCTTCGGCGCGTCGTTGTTTTTGCGGCTAGGGTGGGATATTCCTATCTCTTGTTCTCTGCAATCTACCGCGCCATCGGCGGCGGCTTATACCCGAATGCCACATCCACAATCGCCGCCACGCCCAGCGCCGTCTCGTCCTCAAATGGACGCGCAACAATCTGCACACCAATCGGCAACCCCTCCGGCGAGCTGCCCACTGGAACCACCGCCGCCGGCGCAGCCAGTGCGTTGAACCACTGGGTGTGCCGCACCGCGTCAAAATACTCGACGGCCCGTCCCTCGATGGTCCATTCCCTCTCGCCGTGGCGAAATGCCGGAATGCTCGCCACCGGGCACAGCAGCACCGGATGCCGACTCATCTCCTCGAGCGCCTTCGCACGCAACACATCCAGTTCGGCCCACGCATCCAGAAGCTCGGTGGCCGTCAGAGGAGGCACCGACTCGGCAATTAACAGAAACTCGCTGAAGATGGGGCTCAGCCTGTCGCGCCGCCCATTGATTTCCGGCTCATAAAACATGGCTCCGCACTGCACAAAAAACTTCCACCACAACTGGCGCAGTTGCTCCAGCGTGCGCGGCCGGAACGGCTCCACTCGGAAGCCCGCCTCACGCAACGCCGTCGCCGCGGCGTTCACTGCGGCGCGCGTCTCCGGCGTCACTGGAACGAGCCCGTCGTCTTCAAAGACTCCAATGGTATTCGTCCGCAGTTCGTCGAGGCTCGGTGAGCGCAGCGCAACCGGCGGGCTGGCCGGATCGCAAGGATCTTGCCCACTCAGCGTGCGAAACATCAGCGCCACGTCCGCAATGGTGCGCGCCAATGGCCCAATCGCCCCCAAAATCTGGAACGGCCCCACGCATGGCGGAAGGTGGCCGCGTCCGGGAATGCGTCCCGGCGTGGGCTTCAGCGAGCAGATTCCAGTGAAGTGCGCGGGCACGCGCACCGAGCCGCCGCTATCGCTACCCAGTCCCGCGGCCGAGAGCCCTGCCGCGATGGCCGCCGATTCGCCTCCGCTCGACCCGCCCGGCGTGCGCTCCACGTCCCATGGATTATTTGTTTGCCCGTGCAACAGGTTCGCTGTCTCGTAAGCCATCAGAAACTCCGGGCAATTTGTAGTGCCCAGAATCAGCGCTCCCGCCGCGCGCAGCCGTGCCACCACCACGGCATCTTCGTTGGGAATTTCGCCCTTGTGCAGCAGGCTCCCAATCTCGCACTTGAATCCTCGCGTGGCTATCGAGGACTTCACGGTCACCGGCAATCCGAACAACGGCCTGCGGGAGCGCGTTCCACGCCACTCATCGTGTTTGCGTGCTCGTTCGCGCACGCGCTCCGCATCGAAATCCGCAAATACATTCAACTGCGGATTCAGCCGCTCAATCTGCCGGATGTGCGCCTCGGCGAGTTCCACCACTGAAACCTCGCCGCAGCGCAATAGTTCCAGTTGCCGCACCGCTGGCTCAAGCACCAAATCGTTCATGGCCGCGCCGCCGTAGTCGCCGCATTCGCCCCATCGTCCGCAGGAGTAGACGGCATCACCCGATAATCAAACCGGTACGACCTCACCGGCTCGCCTGAATCCCAACGGTCATTCCAATTCAATTGATAGTCAATCGCATTCGCATCGTCGGGGAACTTCTCACTCGCCGGATACGGATATTTGCTCATGGCGTGAAACGGCATTTGCGCCACGGTAAAAGGCGATGCATCCCACCAATCCATATCCTTCACAAATCCGTTGGCGTAGAAAAAGTAATCGCGCGTCCAATGCGCAGGCAGCGCGGGCAACTTCGCCGCGTCGAACTCCGCTGCAATCTCTTCGCCGCTGCCGAAGATGGCATAGCGATCGTCAATGCCGCTCACCAGCGCGGTCACGTCGCCCACGCGCGTATAACTTCCCCGTTGATGCTGGAACGGCCCGGTCAAACTCACTCGGTCATAGTCGTAATCGAGATCGCCGGGGCTTGCGCCCTCCATCTGTTTCGGGTAGCCGCGGAAATGCAGCGTGGCCAAAGCCAGCGGCAGCTCCGCTGTTTTTGCTTCCGCGCCGGTACTTTGATCAACGAGCACCTGATCCCAATAAATCTCCAGATTCGTCATCAGCCGAATGCGCCGCGCGCCCTCCGGCAGTTTGCCCGTCAGATCCACCACAATGGTGCGCTCCAGGCCTGCGGGAAAACCTACATCGTTCGCGATTCGTTTCCACTCGCCATTGGGCAGCTCTGCCTCCACGTAGGGCGAGATAGGCTTTACGCCCGCCTGCCACGCAGCATAAAGCGAGGTCGCGCTGAAGTAATTCACATAGCCGGTCATCAGCAACCGCAGCGGGGACTGCGCGTCCACCGGACCCAAGTCAAGTGTCAACGCGTGCAGATTGGCGAATCCGTCGTAAGGCAGCGCGGTAAATCCGCTGGCAAATCTGTGATCGCGCTTGCTCACTTGGTCGAGCACGTCGCGTCCGTCCCCGTCCCACGCGCCCACCGGCAACCGCGCGCCCTCCGAAGCCACCACGCGGCCCGATGCAAATGGCGGATCGTCCAGGAATCGCTCGTCGGGATTCACCTCAACATTTTCCGGATGATAGACCGCGACCAGCCGCAACTGGTCGATGTAATTCACCTCTTCCATCGGCTCCATGAAGCGCACGCTCAGCTTGCCATTGATCGGCGCCAGCGAGCCGCCATCAACTTTGATCCACTCGCCGGGGTTGGGCGTATTGCGCCGCGCGGGCGTGAACCAGTGGCCCACCACCGCTGCGCCAATCACATCGGTCACCAGCTTGTACTTATGCCCATCCCACGCAAACAGCACCGGGCACGAACTGCCCCGCCGGTCGGCCTCTTTCATAGCAATCACTTGTTTGTGAGGCAAATCAATCTCGTCCTGCAGCACGCCCGTCGGCCACAGAATGCGCAGCAGGTCAATTCCCTCCGCATCGCCCAGCCCCACAAGAATCTGCGGCGGAGCCTGCGTCTGGTAACCCACCGCGCCGGCCAGTTCCCACTTCTGCCAGAGCCCGTTGGCGAAGACTTCCACCTTCGCGCCAATCGCAGTCTTGTTGTCGGCAAACCCGGTCAGATCGAGACGCGCAAAATGATTCTTGTTCGCACCCACATTGCGCAACAGCACCGGCGGCGCGTTCAACTGCGTCACGATCAAATCCGCCGCGCCGTCGCCCGCCACATCGGCGGCAATCAGCCCGCGCGGCGAGTGCAGCGCGACGGTGTCCAAGCCCAGCGCGTGGCTCACATCCTCAAAACTGCCGTCACCGCGATTTCGGAAGACGCGCACCCGTGGCCCCGCTTTTGTTTCTACAATCGCCGCCAAATCGATCCAGCCGTCATTATCAATATCGATGGGCGTAACACCCCATCCCCTCAAAGCACCGTGCAGCGGGAGTTCCACTCTTTCAAACCCGCGGCCGATGCCTTCTGCGCCGGGAACATTGCGCCACACCGTAAGTCCCGGCGCGCCCGCATGGGTCACGGCAATATCCATCCAGCCGTCTTTGTTGTAATCCAGCACGGCAATGCCCACCGTCTCAGGCAGAGAATGTCCTGAATTGATGACTTCCTGACTCTCTGAATACAACGCTTGGGTCGGATACTTCCCTTCCCGCGGATTCACATAGATCAGCGGCTGAACTCCAGTCACCGCAAGATCGACCGCACGGTCGTTGTTGAAATCCGTGAGAATTGCGGCGTATGTCGGCCCGTTCCCGCCTAAGCCCGTCGGCTCGGTCTTCTCGGTAAAGGTGCCATTCCCGTTGTTCCGCCACAGCACGTTGCCCGGTCTCAACTTGCAAAGGCTCTTGTCTCTCGGACCAGGCGCACAGTCTGGATTCAGATTGGAACCCGTCAGCAGCAAATCCAGATTGGCGTCGTGGTCGTAGTCCACAACAGTAATCCCCGAAGGCCGATTGCGCGCCGCAAGCCCGGACTCCGCTGTTACATCCTTGAACTTGCCCTTCCCCAAATTGCGAAACAGCAGCACCGCATCGTCCAGAGCAACCGCCAGGTCATTCAACCCACCGCCGTCGAAGCCGCCCACCGCGCAGGCCACTGCGCGCCCCTTCGCCTTCAGTCCAGCAGCCTCGGCGTTCCACTCTTCAAAGCTGCCGTCGCCCTTGTTGTGCAACACTCGAATCGCCTGCGCGTCCTCCTGCATCAGCACCAGGTCCATCCGGCCATCTCCGGCCACGTCCATCATGCATGCCCCGCCTGTAGTCGTAAAAGGGGCGGGTGCCCCAGGTCCGGGGTCCCCACGGACGGGTCCTTGTCCGTGGGGTGGAGATCCGGATTTTCGGACCTGGGGGATCATCGGCTGCGCCACCAGCTTTACCGGAATCATCTCCCTCCGGCCCGGCTCCGGCTCGACAATCGGCGTAACGGTCGAATAGTGGCCCTGCTCGCCATAAGACAGCCCGATAGGAGACGAAATCTTGGTGTTGGCCAGGTGTTGGAATCGCTGGAAATGCACCTTCGCTTCCGCCGGGTGTCCCGAACGCTGCAAGGACCGTGCCAGGGCAAACTCCGACGACGCATGCAGCGGATTCACTTCGAGCGCATGCTCCAGCGTCGCGATGGCCTTGTCGAACTGCTTCATCTCCTGGTAGCAGACACCCTCAAAATAAATGGAGTCCGCGTCCCTCGGATCGAGCTTCACCGCGCTTTGAAAGCTGGCCAGCGCAGGCTCCAGTTCATTGCCCGCGTGCTCGGCCAGGCCCAGGTTATACCACGCCTGCGCGCTGTCGGGGTTGAGCGCAATCCCCTGCTCCAGCGCCTTCTTGGCCTCATCAATCCTTTGCAGCGTGAGCAGCGCGATGCCCTCGTTCACCGCCGCCTGCGCCAGCTTCGGGTCCTTCTTGAACGCTGCGGCAAAACTATCCGCGGCGCGCTCGGTAAACTGCTGGCCCATCTGCGCCACGCCGCGATTGTTGAGCCGCACCGCCTCGGCGTCAAAGCGAGGCTGCGCCCCGGCCGCAGCGGCAGCAAAAAGAACAAAAGCCAACGGCCCAACCACCTTCATAAGTCCCTTTCCCAAAAGCGTCCAAAAGACTTCAACTGAAAAACCGCTGAATCCACAGCATAATTGAGCGGGCCGTCACGACCCATGGATTCGCGCCTCACTCCGCTTCGCCCAAAACCCCCGCCGATTATACTTGTCCTGTGATTCCACCCCTCCAAGACCTCGACTGGCGCGCCGTACTGGCTCGTCCACAGCTGCCGTCGCCACCACCCGAACGCCAGCGCCAACCCAAGGTCTGCGTATGAGTGAGACTGTCAACAAGCGGCGCATCGGCGTGGTCACCACCTCGCGCGCCGACTACAGTCACCTCTACTGGCCGCTGCGGGAATTGGCCGCGCATTCTACGGTCGATCTGGGCGTCTTTGCGCTAGGCGCGCATCTCTCGCCGGATTTTGGCTCGACCATCAACGAGATCAAGCGCGACGGCTTTCCCATCAAGGCGCGCATCGAGTGCCTGCTCAGCTCCGACACCGATACCGGCATGGCCAAGACCATCGGCATCGCCATCCTTGGCCTGGCTGACGCGCTCACCGCATGGCGTCCCGATCTGCTGCTGTTGATCGCCGACCGATATGAGATGCTCGCGCCGACATCCGTCGCTCTCGCCCTGCGCATTCCCGTCGCGCACATCGAAGGCGGCGAAATCTCGCAGGGCGCCATCGACGACCACGTTCGCAACGCTCTCACCAAGCTCGCCCACATCCATTTCACCTCGACTGAAACCGCGCGCCGCCGCGTGATCGCCATGGGCGAGGAACCGTGGCGCGTGCATCATGCGGGCGCGCCCTCGCTGGACCACCTGCGGCGTTCCACGCTGCTCGGCCGCGCCGCTCTCGAATCTTGCCTCTCGCTCACCCTCGCGCCGTCCACGCTTCTCGCCGCATGGCACCCGGTCACCATCCTCAAACACACCAACGCCGAAGCCGACGCCATTTTCTCTGCGCTCGCTGATACGCCCGGCCAGCTTATCTTCGTCTATCCCAACTCCGACGCTGGCGGCTACGCCCTCATCGAACGCACCCGCGCTCTGGCAGCCACGCGCCCGCACACACATATCTTCGTCAATCTCGACGCGGTGACGTATTGGAGCCTGCTCGGCCAAGTCGCCGTCATGGTCGGCAACTCATCCAGCGGCATCATGGAAGCCGCATCGTTCGCCCTGCCTGTGGTCAATGTCGGCATACGCCAGCAAGGCCGCGAACGTGCCCGCAACATCATCGATGTTCCCGCCGAGACCTCTGGAATCCGTGCCGCCATCCAGCGCGCCCTCAGTTCCGATTTCCGCGAATCCCTGCGCGGTATGGCAAACCCCTATGGCGACGGCACTGCGGCGGCCACCATTGCCCGCGTGCTCTCGACCGCCCCGCTCGACGGTTTGCTCATCAAGAAGACCGCGCCGCTGCCCGAAGGAATCGAGCACGCCCATGAGCGTTGACTCGAATCAACCACAAACCCCGGTTCCGCGCTTTTTTTATTGGCGCGGCCAGCCGAAGGCGCCTGCCGCACTGCAGGTGCCTCTATCATCTTCTGACACCACGCAGGCTGAAATCGATGCCGTCACGGCAGTCTTGCGCACGCCGCACCTTAGCCTTGGTCATGAACTTGCAGCCTTTGAAGCCGCGCCGGCCGCCTATCCCGCCGGTAACACAACTCAAGCGAATCCTTTCTCGCGGGCCGAGCCTACTTGGCCTCAAGCCTGATCAGAAACTCCTCCAACTCGGCGGGCAGCGGCGCCTCAAGTTCCAAGAGCTTTCCCGTCTTCGGGTGGATGAACTCAAGCCTCGCTGAGTGCAGAAAGTTTCGTCCCAGCCTCAGCCGCTCCGGCTCCGCCTTGCGCCGCGCGGCTTTCGAGGTTGCGGCCTGCGAAGCCACCTGATCGGTCAACTGCCCCGATCCGCCGTAGAGAGTATCGCCCACCACGGGATGTCCAATCGACGCCATGTGCACACGAATTTGATGCGTCCGGCCCGTCTCGATGCGGACCTTTACCAGCGTGAACTTGCCAAAGCGATTCGCAAACCGCTTGACCACCTCGTAGTGCGAAACAGCCGTCCGTGCGTCACCCAGTGGTTTCGCGGTCATGCGTGTGCGCCGCATTGGATCGCGTCCCAAGCTGGCGTTGATGGTGCCCTTGGCACGTTCCACTGTTCCCTGCACCAGCGCAATATAACTTTTCTTGATCTGGCGGCTGGCAAACAATTCCGACAATGCCGCGTGGGTGCCATCATTCTTCGCCACAACAATCAGGCCGCTCGTATCCTTGTCGAGCCGGTGCACGATCCCCGGCCGCAGGTCGCCCCCGGTCGCTGAAAGCTTCTTGAACCGGAAAAGCAGCGCATTCACCAGCGTGCCGCGGTTGCGCGCGTCCTCATTCTGCCCCGACCCGGCATGAACCATCATCCCCGCAGGCTTGTTCACCACCGCCAGGTCCGCGTCCTCATAAATCACGTCCAGCGGAATTTCTTCCGCCGTGGCCTTGAGCGGAGCCGGATGAGGTTCGCCGGTAATATCGATTCGCTCGCTCCCGCGCAGCTTCAGCGCGGCCTTCTCGCGCAGCCCGTTCACCAGCACATCGCCCTGGTCGATGAGCAATTGCACACGCGAGCGGCTCACACTCTCGCCTTGCGCGCTTAGAGCCTGGGCAAGAAACTGATCGAGCCGCTGCCCCTTTGCCTCCGCTGTCACTTCGATGGTGCGCAGTTCAGCCATTTGCAGCCTCGCCTTTCGTCCCTGACCCACGAACTCTGGGTGCCCCATCCTTTCGCGCCTTTTGCGAAAGAATGGGAACCCTCAACCTTCAACCACTCCTCGGCGCTCCAGCAGCATCAACCCTCCAACCATCACCAGCGCCGCCGCCGCCAATTGCGGTCCATCCGCCGCGCCGTCCAGCATCGCGCCCCGCCCCTCGGAATCCCGCCAGAATTCCGTGACATATACAACCACGCCAGCGCCCAGCAACAACAACCCGGCCACATCGCCCGATTGACGTCTGCGCGGCAGCCAGACGAGCAAAAAAATCGAGAGCGTGAGAAACCCCAACGCCGCATAACCCTGCACTGGATGCAGTGCAACGCCCAGCGGAGCGCCGCTCCACTGCCCCGTCAACGGGTCCGTGTAAGTGACGGCCCAGCGCACCGCGGTCTCAGTCCCATAGCCTGATCCAGCCAGCAGCGCGCCAAACTGCTCGAAGGCCAATCCCAAAGCCACGGGCGCGGCCAGCGCGTCAGCCGTGGTCCACAACGGCAGCTGTTGCCGCCGTCCATATAAAGCGCCAACCACCACCGCGATCAGCGCGCCAAAGCAGGCCAGCAGCGGATGATGGACCATGGCCAGCGTCAGCATCCACGCCGGGTGAAGGCGCAGAGCGCTCCAGTTGAGCGCCACCAGCAACAGCCGCGATGTCAGGAGCGCCGCGAAGAGCGTCACCACGCACAGTTTCCAAATCCTCTGCGCATCAAGCCCCGTCGTGCGCGCTGTGCACTCAGCTAGATACAGCGCCAGCAGCACGCCCATGGCCGCCGAAGCGCCATACGCGGGAATCAGAAAAGAGCCGATATGGAAGAGAACCGGATGCACCTGAGTCAGAATAGCCCCTCAGGCCGCGAGGAAGGTAGAATCCGACCCACTGGGCCGTGGTTGATGCGCTGGTGAACCCTTCCTAGGAAGGTGGAGCTCTCCGCGGTTCATTAGGCATTCCGGACTGGCGGACACTGCACACAGAACCGATTGTCGAGTTGAGCCCCTGTTCAATGAATGTTGGTTCAACCAGCGTTGATCGCCCACCTGCTTTGCAGGCCGGTTTCTATTGCGGATACTATGGGTCGGCGCGGAAAATTGCAAGTCTTGTGCAAGGTGGCCAGGGTGTGCTACGTTTTTGACCCTCTGCTTTCGGGCATCATCTTCCCAAAACGGCAAGCAGCCGGTCCGACTTGGAACTTCCGCGCAAGCGAATGTGTTGAAGGGTATGGGCCTTAGCCGATGCGGCAGTGTCGGCCTCGTCATTCGGACCTGCGCTGAGATCCCCTATTCCGAACGGCTTGCAGTTTTTTCGCTCTGAACTGGCCCGCTAGCTGCTGCTTTGCGGCTGGCAGCCTCCGTCGCTCCCGCCAGCAGCTTCTTCAGCTTCCCCTCAATATTCGCGTCGCCCACGTGCTGATCCTCGAGCACGCCATCAGCATCGATGGTAAACGTGGCCGGAATCGCCGTCACATCGAATAGCTTCGAGATCCGCCCCTCGAACCCGCCGTCGCGATACTGCATCCACGTCATCCCATTCTTCCCGACGAAGTCTTTCCACTTGGCTTCGTCCGAGTCCAGGCTGACGCTGAGCACCGCAAGCGGCTGCCCATCAAACTTCTTCGCGATCTGCCGAATATGCGGCAGTGCCTCGCGGCATGGCCCGCACCAAGTTGCCCAGAAGTCGATCAACACCACTTTGCCCGAGAGGCTTTCCAGCGTAAGCGTCCGCCCATCGAGCGTCGTCAGGCGAAAGTTAGGAGCCATCTTCGCGCGGGCTAACTCCGGGCGCTCGGCAAACCTCTGCGCCCGCGCATAGTCCAAGTCGTCCCGGCTGGCGACTTGCAAGAACTCCTGAAAGCGGCCTCTGGCGGCGTCATCGCGCTTGAGATAGGCCAGCGCCATGCCGTCGGAATACAGGTAGTTCGCGTTCCTGGGCCGCAATTGGAGCGCCTCATTGAACGCCGTCTCCGCCAACGCTATAGGTCCGTCGTGCTTATCGTGTATGCCCTCGGCCAGATACGTCCGGCCCAGAAGATACTGCGCCATCGCTTTATCTGGAGGATTGGTGACTTGGGCAAGCATCAATTCGGCCTGCGTTCTCGCCGCCTTGAAATCCCCAATCTCGCCCGCCGCCTCCCACGCTCGATATTCGCAGGGGATACAGTGCCCGCCATCTTGTTTATCAGCCTTGCGAAAACCATCCAGCGCAAAAACCCAGTGATGTTCTTGCATGAGCTTGGTGGCTTCATCAAAAGTCTTCTTGGCTTTGGGATCGGCTGGACCTTTGGCTGGCGTTGCGGGCTTGCTCTGCGGCGTTGTGGCGGGAGTTTGGGCCGCCGAGTTGGTGGCCAGGCAACATAGAACTGTAGAGATAGTCAACACAAGTACAAGCTGGCGCATCGAGCCTCCAGATTCACAATCACTCTATTGTTATCTGGAGATGGCGGAAAATCAGGACGCTGTCTTCCGCTCATCTTCCAGCACTTCGTCCAGCAGCCCGCGCAAGCTCACCGCCCTCGCATGACCCAGCCTCGCATCGCCGCCGCCGGCCTGCTCGGCCCGCGACAGTTCATCGGCAAGATTCAGCGCCGCCAGCACGGCCACCCGCAATGAGTCCACGGTCCGGCCCTGCGCCGCCACGGCGCGCATCCGCGCATCCACCATCTCGGCCAAGCCGCGAATATGCTCCGTGTCCTGACCGGCGAGATGATAGGTCTGATCGTAAATCTCGACGGTTACGTAGCCGGCCTGGTTGCCGGATAGCTCTTGAGCCACACCTGGCCTCACAGTTCCAACGCGTCCAGTTGCGCCAGCAGCCGCTCCACGCGCTGCCGCACATTGTCGCGCTCGTCGTGTAACGCTTTCACTTCTTTTTCCAGCTTCTCGGCCAACGGCGCCTGCTCGCGCAGTTTCTCCTCCGCCGCGCTGGCGCGTTCCTCGGCCGCTGCCCGGTCTAACCGCTCCCGCTTCACCAGGTTCACCGCGCGCACAATCCGTTCCTCGAGCGCGGAAAATTCGTCCACGCTCAAACTCAACGCGCTTGCTTCCCCGGTCGCTTCCCCGGACTGCTCGCGCACCACCTCTTCTCCCTGCGTCTCGTCCATAGTCTCCGACTTCCAGAAAAACTCCGCCATTGGATAATCCTCCGCACATTCGATTGAACGCTGCAAGTATAACCCGGCCTGCCTTGTTCCTGACCGGCTTGCCATCTAACTCCGCAGCCGCGCCCCAACTTTGCCAACAGCCTCCACCACCCGCGCCTGGAAGCTCTGCAACTCCTCTTCGCGCAGCGTCCGGTCCGCGGCCTGAAAGGTCACGCCCATCAGCAGCGAGTACTCGCCCGCGCCCAGTTTCCGGTCGCGAAAGACCTCGCGCGCCCGCCATTCCACCAGCTCGGGAATCTGCAATCCAGCCACGGCACGGTCAATCTTCTCCCACGCGATGCTCTCGCCCAGCACCAAAGAAAAATCTCGCCGCACAGGTTGGAAGCGCGAAATCTCTCTCGCAGCCGGCTGCCGCAAAGGCAGCTTGTACAGCCGGTCGAGATAAAGCTCGCCCACCAACACACGCTC
>Ga0255354_1001868_pt1 | contig 11488 bp, 6 predicted proteins | sample HBST50metaG_FD_189942 | JGI IMG/M metagenome (GOLD analysis project Ga0255354, IMG submission 189942) | Peat soil microbial communities from Stordalen Mire, Sweden - H.B.S.T50 | ecosystem: Environmental > Terrestrial > Soil > Wetlands > Peat | place: Sweden: Norrbotten County, Stordalen Mire...
GGCCGATTTTCGCCATCATGCGCACCTGAAAGCGGGCGAGCGCGTGGACCGCGAAACCGATAACCGCGCCCTGGCGGGGGTGCTCAAGGTCTACCGGCGCGAGGAGCGCCTGGAAGCTGAAATCAAGCTCGAAAGCCAGCAGTACGCCAAGGAAGACCACAAAACCAACTTCCGCTTTTCCGCCACTCGGGGCCCGGTTGTCAAGGTGCTGGTCGATGGCGCGAACCTCAGTCCGGAACGCATCCGCCGGGTGATTCCCATCTTCGAGGAAGGCAGCGTGGACGAGGATCTGCTCAACGAGGGCAACCGCCGGCTGCGCGACTATTATCAGCGGCTAGGATACTTCGACGTGAAAGTGGAGCACGAACCGCAATCCACAGTCGAAGGGCGGGTGACGATTCTCTACAGGGTGCGGCTGGGGTCGCGTCGGCGCGTGGAGCGTGTTTCGGTCGAGGGCAACCACTACTTCAACTCCGCAACGCTCAAAGATCTGCTCAGTGTTCATGCCGCCGATTCCATCGACCGTCACGGCGCCTATTCGCAAGCGCTGGTGACCGCTGACATCAATGCCCTTCAGGCTGTCTATCAGAACAACGGCTTCTCCACGGTCAAAATCACCTCCGCAACCAATGCAGGAGAGAGCAAGACAGCCTCCACTACCGGGAAGATCGCACCGTTCGCGGTGATTTACCACATCGAGGAAGGCAGTCAATTGCGGGTGGGAAAGGTGAGCCTCGAAGGAAACGATCATGTGGACGCGGCCAAGCTCACACCGGCAATGAACACCGTCGCCGGTCAATTGCTTTCTCCCAGGAATCTGGCTGAAGACCGGGATGAGCTGCTGACCGACTACATGAGCCGCGGCTTCGACCAGGTGCATATGGAGGTAGCCCAGCAGATTGAAGATGCTGACGCGAGCAAAGTGGATGTCGTCTTCCACATTACCGAGGGACGGCAGATTTTTGTGCGCAAGGTGCTGCTTACCGGGCTGCATTACACGCGTCCGGCGACGGTGGCCAAGGCCATCACCCTGCATCCCGGCGACCCGCTCAACGAGACGGCGCTGTTGGAAACGCAGCGCAATCTTTACGATTTTGCCCTTTTCACCGAGGTTGACACGGCCATCGAGAACCCCACTGGCGACGAGCCTTACAAAACCGTGCTGCTGCAACTGGAAGAGGCGCGGCGCTGGGCCATTACCTATGGCTTTGGCCTCGAAGCCCAGACCGGAGCGCCCCAGTACAACTGCGGCGGCATCGAGGTCACCGGAGGCAGTTGCAATCCGAATGGCAAAACGGGCGTCAGCCCCCGCGTGCTGGCCGACATCACCCGCAACAATCTCTTCGGCCGGGAGCAATCCATCTCCGTGCGCGGCAACTACGGCTTGTTGGAGCAGAAGATCGATCTTTTGTTTCAGAATCCGCACTTTGAAGGCAACCGCAATTTCGGCCTGACTCTTTCCGGCGGCTACGCCAACAGTTTGGATGTATCCACCTATGTGGCATCGAGGCTGCAAGCCGGGGTGCGCTGGACCGAACAGTTCAATACGCCCGGTTCGCGCATCTCCAAGGCAAATACCTTGATCTACGAATTCGACTTCCGCCGCGTCAAGGTGCAGGCAAGCAGCCTCCAGGTCGCTCCCGGCGAAATCACTCTGTACTCCACGGCGGTGCGCGTCGGAGGCCCGGCGCTCACCTGGATTCGCGATACCCGCGACTCGCCCATGGACGCGCACCGCGGCACCTATACCAGTCTCCAGGCGTTTCTTTCCGACGAGGCCTTCACCGCACAAGCGGACTTTGGCCGCCTCGACATATCGAATTCCAGTTACTACCAGTTCAACAAAGGCCGCATTGTTTTAGCCCGCAATACCCGCTACGGCCAAGAGCGGGCATTTGGCGCTCTCAATTACGAGCTGATTCCCCTCCCCGAGCGGCTCTATGCAGGCGGGGCTACCTCGCTGCGGAGCTTTGGCCCCAACTCGGCCGGGCCGCGCGACCCCGAGACGGGCTACCCCATCGGCGGAGCGGGCGCGTTGGTCAACAGCACCGAACTGCGCCTGCCGCCGCCCACTCTGCCCTGGCTGGGCAATACCGTCAGCCTCGTGCTCTTTCACGACATGGGCAATGTCTTCACCAATGCGGGCGATGCGTGGGCCAGCGCTCTCCGGGTTCGCCAACCGGAGCGCAGTAATTGCAGGAATCTTGCTTCTCCAGGCCCTCCTCCCACTGGTTACAACCCTTCCGGCCCCAATACTTCGACTGGCCAGCAGGGAACATGCAGCTTCAACTACTTCTCCCATGCGCCAGGCCTAGGCTTGCGTTACCATACACCGGTTGGACCCATCCGGCTGGATTTCAGCTACAACCTGAACCCGCCCATCTATCCTGTGAATTACAACTACTCGATTTCGCCATCGGGGTCTGACCCCCATGTGGGCGAAGCCCCGCACTTCAACTTCTTCTTCAGCCTGGGCCAGACCTTCTGATGCGCAACCGGACCCAAATTCGGCGAATGAGCAAGCCTGGGCTTGCCTGCGTAGGCGCGATGGCCCTGTGCTTGGCTGCGATGGCGCCGCCCCATGCGAGCGCCCAGGCCGCGCAACCCTCTCATGCAGTCGTGCTCGACCATGTGGTGGCAGCAGTGAACGACCAGACCATCCTAGCCAGCGATGTAGACGATGAGATGAGGCTTGCTGTGCTCGACCCCGGAGAGGCCGGGCTCGGCATTCTCACGCCGCAGCGCGCCCTGGACCAGTTAATCAGCCGCGCGCTCATTCAACAGCAGATTCGCCAGGAGGACGCGATGGCGGCGGAGCCGGTACAGGCCGAGGTTGATGCCCGTCTGGCGGAGATTCGCAGCGAACTGCCCGCCTGCATCCACCAAAAATGCGCCTCGGATGCGGGATGGAAGGCGTTTCTTGCCATGCACGGCCTCAAATCAGGACGCGTCGAAAGCTATCTTCGCTACCGGATTCAGATTCTTCACTTCATCGAACTGCGCTTCCGGCAAGGGATTCAGATTTCCCCGGACGAGATCGAGAAGTACTACCGTGAAACGCTGCTGCCACAGTATGCTCCCGGTGATGAGATTCCCGCGCTGGACAAGGTCTCCTCGCGCATTGAAGAAATTCTGCTGGAGAGGCAGGTGAACGTGCTCTTCGACGGCTGGCTCGCCAATCTGCGTAAGCAAGGCGATGTGGAAGTGCTCGACCCTGCGTTTGAAGCCCCCGAAGCTCAGGGCGGACAAGGGAAAGGAGGCGCATGAGCGAGCCTGAATCCATGCCTCCCTTGCCTGAATCTCCCGAGCCCGGCGCGCCAGAGCCGGTATCGCTGGCCGAAGCTCTGCGGCCCAGCCGTCTGCGCCGCTTTTTCCTGCGCCACCTTCCTCGCACAGCCGCAGGTTTGGCGATACTGCTGGCGGTCACAGTCACAGCCCTCTATTTCTTCGCTAGTTCAGCTAGTTTTGAAAATTTTGTCCGCGAACGGATAGTGCACAAGCTGGAGATTGCCACAGGCGGACACGTGGAAATTCGCGCCTTCCACTGGGAACTACTCAGGGGGGAGGCAGAGATGGATGGATTGGTCATCCACGGTCTCGAAGGCCCCAATGATGCCCCTTACGCCCAGGTCGAACGCTTGCGCGTTCGGTTGAGCGTGCTCGGCCTCCTCAGCCCGCGCATCCTATTGAGAGATCTGGAGATCTACCAGCCTCGGCTGCATTTAATTGTCTATCCTGACGGCTCAACCAACCAGCCGCATCCCCGCACCGCGAAAAAGCCGGAGAGCCACGCACTCGACAAGTTTTTCGATCTCGAGACGAGCCATATCTCGGTTGAGCAGGGCGTTCTGGAATACGAGAACCGCGCCTCGGCCTTCGACTTCCAGGATCGGTTCATTCCGCTCGATTTTGGCGCCGACGATCTTTCCCTGCGCATGACCCTGGTGCCGGCAAAGGGCGGAAATCCGGAGTTCTATCGCATCGAAGCCGGAATTCAAGATCTGAATCTCTCACGCGAGATTCTGTCCAAATCGGGCAAGGCGCAGCCGCCGGTTAAGGGATTGATTCAGGCTACGCTGGAGCTGACGCGCACTTCCGCAATCCTGCGCTCGCTGCGCGTGACCGCCCAAAGCCGGGGCATGCAGGACCGAACGCTGGAAATTTCCGGCTACCTCAACGACTTTACCCATCCTCGCTGGGAGGCCAGGGCCGCCGGGGAGCTGGACATGCGTTTGCTCGACCCCATCACTGGCTACCCTTTTGCGCCCGAAGGCATTGCCCATATGGACCTCAACGGGGCCGGGCAAGCGGGAAATTTTCGAATGGATGGCAGCGTTCACGTTGTGGACGGCGCTTACATCGGAACCGGCGTCGTGGCCCGCGGCGTGGGACTCGATGCGCGTGTCCATGCTGCCCCCCAGCAGTTGCTGATTAGCTCGATTGTTGCCCGCCTGCGCGAGGGCGGCCAGATTGAAGGCGAGGTTTCGCTGGTCCACTGGCTGCCTCCACCTCCTACGCCCAAAGAAAGGGCCCGCCTCGCTGCCCATAAACTTCCGCCCGCGGACCAGATCGACATTCCCGTCGATGGCAAGGTGACAACTCAATTCAAAGATGTTGCCCTCGACACGATTCTGGCGATGGTCTGTGATCCGCCCTTCCAGCATCTCGGCCTCGACACGCGCGTCTCCGGTCCCGCGAGCGCTATCTGGATCAACGGCGACAATCGCACGCTCTCAGGGACAGCTCTGTTGAACCTCACCCCGCCGACGCACGCCGCGCAGGGGAAGGTTCCGGCCAGCGGCCTGATCGACGCCACCTACACCCAGCGCGACGGCGCAGTCGATCTGCGCAAGCTCAGGCTCAATCTGCCCTCAAGCCAACTGGAAGCCAACGGCCACCTGGGCGCCTACCCCTTGGCCAGCCCCTCCTCGCTCAAGGTCGATTTCCACACCGGCAAACTCGCGGAGTTCGACACTGTCCTGCGCGACCTGGGATTGACTCGTAACGGCAAAGCCGGCGTTGCGGCCCTGCCCATCGCGCTCTACGGACAGGCTGACTTTCACGGCACATGGGCAGGTTCGCTCGCCGATCCGCATCTGGCCGGCAACTTGAATGCCACACAACTAAATGTCGAAGTGCCTGCCAGCCTGAGCGCCAACATCGCTCATAAGCAACCGGCCTCGCAGCAGTTTTTCCGGCTGGATTCGATCGCGGCCACCGGCAGCTACTCGGCAGCCCGCATCGATGTCTCAAACGGCCTTCTGCGCCGCGGAAATGCTGTAATCGCTGTCAGTGGCAGCGTGACCGCAGGCCTGCCAACAATTGCCGCAGGCATGAAGCGCGGCCGGGCAGCCTCGGTTCCCTCCTTTGCTACGAATTCTCTGGTTCACCTCCGGCTGCGCGCCAACCAGTTGAATATGGAAGATCTGCGACCGTTCACAGGCCCAGATCTGCCCGTGGCAGGCTCTCTGCAAGCACAGCTTCAGCTCGACGGGCCTCTTCGTGCGCTGCAAGGTTCCGGATGGGTCGAGTTGGATAAAGGCAGCGTCTACGGCGAACCCGTAAACCGCCTCCGGGCGCAGGGCGCGATCGCCTATCAGACCATCAAACTGACCTCAGTGACTGCGGACGGAGACGCCGGCAAGATCGCCGCCACCGGCAGCTATGACCTCCAGTCCCATCGCTTCCAGTTGGACGCCAAGAGCGCGGGCATTGACGTATCTCGCATCCAATGGCTGCACAACCACGGCGTGGCCGTGACCGGCAAGCTCGGATTTTCCGTACAAGGCTCTTGCCTGCTCAACAACCCGTGCCTAGAAGCCCGTGCCACCTTCGCCGGCCTCACCTTGAGTGGAGAACCGCTCGGGAGCCTGCAATTGACGGCGCATGCAGCTAATCACGCCGTCACCTACGACATGACCACCCGCCTAGATGCCGCCGAACTCACGGCGCACGGCCAAACGGCGCTCAGCGGCGATTTTGCCACCCAGGCCAAACTCGATTTTTCGCGGATGAACATCGGCGCGCTCTTCAAGATGGCTCATTTCAACGGACTCACCGGAGAGTCCTCGCTGGCGGGGACGGTCACCATTGATGGGCCGTTGGCGCGGCCCGAGCAGTTGCGCGGCGAGGCGCGAATCGGCCAAATGGAGGCCACCGTCTCCGGCGTTCATCTGAAAAGCGAGGGCGGTGTCCATGCCACGCTTGCCAATGCCGTCGTCCATCTTGATCCGCTGCACATCGTCGGCGAAGAGACTGATCTGCACGCCCAGGGCAACCTGTCGCTCAAGGGCAACCATCAACTAGACTTTGCCGCCAATGGGGCCATCAACCTGAAAGTGGCCGAGACGCTGGACCCCGACCTCACCGCCAATGGAAACACCACCTTCCAGGTGGAGGCCCACGGGCCGCTGATGAACCCCAACCTGAGGGGGCGAATCGACATTCAGAATGCCTCCCTGTCTCTCGAAGACCTTCCGAATGGACTGAGCCAGTTGCATGGATCTTTGGAGTTCAGCCAGAACCGGCTTCAGATCAAGTCGCTCACGGCCATGACCGGAGGCGGACAGCTCAGTGTTGCCGGCTACCTGGCCTACCAGCACGGCATCTATGTTGACCTGACGGCCACCGGAAATGGAATTCGCATCCGCTATCCGCAGGGGGTCAGTTCCTTGGGCGACGCTTCGCTGCGCCTCCAGGGGCCGCGAAACAATTTGCTGCTCTCGGGCGATGTCGTCATCACCCGCTTCACGATAAATCCCGACCTGGACATAGCGGCGCTGGCAGCCCAGGCTAATACTGTCGCGACCATCGCGCCTCCTGGCGCCCCATCCAACCGCGTGCGCCTAGATGTGCACATTACCTCATCGCCGCAGTTGAGCTTCCAGAACGCCTACGCCAAGCTGGCTGGAAACGTCGATCTGCGTTTGCGCGGCACCATCGCTTCGCCCTCGCTGCTGGGCCGCATCTCCCTCACCGACGGCAGCAGCGTCATCGCCGGAACCCGCTACGAGCTTCAGCACGGCGACATCTACTTCACCAACCCCGTGCGCATCCAACCCATGATCGACCTCACCGCCACGGCCCGCGTCGAGGACTATGACATTACCCTCAGCCTGCACGGAACTCCGGAAAAACTGTCGGTCACCTACCGTTCCGATCCACCGCTGCCGGAGGCCGACGTGGTGGCGTTGCTGGCTCTTGGCCGCACTGGAAATCAGCAGCGCCTCTATACGTCACAGCAGGAAGCGGCCGGCGCCAGTCCCGCCACCAACTCCCTGCTCGGCGGCGCGCTCAACGCCACCGTCAGCAGCCGCGTGCAGAGGCTCTTCGGAGCCGGATCGGTTAAGGTGGACCCCAACTACCTCGGCGCCCTGGGAAACTCCACCTCACGCGTCATCGTCGAGGAGCAGTTGGGCACCAACGTCACCCTCACCTACGCCACCAACGTCAACACCACAGCCCAGCAGTTGATTCAGGCCGATGTCGCCATCAACCGCCATATCACCTTGCAGTTAGCGCGCGATGAGTCCGGCGTCTTTTCCGTGGTCCTCAAGGCCACCCGCCGCTTCAAGTAACGCGCGTTGCCTGAAAACGGGCGCATAACTTCTGGCTTCCTTGCGCCCTACACCGGGAAACACTTATGCCGCAGGAGGAGTTGCGGCGAATTCCGGCTCAATCGCGCGTTCCGCGCCAATCCAGTGATTGCCGCCTCCAGGACGAATGTTTCGCCAAGGCAGCAGACCGGCGATAGCCAGAACCACAATGGCTGGCTCAATCGCCTGGCGATAATCCATTAGCGGATTGGTGAGATAGTAAGTCAACGGAAAAAAGAATATTAGCACCAAATAAGGCAGTACTGCCTCGCGGTTATGGCGCCAGAAGCGGCGTATGCCGCGCAGCATCAGCAGCGTCATACAGCATAGATAGAACATATTCTCCGGCTCGAAGGGTTGAGCCTGCAGCTCTCGTGACGAGAAGCTCCAGTAACCACTCCAGTAATAGAAAAACCGCCGCAGCGTTTGACTAACCAGAAAACCATAGTGCGGACGATGCTTGAAGTCATCGATGGACATGGCGTGCTTGTCCGCCAGATAGGCCGTTTCCCCGAGGGCAAGAAACTTCTTCATCTCCGCCGCGTTGCTGGCCGGAAACGGCCGTTTATCGGCGCTTGGCGGTGAGGATGGATCCCAGGGGGCATTTCCGAAGTTGTCGGCATAAATCTCCAGCCAAATATTGTCGCGGACCGGGCAAATAACCCCGAGGGCACGATAGTTGCGCACGGTCCACGGGGCGAGCACCGCGATGACGGCAACAGTGGTGAGCGTGCCTTTCAATAACCAGCGCTCGCCGTTCCCGCGCACCTTGTAGAGCGCCAGCATCAACAAAAACGGCAACGTGGAAAGCGTCGATGGATTGGAGAGAACGGTGACGCCGAAGAGTGCACCCCAGCCCAGCCATGCCAGAGGCCTTTCCGCCCGATGAATTCGCTGCGCGACGCAGAAACTGGTGGTGAATAGCAGGCCAGTCAGAGAATACTCCCATACGCGGCCGGCGGAAAAATAAATGGCAAATGGATAAAACGCCCAGGTCCAGGCTGCCCACCTTGCGGCGCGAGCGCCGAGAGAATATTTCGCGCTGAAGTAGACCGGGATGCATGTGAGGGCGCTGAGCAGGCTATTAATGGACAGAATGACGAATCCCGAGGCCAGTGTGTAAATGCCGAAGAGCCGGAAGACAACAGAGAGGAGGGCCGGATACAGCGGCGGCTCGATCGCGGTTGGACCGCTCCAGGGATAATAGGGCGAGCTGAACCCGTGCCCGCTGGCCAGCGCGCGCGCGATCCAGCCCATCTCCCAGCCAAATTGCTCGTAGAACTTATCCGCATCTGGCAGGTCGCGATAAGTGAAGCAGACCACCACCAAGCGAATCGCAAAAGCTGCAAGAATGATGACAGGGAGCAGCCAGCGGGACGTGCCTCTTTGTCCCGCTGGCACGGTGCAACCAGAAGATGTCGACATTTTCACATTATAATGAAGATTAGCGCGGCCCCGAATCCGCTCTGAAACCCAACGAGGGTTGCATAAAGCCAATAGAGTTGGATATGCAAGGAGAAGATTTGTGGCCAAGGATCAAGCGAGCGACCGTAGAAGATATAGCCAGCCGAGCCGGGATGTATCTGTTAGCGTAATTATTCCGTGTCACAACGAAGAAGAGTGTGTTCATGAGCTTCACAGCAGGCTCCAGCGCGTTCTGGTGGAGATGGATGAGTCTTATGAATTGATATTTGTCAATGACGGCTCCTCGGACCGGACCGCGGAGCAACTTGTTGAGCTTCAGCATATTGATTCTAATATTGTTATCGTGGAATTATCTCGAAATCATGGGCATCAACTAGCCCTTTCCGCGGGACTGAATATGGCCCAGGGCGAGAGAGTGCTGTTGATTGACGCGGATTTGCAGGATCCACCGGAGTTGCTGCCTGAGATGATGGCGGCTTTGGACGCCGGCGCCGATGTTGCATACGCCAGACGCATCTCGCGAGATGGCGAAAGCCGTTTCAAGCGGATTACCGCGGGCCTCTTCTACCGGTTTCTTCACCGGCTATCAAAGACTGACCTTCCCCTCGATACGGGCGATTTCCGCCTGATGAGCCGGCGAGTCGCCGACGTATTACGGCAAATGCCAGAGACGCACCGCTTTATCCGTGGCATGGTGACCTGGATCGGCTTTCGTCAAGTAGCCGTAGATTATCATCGCGACTGCAGATTTGCTGGCAAGACGAAATACAGCGTCAGCGGCATGGTGGGCTTGGCCATGGACGCCATCACGGGATTCGCTTCCGCGCCTCTCCGGTTCCTGTTCTATTTAGGCGCCGCGACGGGCATTGCTGCGGCCGGTCTTCTCGGCTGGGCAGTTTATGCGCTTTTGTTTCTCCATGCGGTTCCACAGTGGGCTATCCTCCTCTTCGTTCAACTTATGTTTTCTGCGATCAACCTGTTCGCCCTTGGACTGATTGGGGAGTATGTCGGACGTTCCTTTATCCAGGGAAAGGGCAGGCCATTGTTCATTATCCGCTCTGTGTCACGAGGCAGAAGCGATGTGGAAACCAGGCCAGGCTTCTCCAGCAACGCAGGGCAGAATGGGATGAATGCTCCCTTAATTCAGGCGGAAGTAGTTGGTTTTCATAGCCAGGAGTTACAAGTCATGCATTCTGAATTGGTAAACTCCCAAACGTCTCCAAGGACCTCGAAGGGTATCGCCATTTCCACCCCATGAACTCGCAACCTTTTCGCAAGATTCGTGTCAAACTCAACAAGCGGCCTTCCCGCCGCGACTATTGTGCGAACGAATGATGAGGAGTGTGAACATGAAAAGGACGATGCGTACAACCAGAATCGCGCTCGTAACAGCCACACTCGCAGGGATTCTTTGGGGCCTTCCTCAAGATCTCTTGGCTTTGGCGCAGCCCTTGGACTCCGGCGCAACCGCGCAGGCAGTCAGCCCCCAAGCCGGTGGCGCCGCTGCCCGTCTGAACAAAAAGGAATTTCGCGACGTGAAGGTGAGCGAGAACCAGGGCATTGCCACCTTGACCGGCACTGTGGACCTTTACGCGTACAAAGCGGAGGCCGACAAGCGCGTACGTAAGGCCAATGGCGTCACCCAGGTGCATAACCTTATAGAGGTCGCCGGTCCCGCCATTCCCGACCAGGTCCTCTGGGCCAAACTCTCCGATAAGCTGGCCTATGACCGCGTCTTCTATGGCAACGCTTTCAACGCCATCACTGTCAGTGTTCAAAACGGCGCTGTCACTCTCGGCGGCCATGCCTTGTCCTATTTTTCCCGAGACTCCGCATTGGCCCTGGTCAACTACTATCCCGGCGTCAAGAATGTAGCCGACGAGATCCAGGTTGATCCCGTCTCCACGTTCGACAACCGGATCAGGATGCAGCTTTTCCGCTCCATCTACGGCTACCCCACGCTGAACCGGTACGCCATCGACCCCGCCAAGCCTATCCGCATCTCGGTGCAGAACGGCCACGTCGAGTTGTATGGAATGGTAGACTCGCAAGCCGATAAGGACGTAGCTTTTCTTCGCGCCAACGGCGTCCCCGGCGTCTTCGAAGTGAAGAACTACTTGCAGGTTGCCGATCCTCCGGAGAAGAAGCAGAAGTAAGCGGCGCGCTATAAGCGCTGCATAGCAAAAGGCCGTCTTGGGAGAATCGATGGATTCTCCCGGGACGGCCTTTTGATCTTGCCGCGACTTCCGGATCAGTCGCTCTAGAACTTGACCGATGGAGCGGTGCGCGCCGCTTCGGGCGCCGCGAAGAACGCGTTGTTCTCGTGGAATCCAGCAATGCCGGCCCAGATGCTGTTGGGGAACTGGCGCACAAACGTGTTGTATTCGCGCAGTGCGTCGTTATAGCGTTTGCGCGCCACGCTGATGCGGTTCTCGGTCCCCGACAACTCGTCCTGCAGGCGCATGACC
>Ga0255354_1001870_pt1 | contig 11472 bp, 11 predicted proteins | sample HBST50metaG_FD_189942 | JGI IMG/M metagenome (GOLD analysis project Ga0255354, IMG submission 189942) | Peat soil microbial communities from Stordalen Mire, Sweden - H.B.S.T50 | ecosystem: Environmental > Terrestrial > Soil > Wetlands > Peat | place: Sweden: Norrbotten County, Stordalen Mire...
CTGCCCTTGCCCTGGTCGTAAGCCTCCAACAGTTTCCGCCGTAAATCATCCGAATAAGATCGCGCCATGAGCATGTGCGCGAAGAGTCGCCAGCCTTACTATACACCTTCCAGAGAGATGCTCTAGGTGGCGAATGATGGCATTTCTCGAATCATTGTCTCTTAGTTCGGGAGCCGTTCTTATAGCAGTCCTTTCAGCGGGCGTCGTTTGGCTCTTGTGCTTCGCGTGCCCGTCATCTTTACGCAAAATCTGGGTTGTCATTGTGCCTGTCGCTCTCGCGAACTGTCTCTACTGGTCTGTGGCATGGTTCGAAGCCGATGGAGATGAATATCACCGGGCACTAGTGATGTCTGACTACCACAATTGGGCACTCCTATTCATTGGTGCATGGTTTCTAGCCGGAGCTATTCCGTCAGCCGTTGTCGCTCTCGTATTTTTTGCACCAAAAGCCGGGAAAGGTCGCGACTAAAAGAGCAAAGGCGACATAGCTGTTGATAGATCGCCGAAGCGCAAAGTGAGCCTCGGTCTGGCATATTCAGAAATTGCGGTCGAATGAGCAGCTAACCGGAAACTGTACTACCACCACCTCAGTCGTATCTCTCGAATACAATCAGCTTCTTATGCCATCCGAGGGCGGTCAGGCTCTCGCGGACGCCGGAGACCATCTGGTTGAGGCCGCAGATGTAGGCGTAGATGTCGAAGTTCAGCTCCGATTGCAAGAGACTCGGATCGACAGGGGATGCGGCAGCTTCTCCCGATTATTTCCGCGAAGAGCGGCGCACCCGCCACAGCCGTTGGGGCAGCAGATAAGTGAACCCGGAGAAGCCTTCCCATTGCGTGGAGGTGCTGGTAAGGCCGTGGTTGAAGCCTGCATCAACAACGAGATTCTTTTTGAACGCGTACGAAATGGCGGATAGACTCCCGACAGCGTTGCCCTGGCTCAGCGGCTGTGAAAAGTGCCAAACTTCTTCCGCAAGCGTCACTTTGCCGATGGCGTACGAGGTGGAAACTGTCTGGCCGAATTGAGCGCGCCGAACGCCTGCCCCAGTTTGCTCGAAAAGAAAGCCGTCAATGTCGAAGTGGAAGCCGGCCACATCCGAGCTGAGGAGCAGGGTAGCGCTGTTCTTTGCGGTGCCGATGTCGATATCCGGCGCAGTGCCCGCGTAGAGCAGGCGAACATAGCTGACAGAGATGGTGGGGCGCATCCCCTTCCCAGGCGAGAGGACGCCCTGCAGGCCGGCGGAGAGGCCCCCAGCATCCGAGCTGCTGATTCCGGTTTGGTCCTTGCTGCGCGCGAATGGCTCGGAGAGGACAAGGAACTGGAGCCGCGGATTCACGGTGAGCTTGGTGACCTGGTTGATGCTCGACTGGGTGGAGAACTCCTGCGAACCGGAGGCGTATTGCCAGCCGTTTTCAAATTGTAGATAGCCGACGGGAGTGAGTGTCGCCGGTGTGGCGATAGTAGGCCTGGCGGGATTACATGCGGGGGCATCGTCCGCGCGCTCCTGGGCAAACGCGAAGGAGGCGAAGAATAGAAACAAGGGTCCAAGAAGCACGGATAAGGCTCTCTTCAAACGGGCCACCTGGGAAGAACGGTTGAGGGAAGAACGCGCGAAAGCGGCATCGATTCCCTTGGCAATCTTACGTGGGTTGACTTCAGCTTGGTGTTTCAGTCGTATCTCTCAAATACAATCTGCTTTTTATGCCAGCCGAAGGCAGTCAGGCTCTCGCGGACGCCGGAGACCATCTCGTTGAGGCCGCAGATGTACGTGTAGATGTCGAATTTCAGCTCCGACTGCAGTAGGCTCGGATCAACCGGGGCTACAGGCAGCGTCTGGCCGAGCCGGGCGGCGCGCTCCTCGACGATGCGGGCCAGCGGCTCCTGAACGTGGCCGCGCAGGCCGGTCCAACTCTCCGTGGCGCGGCTCAGCGTGGGCAGGTAGTGGAAGTTGGGCTTGCGGGCGGCTAACGCCTCGAATTCGGCGCGGTAATAGATGTCACTCTCATGGCGTGTGCCGTAAACCAGCCAGATCTGCTTGCCGTCGCTGCGATCAGAACCATCATCCGGAAAGAGCCATTGCAGATAGCTGCGCATGGGCGCGATGCCGGTGCCCGTGGCCACCAAAATGGAATCCGTGATGGGTTCGTGGAGGATAAAGTGCCCGTGCGGCCCGTGAATTTGAATCGTGCCGCCAATGGGCAAATCGGGCAAGTCGGCCAGGTGGTTGGAAAAGAAACCCTCCTCGACCCGGTTCACGCACAGCTCAAACCGGTTGCCATTGGCAGCCGAGGCCAGCGAGTAGGCGCGCGTCTGCTGCTTGCCTCTCTCGTCCAGCGCCACGCCGGAAACAAATTGGCCGGAGACGAAGGGGAAGTTCTCCAACTCGTCGATGACAAATTCGAAATGGTAACACTGGGCGACTTCGCTGATGCACTCTTTGCGTGCAAGGCGAGCGGTAAGAAGTTCACGAGCCACGATAGACCTCATGGGGAAAAGTTAGCCCGCAGAGCGAACTATAGCCAGTATCGCCAGCCGAGAGGCGCAGTGGCAAGCCCGGAGGCTGCGCTTCAACCTATAATTGACAGGGCGCTGAATGAATAGCCTTTGGCATTTTCGGCGCACGAACTTGTCTTTTTGAGGATTCCATGGCCGCACTGCTTGAAGCGATTACCGTCAAACGCAAGATGTATTTCGAGTTTGAAAACACTCCGTACTACTGCATGGAAGCCGAGGTTTCAACGCCCACGGCGCGCGGCGGCCAGACGTTGGTTCGCCTGAAGATGCGCAACCTGCTCACGCGCGCGGTCTTCGACAAGACCTTCAAGGCTGGCGAGCGATTCAAGGAGCCGGACCTGGAGCTGGTTGAGGCCTCCTACCTCTACTCGGACGGCGAAGGCTCGCACTTCATGGACCAGGAGACCTTTGACACCTTGACTCTCTCCAAAGAGATGATGGGCAATGCGCTGGAGCTTCTGGTGGAGGGCGTGATCATCCAACTGCACAAGTTCAATGGCAATCCCATCGGCTTGCAGTTGCCGGAAAAGGTCGAGCTGGAAGTGACATACACCGAAGGTGGCGCGCGCGGCGACACCAGCGGCAACGTGACGAAGCTGGCGCGGCTCCAGACCGGCCTGGAAATCAAGGCTCCCCTCTACATTGAAGTGGGCGAAAAGGTGAAGGTCTTCACCGAGACGCGGGAGTTCGCGGGGAGAGCGTAGCCGCAGTGGTCAGTGATCAGTGAACAGTGGTCAGTTTCCGTCTTGCCATCAAGATTTGGTGCACCAGGTCCGGATTCCTGGACCTGGAAATTACAAGGTTGGCTTCCTGCTATCCCAGGTCTCAAAAGCCAGACCTAGGCCACCCGCCGCCCTACACCAGTTCAATCGAAACCCGCCGCCCGACCATCGCCGCCGCGCGCTGCAAGCTCGACAGCGTAATGTCGTTCTTTGGATCGAGAAGCCTGTCCACTTGGGTGCGGCTTGTCTTCATCAGTGTGGCCATCTTGTTCTTGGAAATCTTCTGCTTCTTCATCGCCTCGGCCTGCGCCTCCTCGAAGATTCCCTCCGACTTGAGAAAATCGTCGATGCTCGAACCCATATGCTTTTTGCTCATCGCCGTCCTGCACCTTATTTAGTAGAGCTGCATCTTAAAATGTGCAGTTCCGCAACCAGCCGGATTCGTATAACCGAGAGTATGTGCTACCGCTTGGTCCCGGATTTCGCCGACCGCTTCAACTCATTCCAGTCCTTCTCGGTCTGGTCGGCATAGGCTGAGCCGAACTTCGCCAGAGCCTCCGCGAAGCCGTCGCCGGAACCGATGTAGCCAGCCAGAATGAGCGGGTCGCCGGAGCGGGCGTGGCCGCGCGCCAGCAGCTCGCCACAGACCTCGGCATAAGCTTCCAGGCCGCCGCCGGTCAGGTCTTCTAAATCGATGGAACCCTTGTGGTCATTGAGCTGGCGCACCAAGTAGTCGCGTCCGCCAAAATGCGTCCAGCCGAGGAACGGGTCGGACTGCGCCTGCATCGCTTTCTGTCCTTCGGCGGTGCGCTGGCCGTTGTGGCGGGGCGGTTCGGCGTCAGGCAAATAAGGCGCGTAGGAGGAAGCATGCTCCTCCTTGATCTGCAAAAACAGAGGATCGCCGGGACCGTTGCCCTCTAAATAAATGCAGTAGTCGCGCAGACCCACCGAGCCGATTCCGACAACCTTGAAAGCCACGTCCACCGGGCGATAGAACGACAAGAGGTGCTGGCGCTGTGGCTCGAGCGTTTGGCGATAGGGGCCGAGCGCAGCCAGAACGGCCGCGGCCTGCTGGCCCGAAACGCGAGTGAGGATTGGCTTGATTTCCTTGAATCGGCGAGGCGAATCGCTGAGCGCCCCATCTTTTTCGCGCTCTTTGCGAGAAGGGTGGGAAGCTGACTTACTCCTTTGAGAAACAGGTTCGGTCAACAGTTCCAGCGTGTGCTTCGGCGTGGATCTTTCGGCCTTGAGCAAGGCATCAAGGACAGGCTCGACCTGGTCCAGGCGATGAACTTGAAATCGGCCCACCTCAAGCGAAGGCATCTGGGCAAACGCGCGCATCTGCGCGGCGTAGCGATTAACGAATGTTTCCACGGCCTGGCGCGCCAAAGCGTCCTTGTGTCCCGATTCGCGCCCGGCCACAACCAGGGATGCGGCCATGCGTTTCAAGTCCCACTCGAACGGGCCGCGGATGGTCTCATCGAAATCGTTGATGTCGAAGACCAGCCTGCCGTCGGGCGCGGCATAAGCGCCCAGGTTGCGCACGTGGGCGTCGCCGCAGAGCTGACAGACAATGCCGGTCGAGGGCAGAACGGCCAGGTCGGCGGCCATCACGGGCACCGCGCCGCGCAGGTAGCCGAAGGGCGACTCGGCCATCAGCTTGTACTTGAGCTGGATTAGCGCGGGAACGCGGCCGTGCATCGAGCGGGCTATGAGTTCCAGTGCGGGGGTCTTCCGCGCTTTCGGTTTGAATTCGCTATGTTCCGGGCGGGCTACCTGCTTGCGCCGCGCCTGACCCAGGTTGCGCCGTTCCTTGGGAGTTGCCCATTGCATGACCCGGAAGATACAACGCCCGGGGCACACGGCGCAAGGCAAATGAAATCAGATCCAGTTTCACAGTTATTGGGTTTCTGTGCGGGCGCTGGATTCTGCAAATGCCCCACGTGGAGCATCTGCGGATCGAATAGGCCATCTACTTTGCTGGCTTGCGAAATTCGCGTCGCCGAAAAGCATTACTTCTCTGCGACCGCAGCCGCCCTTTCCGCTGCAACGCCGCTGGGGCGAAGCGTGACCCAGTCGGTCTGCACGCGGTCCCATCCCTGAATCAGGAAGCCGTAAGACTCGAAAAGATGACGGATCTGAGGCCGATGCCAACCGGCGATCTCTTCCAGAATCGGCACCAGCGTGGGCAGCGCATTGTCGCTGAGCACCGTCCGCTTGGCGATCTGCGCCACCAGCTTCGATTCCGAAACGGCAATGGTGAAGCCGTCGCGCCGGTTCACTTGCAGCATGACGTGAATATCGGAGCTGCCGTCGCCCACATAAACCACGTGGTCGGCGGGAAGGCCAAGCTCTTCGATGAGTTGCTCGAGACGCGCGACTTTTCCGTAGCCGGCCGTGGCCCGAACCAGGCTTTCAATCTCGCCCGAGGCCTTGTACTTGAACTCCGTGCCGAAGATGTGGTCCTGAGGCACGATTCCTTCGAGCGCCGATTGAATCACTTCCACAGGCGCGGCAGAGAGCACGTAGAAATCGAAGTGGAATCCGTCGATCCGCCGATCGAGGATTTCGTACACCTGCTTGATGTTTTCCTTGAGACGGATGCGCTTGCCCGCTTCATACAAATGCTCGCGCCGCACTTGCGAATGGAAGGCCGGATCGTGCAGGAGCAGATAGGAAAGCTCGGCGCCCTGCTGAACAAGATTCAGAGTCGCCATGCCCTTGGCTTTGTGCTCGAACTCCGACACGGAAATGCCCAGCATCTCGCTCAACACGTAGCCCGTGTCGTTGAACGTCAATGTCTTATCGAAATCGCTGGCAAAGAGGAAATGTTTTCGATGTTCGTTAGCCATATTTCATTTTAATGCATTTTTGGAAGTTATGCCGCTTATGTCAATGCCTGACGCGATTGATGCCGCCCTGAATCCGCAACGCTGATGGTTGTTACATTGAGGTTAAGGAATCTCTGAATAAGTCGATGTTTTGAAAGGGCACGACTTTAGTCGTGCCGCAAAGGCCTCAAAATCAACGCGGGCTTTAGCCTCTGAGGGAAGGTCTGTCTGGCAGAATGTACTGAATCGGAGCTTCCTTAAGTGCGGCTACTTTTTCTGAGTATGTGCCGTTGCCTCAGCCCAGTATTGCCAAAACTTCATGACGATATCTATGCCGCGCGCATAGTCGGAGTCTGACTCAATCAGCACCGGAATCGAAAACATGCGCAGTTGATCCTGTATAAAAACTCCTTGAGTCGAGCCGACGCTGACAGCCAGCGCGAGTACGTTTGGATCTTTGGGTAAAGCATCCGCGCCAATTTCTATAATGGTGCTGCCTTTGAGTTGCGGATAGTTTTTTGGATCATTGAAGACATCCCGATTGGTCACAATGCAAACGTCCGCGGACAGGCGCTGGGTGAGCAGCTCCCTGAATTTAATATCAGCGGCCACCAGCCGTTTCGACAGCGCAACCACCTGCGGAGAAGCAGTGGGATCGCCCGTGATTAGCTTGTTCTGAATCAGCATGCCAATCCTTGCTGCACTCGGATTCGCGCAGGCATCGCTCTGCGCGAACGCGAAACTTCCCCCCATTGCGATTCCGGCGAAAACGACAGCGCGCACAAGTCGATTCATAACTCTTCCATCTCCAAAACTTACTTCCAGTCTATATTCGCATAACCTGTTGACTTTGCTGCATTGAAATGCAGCGGTGGTTTACACTGCGATGGGACGGCAATGCACCCCGATGAGGCGCGTTTCAGCACCTTGACGTGCTTCGCTCCCGGAGGAATTCGTTTTGACCCATAAAACTGCTCTTTCGCTCTGCGGCCTGGCGGCCGTTTTGTTTGCTGCTCTTCCGCTCTCTGGCCAATCGCCGGCCAAACCCCTGACCGTGGAGGCGATCTACGGGCATGGGCCGCTGATTGGGCATCCTCCCGATGAGTTCGCCTGGTCACCGGACGGCAAGCGCGTGACTTATCTGGACGACGGCGAGCTGATGGAAGTGAATCTTGCGACGGGCAAGACGGATGTGCTGGCAAGCCGGAAAAAACTGGCTTCGCTCGCTGGGGCAAAGGCGTCGGAGACGGACCGCGATCATCGCGAACGTTATAAGATGGCCGGGCACCTGTGGGCGCCGGACGCAACGCATCTGCTCTTCGACGCGAATGGCCACCTGTGGCTCTATGACCTGAACAAGGGCACGGGCGTGGAGGTTGGCTTTGCCGGCGAGGCTTCGGGCGACGATCCCAAGTTTTCGCCCGACGGCGATTCGATCTCATTTATCCGCGACCACGGGCTGGCTGTGGTAGGGCTGAAGAAACCCGGTGCGCCAATGACGGTGGTGGCTTCTGCGCCAAACAAGACGATTCTCAACGGCGAAGTGGATTGGGTCTACGAGGAGGAGCTGGAAACGCGCAGCAATTATTTTTGGTCGCCTGATTCGCAGCGTCTTGCCTATCTGCAGATGGACGAATCCGCCGTGCCGGAGTATCCCATCGCCGACTGGATTCCAACGCACGCAACGGTAGAGATGCAGCGTTATCCGCAACCCGGCGACCCCAATCCATCAGTCCGCGTGGGCGTGGTGAGCGCTGACGGCGGCAAGACAGAATGGGTCAATCTGCCGATTCGCGCGGGGCAGGACTACATTCCACGCTTCGGCTGGGTGGACGCGAAAACGCTGTGGATTGAGACTCTGACTCGCGACCAGAAACATCGTGACATTTATTTTGCCGACGCCTCGACAGGCCAGGCGCACGCGGCGCTCGAACTAACCGATGAGAAGTTCTTCAACGATAAGTACGATGTCCTTGTGAGCGACGGCAGCATTGTGCTGACTCATTGGGGCGACGGTCATAGCCATCTCTATCTCTACAGCTATGACGCAGCCGACGCGATTCATGCGAAGGCAAAACTGGAGCGGCAATTGACCACCGGCGATTTCGAGGTAAGCGACGTCTACCGCATGGATGCAGTGGGCAAGCTCGTTGACTATGCATCGAACGAGGGTGGCCAGCTCGATCAGCAGTTGTGGCAGGTGAATTTCGCAGGCGAGAAACAGCAGTTGACGGCGGGCTCAGGGACGCACAAAGGCAACTTCGCTCCCAAGGGCAACGCATTTGTGGACGAACAATCGGCGCGCATGGAGCCGACTACGCTCAAGCTGTGCGCGGAAGCGGCGAAGTGCAACACCTTCTGGTCAACGCGGGCGGTGGAACCATATCACCTGCGCGCGCCGCAGCAGATGACGGTGAAGGCCCACGACGGGACGATACTTTACGCCACGCTGCTGCTGCCCGAGGGCGCAACGGACGCGGCAAGCGTCCCGCTGATTGTGAATCCTTATGGCGGGCCAAACGCGGCAACTGTGGCTAATGACTGGCACGACAGCCTGCTCTTCGACGAGCTACTGGCGCAGCACGGATTTGCAGTGCTGCACGCCGACAATCGCGGCATGGGCGGCCGCGGGCGCGCCTTCGCGCAGGCCGCTTATCATAACTTCGGCGTGGTTCAGTTGGAGGATCAACTGACCGTGATGGATGCGGCGCTGGCGCAGAATCCGCAACTGGACCCCAAACGCCTGGGTTGGTGGGGCTGGAGCTGGGGCGGCACGTTCACGCTCTACGCCATGTCGCACTCGGACCGCTTTCGCGCCGGAGTTGCGGTGGCGCCGGTGACCGATTACCGCGATTACGATTCCATTTACACCGAGCGCTATCTCGGCCTGCCCTCTGAGTTTGCCGGGGTGTACAAGGATTTCGCCGTGGTGAATTCGGCGGCCAACCTGAAGGGGCGGCTGCTGCTGGTGCATGGAACCGGCGACGACAACGTGCACATGGAAAACACCGTGCAGTATGTACAGAAGCTGATCGAGGCGGGGATTCCCTACGACCTGCAACTTTATCCGCGCAAAACTCATGCGATTTCCGGATCGGATGTGCGCACACATCTTTTCAATCGCATTCTGGCGCAATTTGAGACGTATCTGAAGCCGCCGGTTGAAAACAGAAATGAAAAATGAGCACTGCCATCTCCCATCCCTCCGAGCGTGCGAACACGCATGAACTGGAGCGCGACAGGTCAGTTTATCTGGCAGACAACTACGAGCCGCTGATCGCGAGAAGGCCGATGACGCTGCTGGATGGACCGGGCCCGATTGCGCCGGGAATTTCGGTGGACATTTATCCTGGGCACACAGCGCAGATGATGGCGGTTAATTTCGACTCGGGAGGGCGGCGGGGCTGCTTCATCTCTGACCTGATTCCCACCGCGGCGCATCTGGATCTGGCGTGGGGCATGGCCTACGACCTTGACCCGCTAACGCTCATCGAGCAGCGCAAGCGGTTTTATGCGCGCGCCATTCCGGAGAAGTGGCTGGTCTTTTTTCCCCACGACCACCACATGCCCTTCTGCCATATCGAATTGGACGAGCGTGGCAGGCCAGTGGCGCGAGAAAGCTAAAGCGAGCGGCGACGGAAAACGTCGTCCTTTTCGCGGCTGGGGCACTCCGAACACTCCAGGCAGCAGACCACAACCAGGGCCACGGCCACTGTGACGATAATGGCGATGACGTTCTCGTAGGTCACAAACCATTCAATTAGGCTATGCATTGCGAGCACCCATAAACAACATACTCGATGGATCCAGGCACTGACTGGACACTACGGCTCACCTGCTTAGACGTATTTTAAGGGGCGCCGGCTTATTGTGTTAACTGTACCACCGAAAGTTTTCTTAGATACTCCTTGTCTTATAGGGAAGAAAAAGCGAAAATAGTCTCGGCATGGAATTCGCTCCCAATCCCGCGCCGGCCCTCGAATCCCAGGAGTGGCCGGAAGAGCTTCAGACCCTGGAGGCTGGGGTTGCGCGCGTTCCGCAAGAGCCGGCGGAGATTGCCCCCGCCAGCGGTCCGCATCTGAACTGGCTGTTTGTCGATATGAACTCTTACTTTGCCTCAGTGGAGCAGGACGCGCGCCCCGAGTTGCGTGGACGGCCGGTGGGCATTGTGCCCATGATGGCGGACACAACCTGTTGTCTTGCCGCCAGTTACGAGGCCAAGGCCTGCGGCGTAAAAACCGGAACCGTGGTGGCCGACGCCAAGCGGCTGTGCCCGGATCTGGTGCTGGTGGAGGCGCGGCACGAAATTTATGTCCAGTACCATCACCGCATCGTCGAGGCTGTGGAAAGCTGCCTGCCGGTGACTGCGGTGCTGTCCATCGACGAGATGGCCTGCCGGCTGATGGGCCGGGAGCGGCCGCTGCTGGCCGCCATGGCGCTGGGCCGCCAGGTGAAGGCGCGCATTCTGGAGCGGGTCGGCCCCATGATCCGCAGTTCGGTAGGCCTGGCCACCAACCGTTATCTGGCCAAGGTGGCCAGCGACATGGAAAAGCCTGATGGGCTGGTGGCGCTTCCGCTGGACATCTTGCCGGAGGCCCTGCATCAGCTCTCGCTGCGCGCCCTGCCGGGCATCGGCTCGCGCACGGAAAAGCGGCTCAACGACAAGGGCATTCGCACCATGGACGATCTGCTGGCGCTCAACTGCGAGCAGGCCGGCGAGTTGTGGGGATCGGTGTGGGGCGAGCGGCTCTGGCACTGGCTCCAGGGCGAAGACTTCGATATGTCGGAGACGGAGCACCTGAAGTCGATGAGCCACCAGCACGTGCTGGCGCCGGAGATGCGCACGCCGGAAAAAGCCTGGGCGGTGGCGCACAAGCTGCTGCACAAGGCGGCGATGCGGCTGCGCTCGGAGGGGTTGTGGGCCGGCAGCATTGGACTGGCTATCGGCTTTGCCGTTCCGCGCGGCGAGAAAGCTCCAGTCAGCCGTTTCGGCGCGCCCACGCGGGGATGGAAGAGCGAACTGCGTCTGAGCGAGTGCCAGGACAATCCCACGCTCATCGCGGCGCTGCGTCGCTTATGGGATTCCCGCCCGCCCGGCGAAGAATTCGAGCACCCGTATTTTGTCAGCGTGCATTTGAACGGCCTGGTGCCGGACCGGCTGCACACGCTGAACCTCTTTGAAGGAACTGAAGATGAGCAGAGCCGCGCGCGTCTTGTGGCTGCCATGGACGCTCTGAACAACAAGTACGGCATGAGCACGCTGGCGCCGGCGACCATGCTGACCGCTTTCAAGGCCGCGCCCACGCGTATCGCCTTCCACACCATTCCAGATATGTTCTAACACGAGGGTGGCATGGTCGTGGCTCGTTCCGGATACCTACGCCGAATGTTCGAATTCTTGGGT
>Ga0255354_1001871_pt1 | contig 11467 bp, 14 predicted proteins | sample HBST50metaG_FD_189942 | JGI IMG/M metagenome (GOLD analysis project Ga0255354, IMG submission 189942) | Peat soil microbial communities from Stordalen Mire, Sweden - H.B.S.T50 | ecosystem: Environmental > Terrestrial > Soil > Wetlands > Peat | place: Sweden: Norrbotten County, Stordalen Mire...
AAGATTGGCTTGTGACGAAGAGCAAGAGGCGTAAAGTCGCGACTCTGGAGCAGGCATTTGGCCAAGTTCTCTTTGCTTGGCGAGAGAAGAGAAGCCTATCCCAGATGGATCTTGCCGTCGCCTCTGGTTATAGTTTGCGTTATATCGGCGATGTTGAGCGCGGTACGAAGAGTGCCACAATGCGGACGATGCATGATCTTGCCACGCTGCTGGACGTCAGGCTTGGAACCCTTATGGTCGAAGCGGAAGAACTGTGGGAGAGTCAAACGAAGGAAAAAAGACGCTCCACCAAGTCAAACAGTTGAAATGCCTGGTTTGATTTAATGCATACATCACCTCTGGATTGTCTTCTGACCGTATCTTGGAAAATTGCGGTCACTCCTTCCGCAGCATCTTGGAAGGCTCCCTGAGAGGTATGGCGATTTGATATCAACCCAGACCTTTACTGCTTGTGGCGCACTCATGCGGCGCGAACTCACTTTTTATCTGGCCAACGTTCACGCCGGTAGCTATCGAACCTGTCCGTGTCCAGCTCATCGAGCAACTCATCCTCTAGTGTCCTATGTTTGAGCGGGCGATTCGCCCACAGCAAAACAAGACAGCCTTTGTACGTGGGCATTCGCACGCATCCTTGAAGAAGCGTTGCTTCTTTCTCTTCGAAGAACGCAGGAATCCACTCAGAGGCTCTCACCTCGACCATCTCCTCCAACGGAGTGTTGCGGCCCAGGAGACCGGCATCGAGTTCTTCTCCGACTTTGACCCAGTGCGGAAAACTGGTGGAAGGGGAAAACCAGACAACACGTGAATCTTGTACCCACACTCCGGCACAGCTTTGTGTCGCGACGTCACTATATTTCCTGATCGTCGCCGTTAGGCTGGTTTCAAACTCCGCAGCAAGATTGCTGACGAGTTTGAGCGAAGGCCATTGTGTCCCAATCAGAGTCTTCATTTCCGAACTCGGAAGCAACAGTTCCGATGCAAACTCGTCTGCCTCGTGCTCAGGATTGACCTCTATGTTGGTCCAGTTCGCAATGTCCTTTGTGCCGCACGACATATTGTCCGAGTCTTTGTGGAGTAGGTAATGCCCAATTTCATGGGCCGCTGTGAACCGCTTTCGGCCCGTTTCTCGGATGGTGCATTTCACCAGAATGCGACCGCCCAACCCCGAGGACCGACGCACGAGTGCACCGTCGAAGCCATCCGAGTCCACTTCTTTCATCGAGAGGCCGAGCGGCTTTGTGATGTCATCGAAGCGGAGGGTTCCCTTGATTTGCAATCTCCGTCGCAGCTCCATCGCAACTTCTTTGTTCATTGAGTCTCTCCCTTCATCATTCGTCGGAAGAATCGACGTCCTCTTGTTCACTCTGAAGGAGATCCTTGTCCTCCGCCGATAATTCCTTCTTGTTGCGAAAAGAAAACTGAGTCTGTCGCGTTGGGGCAGGAAAGACACTGCCCAAAAGTTCTGATGATTTTGTTTTTGCCGTATCGAGAAAACTTCCGACTAGATGCTCTGCTGACTGTACAGCGGCCTTTGCTTTTTCTGCCGCGCTCGGAGGTCGGAGTGCTCGTAGCATATTCTCCAGATTTTCCGGAACCTCTTTGTCCAACGTCCGGTAATGATGATTTGCGTAATCGAAGAGACGTTTATGGACGTCGACCTGCAGCTCTGTAGCGTCGATGCCGCAATCCTCTAGCTCTTCGTCGAGCTCCTCATCGGTGAGGTCTAACTCTTGTCCAAACAGCAATTCGAGACTTTCCCCGAACGATTCTGCGTGGCGATTCTCCTCATTCTTTTTCTTCATACCTTGCTCCTGCGGCGCGATGCAGTGAAGCCATGCTTCCCAAGTCGCCGAGCTAACTTTCTCCTGCGTTCGTAGATTTGCTTCACCGGAACCCCCAACAGCGACGCAATGTCCTGAGCTGTCGGAATGAAGTCCTCAAACGTCTCGATCGCGAGCACGTATTCCTTCAATTCCTCATCGTCAGCCATGCACTCATTCAACACCTCGCGAAATGCGTCGTCGCGCAGCAACGAGCGAATGTCGAAGAGGTTTTCCGGCTTCGATTGGAGTGAGGCCTCGCCGGCAGGTCCGTCGGTTGGCAGTATCTTGCCGCTCCGACTCGCTTTCGATTCTTTTTTCCGCAGGGCGCTGATGATCGCGTTGGTTGTCACCCTCGTCAGAAAAGGCATGAGCTTGTCAGGCGTCCCGGTGAACTGAAGATTGTTCGTGCTCCAGAGGATTAGCGTCTCTGCGGCATAGTCTGCGGGGGATTTGCCTTCCGCGAGAATCCAGTCTTCCCCCTTTGACGCAGCCAACTTGAGAGCACGGCAGGCACGCACCGTGAGAATTTTGACCAGCCTTCGGTATTCCGCATCGTTCATGGACGGCCCTCGAGCACCCCTTTCTATCTATTAAAGCGCCAGTCCAAGATTTTTTTGCCATTCCGTGGCAAAAAAAAGAAGGGAGGTGCGCTTTACCTAGTGAGAGCGGCTGCGACCGGCGCCAAACACCCGCAAGCCGCATAGACGGAGAAAACTACATGAATGGTGAAGGAATTAACCCGGAACTGAGTGTTGTTGAGCAGACAGTCGCCATCGAAGCGGAGGAATTGGCTGCGATTGAAGTCGAACTCGCGGATATTGAGCACTGCTGCCTGCATGGCCAGCCGGTGCCTCCTGCCCGCGCTTACCGCATCAGGGTGGACGACAAGTATCACGAGTGGCCCAAGGCCCACATCACCGGCAACCAACTGATTCAGCTGGCGGGACGCGATGGGCAGCTCGTATTTGAGGTTTTCGAGAACTTCCGCCACGGAGAGCCGGAGCTGATTTCCCCCCATGCCGAAGCGAACCTCCGCAAGCATGGCGTCGAGAGGTTCACCACGGCACCCAAGCTCGTGCAGGTGACCATCGACGGCAAGCACAAGACGATTCAGGCCGGGAAGTACACCGCGGCCGAACTGAAGCGGGTTCTTGGGGTCGACCCGTCCCGTGTACTGGACGAGGTCATTGGCGGCGAATTCAAGGAACTCCCCGACAACGGCACGGTCCACATCAAGGGCGGCGAGGTCTTTGTCAGCCACGTGCGTCAGGGGCAATCGTCCTAATGGTCGCCCCTGAGCATCTCGACGAACTGCGGGCGGCCTTTGGTGACGTAACGGAGAAGGCGGAAGGCGGAGTCGATTTTGTCTTCCTTCCTCGTCTCGTGCTTCCCGAAGGCTGCACACCACGCGAAATGAGGGCTCTCCTTTGCCTTGGCCAGCACGGAGGCTACACCACCCGTCTTTTCCTTCAGCAGGCAGTGGCCGGTCGAGGGGCGAATTGGAGCTCGCACGTGGTGCTGGGCAGCCCATGGTGGACGTGGTCATGGAACCAGGTGCCGGCCAACTTGCGCCCGGCTGAGATTCTTGCTGAGCATCTCCGGGGGCTCCGATGAGAACGATCTTGAAGCTGACTTCGACGTTTTACGATGATCTGGTTCGGCGACTGCGCGAGCCGCACGACTTCGCGGCCGAGCGAGTCGCCTTCCTGAAGTGCCGCCCGGCATTGTCGGCAACGTCCCTGCTCTTGCTCGCGGGAGGCGTTCATCACGTGGAAGATGGGGACTACGTAGACGATCCATCTGCGGGGGCGACCATTGGCCGTTCGGGCCTTCGCAAAGCATTGCAGACGGCCTACACGGAGGCCGTCTCGATGATCCACGTTCATTTCCACGGACATTGTGGACGCCCTGGTTTCAGCAGAACGGACCTCCGTGAGAACGCCCTGTTCGTGCCGGATTTTTGGAACGTACAGCCCTGCCTTCCACACGGAGCGGCCGTGTTCAGTTTTGATTCGGCAGTCGGTCAATGCTGGATTCCCGGCTCCTCCTCGCCGTCCGGCGTCGAGGTTGCCATTGTCGGAAGCCCAATGCGCTGCACATGGAAGGTGACGAATGGCTACTAAATTGAATCTGCAGCGCCAGTCGTTCCTTGGGGCAGACTCAGAGATCGTGTTGGATCGCTCCAGAGCTGCGCTCGTAGGTCTAGGTGGCGGTGGCTCTCACATCGCGCAGCAGTTGGCTCATATTGGGCTGGGCCATTTCTTGGTGATCGACCCCGACTTCATCGAAGATACGAACCTCAACCGGCTCGTTGGGGCCACCTTGGAGGACGTCGGGCTCGGGACTGCGAAAGTAGATATCGCGGAACGCGTCATCAAGTCTGTTAATCCCTCCGCCGATGTCGTCAAGCGGCTGGCGAGTTGGACCGAGGTCACGGCGGAGCTGTGCGACGTCGATGTCATCTTCGCGTGCGTCGATTCGATGGGTTGCCGCAGCGAACTGGAGGGCTTTGCGCGACGGTTTCTCATACCTTTGATCGACATCGGTATGGATGTCCACGAGTTGAGCGGGGAGTTTTCAATTAGCGGCCAGGTGATGTTGTCGATGCCGAGTAAACCTTGCATGCGTTGTTTGGGTCTGGTCACGGATGACGGGCTGGCGAAGGAGGCCGCACGGTACGGCGCGGCAGGTGGAAAGCCGCAAGTCGTGTGGCCGAACGGCACCCTCGCCTCTGTCGCTGTTGGCTTCTTCATGAAGATCGTGACGCCGTGGGAAACACAGAAGGCAACGCCGTTGCTGCTGGAATACGACGGCGACCTCCAAACAGTGACGCCCAGCAACAAACTTGCTTACCTGCCAGCTCACTGTAAACACTTCGTTTCTCTGGATGAGCTAGGAGATCCATTTTGGACTCCTGATGCTCTCGCGCTGCCGGATAGGTAAATGCGGATGCCATTTTTCAATGGAACAGGCGAACGACAGTTCAATCTGCCCATAGACACCGGGAATCAGCATAAGTGATCAGAGTCGGCTGGTGTTTACTGATCGGCGGAGACGTCAGACTCCTGCTGTTGACTTCAGACCATTGCACTCAGCGAGTTTCCTTCGGCGATAAATGGCCGTCAATGAGCGCATCGGCGATTTTGCGCTCGTTGACGAATGAAAATCGATCACGGGAGCGAAGCCTGTTTGCGGGGATCGATCTGTGGTTGAGAAGGGGCATGCCATCCCCGCCTCAAAATCGATAGCTGGGGCACCCGCCACCTGCCCTTGAGATTCGGTATCATGCTCACAGATGCTTGCACGGCTGACCGTGGAGTTCGCATGCAGGCAATGGACCGAATTGATGACGCAACACCCTCAAAGTTCATTTGCGTTCAGGAGCTACGGGACCGATCACGCGCCCCACTCCCATGATCACGTCCAGATGGTGCTCCCTCTTCTTGGCGAACTCGAGGTGGAAATCGAAGGGCATGCAAAACTTGTCCATAGAGACAGTGGCATCCTTATTGTTCCGGGAAGGAGGCATGACCAAGAAGCGATTGGCCTTAACCGCTTTCTGGTTGTCGACTGCGATCTTTCCCTCTTCAACAGACAGCACCTTGAACAACTAGCCCGGCGTCCTGTCCTTTCTGTCTCCAATGCCACGCGACGGTTGATTGAATTCATCGATCTTTCAGTTGGCCATGCCGTCTCGTACGACTCGACTGTATCGACTCATGCACTGCCTTTGCTGCTTGATGCACTGCTGGATCTTCCAACGCGGCCAAATCGTCGCCTGACGAGTCTGCTCCGACGCATCGAGACATCCATTGAAGAGAATTGGCCTGTGTCGCGCATGGCTCTCTTCTGTGAAGTCAGCGAGAGCCGCTTGCATGCACTCTTTCAAACAGAACTGGGCACAACGCCTCAGCTCTGGCTCACCGAAACACGCCTCCAACATGCGCAGCACTATCTTCGTCAAACAAATGTGTCCATAGCGGAAATAGCGTTACGGACAGGCTACTCGGATCAAACAGCCCTGACCCGAGCGATGCGACGTAGAACTGGTCAGACTCCCGGTGAGTTTCGCAAGCTTAACTGGCAGTAGTCTCGGTCAAAATCTGCGGGACTGGGTCAAGACGCGCATGATGTTTTCGTTCACTCTTGAAGGGTGGAGTCCCGGAAGTATCAGATCGGTTTTGGCATCACAAGCGGTGCAACAGCGGGCGCTCTATGGTGCGCTTTGGCGCACCATGCGGGTTTGGATGTATCGAATGAGCTTGCCGGCAACTAGGTTCAAGGCAACTGTTCAGCGCATAAAGGAGCATGAAGATGCAGTCAGTACATGACAAAACAACTGAAATCGAGACTATCGCATGGCCTGATTTTGAGAAGGTGCTGATGGTTGTGGGTACCATCACGCAGGTTGAGGAGTTCCCAGAGGCCCGTCGTCCAGCATACAAAATTAGGGTTGATTTCGGGGTCTACGGAACACGAAAGACGAGCGCTCAGGTGAAGAACCTTTATACCCCGGAACAGCTCCTCAATCGCCAGATCGTGGGCGTTATTAACTTACCTGTGAAACAGATCGGTCCGTTTCGTTCTGAATTTTTGCTTACGGGATTTGGTACCGAGCAAGGTGTTGTCATCACTACAGTGGAAAGAGCGGTTCCGAATGGGACTCGCATTTCATGATTCATCATCACAAAGAGTCGCACCCAATGTAGTGAAGTCGACCTTGGTATCAACTATTATCGCCTGCATAATTCGCTATTACAGTCCAAGGCTGTCATTGAGCATCGGATGGGCGCGATTGGTCGAATTGTTTTTCTAAAATGCAGCTCCGGTGTCTGTCGAAGGCTTGGGGTTGTGTTCGACTCTCACACGCCACGGTACAGCCAGTCAGGATCAATGTGCGAATGCGGCAGATGGGACGGCGGGATCGGTCTCATCCTCGATGTCCATGGCTGCGATCAGCCCGCTGTTCATGGTGAAGATGTGGAACACCACGCTGTCTGAAAGAACATCTCCTTGAAGGCTCTTGACGAGCTGGCGCACCCGGACGCGGATCTTGCCTCCGTCTTCCTCGACGATGGCGAGCGGTTCGACGTGGGGATCGAACTCAGCCCATTGCCGGGTCCAATAGGCGCGGATCTCTTCTTTCCCGACAACCTTGCCGCCCTCCGAAGCCTTGGGTCAGTTCACGTCTTGTGTCATCAGTGCTAACGCACCGTCGATGTTCCGCTAATTGAATGCGGAATATGCCTGCTCAATTACGGTCTTGGTGTCTGCCATGCATTCTCCTAGAACGCTTGCCATGCAGTTGGCTTTCGTTGTGCGGCCAGTCTACAGTGCCGCCGGCGTGCCTCGGTGATTCTGTGCCGGCTGAAAATGCAAGCCCTCCGATCGGTGGAAGGTCGATTGCTGGAGTGGCCGGAGCAGCTAAGCGTTGAATACGGCAGGAACACCGGCGAAGAGCGGCTCAATCCGTTCTGCCATACCGGCTTCGGTAAACCCATCCAGCAGCGTTTGCTGGCTCTCGCTGAAATGTTCCCAGCCTTGATGATGCACGGGAAAGATGCGGCCCGGGCCGTGGCAATGGCATCGTCGTGGTTCATGGTGAGGTGTTCCGGCCCCCTGGCCGCGATGCGCGCAGCTCCAGCAAAGAGGAGGATCGCGCGGACGGAAAAGCGACGGGCGACCTCGGCGACACCTTCGAACCAGACGGTGTCTCCCGTGATGTAGATGGATGCGTCTCGCGAAAGCTCGGACTGAACGACGAAGCCTGCGACTTCACCGGAGACAGGTTCAATTCCCGGAGGCCCATGACGCGCAGGTGTGGCAGTTACGGTCAAAGCAGCAGAGTTATTCACCGCAACAATGCGCGTAGATTGCCACGGCAATAGGCCTTTCGTGTGACCGCCGAGGTGGCTGGCAGCGCTTGGCGTGGGGAGCACCTGCCGCGCGCGCGGAAGAAAGGCGCGGCCCGATTGATCGAGATTGTCAAAATGCTGATCGTGACTGAGAAGGATCGCGTCGATCGGTTCAAGTCGCGCAGATTCCAATGCGGGACCGGCAGTTTTACGCAATGTGACCGAACCATTCGTTAATTCGCTGCCGGGCGGATCGAAGGTGGGGTCGGTCATGAGGCGCAAACCATCGATCTCCAAAAGCGCAGTCGGACCGCCGATCAGTGTGATTCGCATGGCTTTCAGATGCCGGGTACGAGGAAGTCGATTCACGACTCCTTCAAAGGGTTTTGAGTGAGGCTGGTATGTCATTGTGTTCATCGGTCTTGAGTGATTCGCCGAAAACAAGGTAGGTCTTCCGAAACGCCGTGCCGGTGCGGAAGGGGAGGAGGATCGAGAGGGAGGAGCAGCTACGCTGGATGCGTTTGCGGCACGCGGGCGTGGGTGACGTAAGGCGACTTCAAGGAACCTTTCTGAGCTTAATGAGCGCATGGACGATTTATTTGGCATCATTCCAGAATCCATGCAGCCAATTGCGAGCCTGGCTCACGGAGCATGTTCACGGCAGGTGTTTACCAGATGGTAATCTCTGGATCTGTGATCAAACGCCAGCGATAGAATCGAGCAAGTTCACCGAGAACAACCTCATGAATCAGTGAAAGAGAATATGGAACCTATCGACTGCCGTACCGAAAGTTACGGGCCGCTCCAAGCCCACGAGGGGGATTTGCATCTTCCGGCAGGACACCACCTCCCAGTAGTTTGCCTCCTTCACGGCGGATTCTGGCGTATGCCGTACGGTCGAGACCAAATGACAGACATCGCTCATGATCTCGCCCTTCAGGGGTATGCCGTATGGAATTTGGAGTATCGCCGTCTAGGAGCATCAACCAGTGGGTGGCCGGGCACCTTTGATGACGTGATTACGGGCATCGAGCATCTTGCGCAACTGTCCGCGAACGGCGCGGACCTTGACCTATCTCGTGTCGCGGTGGTCGGTCACTCTGCTGGAGGTCAACTCGCCTTATGGGCAGCGGCCCACCTAAGCGCTGGTAGGAGAAATGGCGTAGAGCCTCGAGTCCGCATTGCGGCGGCAGTCGGGCAGGCTGCGCTGGCGGATCTTGTGCGCGCCTACGAACTGGAAGTAGGAAGCAGCGCGATCACAGAGTTACTGGATGGAACTCCGACAGAGCAGTTTGCGCGATACGAGTTAACATCTCCCCGGGCGCTGCTGCCGTTGGGGATACCTCAGTTTGTTCTTCATGGTACGGCGGATGACGTTGTTCCCATCGAGCTTGCGCGCGCCTACGCCCAAGCTGCCCGAGATGCTGGCGACAGAGTTGAGTTTCTGGAACTGGCAGGCGCAGGACATATGGATTACCTTAATCCTTCAAGTAACGCCCACGCCGCGCTCTGCGCATGGCTTGGCTCTTGGTCAGGCAATGGGGCCTAAGGTTGAGGACCGACAGGCGCTGATCTGGTGAGTGGACAACTGTTGCGAACAGGCCTTTGCGCGTTTCCAAGCCGTATCAGGATGGAAACGCGAATTGGCGATCATGCGCCAATCCAGGAGCATTCCTATTGGGATGCGCGTTCTTGGGTTCCAATCCGGCGATCAGTTACGCATTCACATCAATTCAGTTGCGACGTGGTCAATGCCCATGCCTTCCGATCCCCTCACTTGAGAGGAGAACTCGTCGAAGGCGTAAGAACTGTGGATTGAACGGCAACGATATTGGATCTATCCCAGTCCCTCGTCTCCTCGGCAAACTCCCGACTACCCATATACCGGCGGACGACCTCGCCCGGATCTTCGCCCTCCGGATAGGAAACCAGCACAAAAGCCTGTGGCTCCGCGATACCCTTTACGGTCCAGATGCCGTGTGGCTCGATCCCAAATAACGGAAAGCTAACGAGATGGCGGGGATATATCCGGGTCATGTAGATGTCGAGCGCCTCTTTGCTGCGCAACGTGTACTGGCGAAGTTCAAACGTTCTCATGTGGACGGCTCCTTGTTCAAGGACTTGGTTGAGAATTACTGATTGTGAGCTGGACGACGACGGAGGCATTGGCTCAGAAGATGTTGATGAGGAACAGTCCGGCGACCACCATGACCGCGAAGGTCACACCATGAATTGAGAAGGCTGCCTGCTTCGAACCGCCCGAACCCAGCACGTTCGACATATCGCAGAACGCGGTGAAGGATTCAACGAGAAGCGCTATTCCCACCGTTCGCGGATTCGTCGTAAGCATCAGGGTTAGGACAACCAAACCGGATACGATGTCCCGGATACCTTTGAGGCGTAGCCAGGCCCGCGTGTCAGGATCAGGTGAGGGCAGCTTGAGGCCGAAGGATCCTGTCATCTTTTCGGGGGATGCGATGTAGAGGCTGCCAATGATGATGATGCCGACCGCGAGGAGTGCGGCCACGGAAAGCGGGATGGTGGTGTGCATGATGTATCTCCTTTAGAAAATCTAGCAACGCTATACAAGACGCCGAGCATAGCGGGAAGGATTCAAGAATCCACAATGTTTTCTAGCGGTGCTATTATTTGCTTATGGAAACGACGGTGGCACCAAGCCGGATTGCGGAAAGAAAACTGCGCGACCGGCAGGCGCGACGGGCACAGATCATCAGCGTTGCGCGCCGAATTGCGGAATCCGAAGGATGGCCCAGTGTGACCGTTCGGCGACTGTCCGACGAGATCTCGTATAGTCAACCCGTTTTGTACGCACACTTTGGGAGCCGCGAGGGAATCCTCTCCGCGGTTGCTCTCGAAGGATTTCAGGAACTGGGCGTTGCTTTGGAAAAGGCAAAGAAGCGTGCGAAGGGCAATGCTTCGATAGAAGGATTCGCGGCCACATACCTGGCGTTCGCGTCGTCGTCGCCCTCACTCTATGAAGTGATGTTTTCCCTCAGCCTCAACGTACCCTTCGCAGCCCCTGCGACTCCTGCCGAGTTGCAATTCGCCTTTGCGCAACTCATGGAGCTCTTTAAAAGCCAGGGCTCGAAGTCAGAGGTTCTCTCCGAGTTGTTCTGGGCCGGACTCCACGGGCTTGCCGAGCTCACCAGAACCAAACGACTTCCGCGTAGCCGCCAGAAAGAGCGCCTCAAGGCCCTTGTCGAGCTCTTTAATCGCCGCGCTGAACAGGTTCCACAGTTGTAGGATCAATACGTTTTCTTCGTCAGACGGCGCGTCATTCAACGGCGGTCGTTCGCATCGGGAGCACCTTTAACACGGTTGTTGTCAGTTGGCAGGGACGGATCGTCTATTAAGCAGCGGCCATTTGACTCGTGCGAACCAAATCGGCCCCGGCGTCCCCAACTATCGAAAGCGGCGAACGCACGCGTCAAGGACGTGCCCCTATCGCGCATTCTCCTGAGAAATGCGCTTCTTGGCATTTCGTTTACTAACGAGAAGCCGACTAGCGGTACTAATCCGACGCGTGAGCGCATTGGGGATGTATCACTCGCCGAGCCCCAGAGCCATCTGGCTCGATCAACGGACAACATGAACTGGACGATCAATCTGGTCCCACCGATTGCCAGTGAGCATAGCGCGAACGCCTTCGCTACGAAGCCGTTCCTGCGGGTATCCAAGGAGGATGGCGCTCGCCTTGTCCAGGCGCGCAATCTGCTCAGCGTCGAGTCGGATCAAAGAAGCTCCGAGGTTCGCGTCCAGTTGCGAGCG
>Ga0255354_1001872_pt1 | contig 11460 bp, 13 predicted proteins | sample HBST50metaG_FD_189942 | JGI IMG/M metagenome (GOLD analysis project Ga0255354, IMG submission 189942) | Peat soil microbial communities from Stordalen Mire, Sweden - H.B.S.T50 | ecosystem: Environmental > Terrestrial > Soil > Wetlands > Peat | place: Sweden: Norrbotten County, Stordalen Mire...
GCGCCACGCCCCCCGAGAACGCGGAAAAGTGCCCTTGCGGCACCACGATCAGCGAGTAAATGGCAATGCCCATCACAATGGACGGCACTCCATTCAGCACATCGGCCGTAAACCTAACCGCGTTGGCCAGTTTGGTGCCGCGCCCGAACTCGGCCAAATAGATGCCGCCGGCAATACCGATCGGAACGCCGATCAGGCTGCCGACTGCCAGCAGAATCGCCGAGCCGGCGATGGCGTTGGCCATACCGCCGCCGGCTTCGCCGACGGGCTTGGGAACCTGCGTAAAGAAGTCCAGGTTCAGTGAGCTGGCGCCGCGGTATACCAGATAGATGAAGATTGCCACCAGTGGCGCGACCACCAGCACGGTCGATAGCACCGCCAGGCACGTGACCGCTCGGTCTGCCAGCGCTCGTATCTGTGCCCGCAGCTTGTGTTCGTTCTTCAGTGTCGTCTCTCCAAAAACAATGAATAGCAATCAGTTAACTGTCGAAAACTCTGTTTCAACGCACCGGCGCCGGCGCTCCGCGCGTCACTGCCCAAACCAATAGCTGGGCAAAAGCGTTGACGATGATGGTCACGATAAACAGCGCCAGGCCCAGTTCCATGAGCGCGCTCAGATGCAAGTCGCTCGATGCCTCGGCAAACTCATTGGCGATCACTGAGGCCATTGTGCTGCCATTGGCGAGTAGCGAGCGGTGAATCTCCGCACTGTTGCCGATCACCATGGTCACGGCCATGGTCTCTCCCAGCGCGCGCCCCAGACCCAGAATCACCGCGCCCACTATGCCGATGCGCGCATTACGCAGAACGCCCACGCGGATCATCTCCCACCGCGTGGCTCCCAGGGCCAGCACAGCCTCGCGCTGGGATTGCGGCACGGCCGTCATCACTTCGCGCGTCAGCGAGGAGATGATGGGCAGAATCATGATGGCCAGAATTATGCCGGCCGCGACAAAGCCAAGGCCCGTGGGGTTGTCGTCGCCGAAAAAGCCAGTCCAGCCAAATCCACTTATCAGCCATGGGTTCAGGTGCTCTCGGAGCAGCGGTACCAGCACGAAGACCGCCCACAGTCCATAGATTACGCTGGGGATCGCCGCCAGCAATTCGGTAATAAAGGCCAGCGGCGCCCGCAACCAGCGAGGGCACATCTCGGTTAAAAACACCGCAACTCCAATGGCCAGCGGAACCGCCAAAAGGAGCGCGAGAAATGACGAGACCAGCGTGCCATAGAGGAATGGCAAGGCGCTGAAATGTCCGTTTACAGGATCCCAGTACTGTGGCTGTTTGCTGTAGGTATCGACGAAAGATTTGTAAAAGAAGTCCAGACCGAATTTGCCCCAAGCCAGTTGCGAACGTACTACCAGCTCGAAGGCAATCAGTACCACGATGCCAAAGATGCTCAACGCACAAAGCACCATCAGCCAATGGAAGATGCGGTCGGCAAGTGCCGAATTGCCACGCGAGAGCAGAAACGCGCGTATGGCCGACACTTCGCGCTGAGCCTCCTTGCCAGAAGGTTGCTCGCCTAAAGAGTCGGGCTCAGGCGGAAGGTGAGACTGCTTGATGAGAATCTCCGGCACTTGGGCCATCCCTGGGAACAGGCTATCAAGCCAAGATGAATAGGAGGTTAAAACACCACAGAATCAAATGCATACCATGGAACGGCTCAACCCCGGGAACGCAGGCAAATCCGACATGCCCGACCTCTAAGTAAGCCAATTCACTGGGAGTCTGGATCCCCATAATCCATTGCCTACCAAGCGCCAGCTATCAGTCTGCTTGAACTTCCTGCAGGAGGCACGTAAAATAGTGCTACACGACAATAGGTGCAAACGTGAAAGCAAACATCACGCTGAAAGTTGAAGAAGATCTTCTGCGTGAGGCCCGCATTCTTGCCGCCGAAGATGACTCGTCGGTCAGCGCGCTTCTCGCGGCCCAACTGGAGAATTTAGTACGCGAACGTAAAGGATACGACCAGGCGCGCCGAAGCGCTGTGGAACGGTTGCGGTCAGGCTTCGACTTACATTGGACTCCAGCCCGTTCGCGGGGTGAGCTCCATGAGCGGTAAGTGCTTTGTGGATACCGATATCTTGGTATACGCGCATGATCGTTCAGCCGGCATCAAGCATTTGCGCGCTCAGATGCTGCTGGAGCAGTTATGGACTTCTGGCTGGGGCGTAATCAGCGCGCAGGTTCTTGAGGAGCTATGCATTGAGCTTAGCCACAACGCTGGCGAGACTCTGCCAGTAGAGGAAGTCTGCCTGATGGTTCGCGATTACTCAACCTGGGATGTGGTTACAACCACTCCCGCGTTGGTCCTTGAAGCGCTGGATGTCGAGAGACGCCAGGAGGTTCCCTTTTGGGATGCTTTGATTCTTGAGACCGCGAAGCACGCCGGCGTGTCCGTCCTCTATTCAGAGAATCTGGCAAAGATGCAACGCTATGGGGCGATTCAAATAGTGAACCCGCTCTTGGATCCAGTGGCCAACTGACCGCGGTGTGCTGGCCTCGCGGGGCATGAGCGATGCGAGAGAGTTAAATGCGAGTATCCACTGTCGCAGTGAATTCGTACAGGTTTCGAACGCATCGCGTAAACTAACTATCGAGACGGATGGTCGACTTTCCCGGTTCCACCCTACCGAAGGATCTTCAGAACGATGACAAGCCTCAAAAATACAATTATGGTCACTGGCGGCGCGGGGTTTATTGGTTCTAACTTCGTGTTGCATTGGATTCAGAATGCCCGCACGGACATAGTCAATCTCGACCTTCTCACTTATGCCGGTAATCCGGATAATCTCGCGGCACTGAAAGGTGATTCCCGGCACCAGTTAGTACGCGGTGATATTTGCGACGCCGAACTAGTGGCAGCATTGTTACGGGAGCACCGGCCTCGTGCCATTGTTCATTTTGCGGCTGAGAGCCATGTGGACCGTTCAATTGTTTCGCCTGACGCGTTCATTCGCACGAATGTACAAGGCACCTTTACGCTGCTTGAACAGGCAAGAGCGTATTGGTCGGAACTGGACGAAGCTGGCCGGCGAGCTTTTCGTTTTCTGCATGTTTCCACTGACGAGGTCTATGGTTCTCTGGGAACGCACGATCAGGCCTTTTCTGAGACAACGGCCTATGCGCCCAACAGCCCTTATGCGGCATCGAAGGCCGCCTCAGATCATTTAGCGAGGGCCTATTACCACACATACGGCCTGCCTGTGATCACAACTAACTGCTCGAATAACTACGGCCCCTTCCAGTTCCCGGAGAAGCTGATTCCGTTGGTGATCCTCAATGCTCTTGAAGGCAAGCCGCTTCCTGTTTACGGCGACGGCGGCAACGTGCGCGACTGGTTATTCGTGACCGACCACTGCTCGGCCATCAGCACCGCAATCGACCGGGGCCGTATTGGGGAGACTTATAATATTGGCGGCAACAGCGAACGAAAGAATCTTGACGTGGTGCAGGCTATTTGCGACCTTGTCGATGAACTACGGCCCGAGACTGCACTTGGACCACGCAGACGTCTTATCACGTTCGTTACTGATCGCTTGGGACATGACCGCCGCTATGCCATCGACGCATCGAAGATTAACCGGGAACTGGGGTGGCGGCCAGCCGAAAACTTTGAGGGTGGACTGCGCCGAACCGTTGCGTGGTATCTCGAAAACTCTTCTTGGGTGGATGGCGTCCGGACCGGCGCCTATCGGGATTGGATCCGCAAAAACTATCAGGAGAGGATTCCTCAATGAAAGGAATTATCCTTGCAGGCGGGAAAGCGACGCGGCTATACCCGGTGACGCATGTCGTTTCAAAGCAACTCTTGCCTGTGTACGACAAGCCGTTAATTTATTACCCGCTCACCACTCTCATGTTAGCGGGACTGCGCGATATCCTAATCATCTCCACACCGCAAGATACTTCACGCTTTGCTGAATTGCTTGGTGACGGCGGGCAATGGGGAATTAACTTGAGTTATGCCGTACAGGATAAGCCGGAAGGTCTGGCGCAAGCATTTCTTATTGGACGTGATTTTATCGGTGGAGATACGAGCGCCCTAGTTCTCGGCGATAACATCTTCTATGGGCAATCACTGCCGGCGCAATTGCAGCGTGCCGCTGCCATAAAGCATGGTGCGGTTGTTTTCGCATATCCTGTGCTGGACCCGGAACGCTATGGAGTTATTGAGTTTGATAAGCAGGGCCATGCGATCAGCATAGAAGAAAAGCCCAAATCACCCAGGTCTCGCTATGCCGTCACCGGCCTCTATTTTTACGACAGCTATGTGGTGAACCACGCCGCCTCACTCAAGCCGTCCGCGCGCGGTGAGTTGGAGATAACCGACCTTAACCGGACTTACCTGGAAGCAGGGTGCCTGGAAGTGCAGATGATGAGCCGAGGGATGGCGTGGCTCGATACCGGCACGCACGATTCGCTTCTCGATGCAGGGGTTTTTGTACAGACGATTGAGCGCCGCCAAGGATTGAAGATTGCCTGCCCTGAAGAGATTGCCTATCGCCTTGGCTACATTACCGCCGGACAACTCGAAGAGTTGGCCCAGCCAGTGTGCAAGAGTGGATATGGGCAATACCTGCTCGCTATTAAGGACGAGCCGCGATTTGCGGCGGAGGCAAGCGAGTTATGAAGATCGATGAGACCTCGCTGCCGGGCGTATTGATGTTTACGCCTAAGATTTACCGGGATAGCCGCGGAGCATTCTGGGAGACGTGGAATCAGCACAGTATGGATGAGGCTGGGCTTCCGTCAGCCTGGGCGCAAGATAACTTCTCTATTTCAAAGAGGAATGTTGTGCGGGGCATTCACTACCAACTGATTCATCCTCAGGGAAAGTTGGTGCGAGTTGCTTTCGGAGCCGCTCTTGACGTGGTTGTAGACCTGCGCCGCAGCTCTCCTTTCTTTGGAAAACATGTTGCCGTGGAACTCACCGGAGAGAACGGACAAATGCTATGGATTCCCAAGGGATTTGGCCACGCTTTTCTTTCACTAGCCGATGTCACTGGCTTTGCCTACAAGGTAATTGGCGAATACTTTCCCGCAGGCGAGCGGACTGTTCTGTGGAACGACCCCAGCCTTGCGATTCCGTGGCAGATTGACCCGGAGCTTGCCATCCTCTCCGACAAGGACCGCAAAGGCTCTTTACTGGGTGATGCGGAGGTTTTTGCGTGAGCGCCCCGTTGCGCATCCTCATTGCCGGCGCCGCTGGACAGCTTGGCCGCGAGTTACAGCGCAGCTTCGCCGATGCCGGTGAAATCATCTGCCATGACTGCGATACGGTTGATCTGGCTGACCCGGATCAGGTGCGCGCTATGGTGCGTCGCACTGCGCCCCAGATCATACTCAATGCGGCTGCTTATACAGCTGTGGACCGCGCTGAAGGTGAAACGGAAGCGGCCGTGGCAGTTAACTCTACAGCGCCTCGCGTGCTCGCGGAGGAAGCGCGCCGCTGCAATGCTCTGCTCGTACACTACTCCACGGACTATGTGTTTGACGGCTCGAAACCGGGACCGTGGTCAGAGACAGATAAACCAAATCCTCTGAGTGTTTATGGAACGAGTAAGCTGGCCGGCGAAGAAGCGATACAAGAGGTGGGTGGCAAATATCTGATTTTCAGGACAAGCTGGGTTTACGGCCCCCATGGCCGGAATTTTCTCCTGACTATGCTGCGCATGGCGCGTGAGCGCGATGAACTGCGCATCGTTGACGATCAGTTTGGTGCGCCAACAAGCTCCATCGAACTGGCCGACGCCACGCGGTCCGTTGTCAGCGGCGTTTTGGACGGCAGGTTTGGACCCACCGAAGACTGGGCCGGCCTCTATCACATGACCTGCTCCGGATCGACCTCATGGTGCGGCTTCGCCAGCGCTATCTTTTCCCATGGTGCCGGCTTGCTTCATGGAAAAGTTCCTGTAGTCAAACCGATCTCTTCGTCGGAATACATTACTCCCGCAAAGCGACCTCGGAACTCGGTCTTGTCGAACGAGAAGCTATACACTCGCTTTGGCGCCAGGTTAGCGCCTTGGGAGACGGGCCTTGATGCGGTGCTTTCGCGGTTGGCAGAAAGCACAGAGGCTGCGGAGTTGTAGGTCCACATCAGGGACAGCGGCGAACGGGTTTCAGGACGGCCAAAGAGGCGCCGGGGTTGCCTGCCCGCCGGTGCCGACCACCGGGAACTGCGGCAGACGGAGCGGCGAGGCCTTTGGCGGTTGCGCCGACTGTCCCGGCCTTGACGGAACGACGCCTAAAACCTAAGCTCAATCTAGCATTCTGCCGCTTTGAAGCAGCTTGGCAGCTTTAGGAAGCAGGGTGAATTTCCCCAGGACTTTTCGAGGTTGGGCCGCGATGATCCCTTACCAATGGCAATATCTTCCGCTGTTTTTACAGATTCTGGCAGCGTTCGGGCTCGGGCTGGGAATGGTCTTAGCCTCCTGGTTCGTCGGACGCCATCGCAATACGCCGACCAAGCTGGCCGCGTACGAATGCGGCATTGAGGCTGTGGGAGATGCTCGCAAGCGATTCAGTGTGCGCTTCTATATGGTTGCCATGTTGTTTATCCTGTTCGACGTGGAAGCTGTATTCATGATGCCCTGGGCGGTGATCTACCGCAAACTGCCCGCAATCACCGGTCAACGGCTCTTCGGATTCTGGGAGATGGTGGTCTACCTGGGATTTGTGGCCGTGGGACTCTTCTACATTGTGCGCAAAGGCATCCTGAACTGGAGCCAGGACAAGGCGGACCTCTAAATATGGCCGAGGCGAAGACATTCATCGGCAAGACGGCCATGCTCGAAGGCCTCGCCGAACATCCCGCGATCAAGGCCGTCCTCGCCTGGAACCCCGAGGCTCTGCTGGACGCGAAGTTCGACCGGGGCGAGTTGACGCTGACCATTGCCGCCGGGCAGATTCGCGCCGCGGCTGCCACGGTGCAGGCAGCCGGTTACAACTTCTTCGAGGATGTGACCGCGGTCGACTGGTTCCCTTCCTCGCCGCGCTTTCAGTTGAGCTACCACATTGTTTCGCACTCCTATAAGGAGCGCATCCGGCTGCGGGTGATGCTTGACGGTGAGAGTCCATCGGTCGAATCGATCACGGCAGTCTGGCCCGCGGCCAATTTTTACGAACGCGAAGTCTTCGATCTTTTCGGCATCAGTTTCGAGGGTCATCCCAACCTGCGCCGCATCATGATGCCTGACGACTGGCAAGGGCACCCCCTGCGCAAGGACTATCCGGTGGAGGGGTATCGCTAGATGACCGAGACGATTGGCAGACCCATCCTCGAAGCTCCTGCAGCCGAAGGCGCACACGATCAGCACATGATCCTGAACATGGGACCGCAACACCCGTCGATGCACGGTGTTCTGCGCCTGGTGGTGGAGATTGACGGCGAAATCGTCGTCCGGCTTTACCCCGAGATCGGCTATCTGCACACCGGCATCGAGAAGACCTGCGAGGCCAAGTTTTATCAGCAGGTGGTTCCGCTCACTGATCGGCTCGACTACCTCAGCCCGATGGCCAACAATCTCTGCTACTGCCTGGCCGTTGAGCGGCTGCTGTCGCTGGAGATTCCCGAGAAGGCGCAGTGGATGCGGGTGCTGCTATCCGAGTTGACGCGCCTGAATTCGCATTTGATCTGGCTGGGAACGCACGCCATGGACATTGGCGCCCTGACTGTCTTTCTCTACACCTTCCGCGAGCGCGAAGAAATCCTGAGAATCTTCGAGGGCCTAGCCGGCCAGCGGATGATGACCAGCTACTTCCGCATCGGCGGACTTTCCATGGAGCCGCCGCTGGACTTTTTTGACCGCGTGCAGGGGTTCATCCGGACTTTTCCGGAAAAGATCGACGAATATTCAAACCTGTTGACGGGCAACCCGATCTTCAAGGGGCGGTTGAAGGGCGTGGGGATGTTATCGGCCGCAGACGCCATCGCATTGGGTGTGACTGGGCCGAATATGCGCGGTTCAGGTGTGGACTTCGACCTGCGCCGCGATATGCCCTACTCCGGCTACGAGAAGTTTCAATTCAAGGTGCCTATTGCGACCGAAGGCGACTGTTGGGCGCGATATGAGATCCGGCTCATCGAGATGCGCGAGAGCGTGAAGATCATTCAACAGGCGCTGGACGGAATGCCCGAGGGACCGATCAAGGCCGACGCGCCCAAGATCGTGCTGCCCGACCGGGAGAAGATGAAGACGCAGATGGAGGCGCTGATCCATCACTTCAAGATTGTGACGGAAGGCTTCGCGGTGCCGGCCGGCGAAGTGTATCAGGGCATTGAATCGCCGCGCGGACAAATGGGCTACTACGTGGTCTCGGACGGCACGGCCAAGCCTTATCGCGTCCACTTCCGCAATCCGTCGTTCGCCACATTGCAGGCGCTGGAGACCATGTGCAAGGGCCGTATGCTGGCCGATGTGGTGGCCGTGGTTGGGTCGATCGATATTGTTCTGGGTGAGATCGATCGATGAGAGAAGATGCACATGATTGACTACGCAAATCTTGCGGCTAAAGCAAAAGCAACGCAGGACGATGAAAAATTGGCCGCCGGCAGGAATCGGGAGCTGAAAAGCGACCCGTGCGCCTTCTTTGCAAGAGTGAAGAAGTGTATCTTCGAAGAGATGACTAAGGCCAACGCCGAACTCAGCAAGAGAGGCGCTGCCGTTTTTGACCGGAATCATCTGCCCGGCTTCGATGAGGATATTTTTCTCACATATGGAACAGATTCGCTCTGTAGAGTGGGGCTTGGGTTCGTGGCCGGAAGGTGCATGATTACGGCCGTAATCAGCGGCCCACCGAACGGGTACGAAATCTCGCGGAAGGAATATCTGTGCGACCAGAAAGCATCGTGCCCAGACAAGATTCATGCCGTAGGAGTGGAATTGCCAAGCTTCGGATCCTCTCCTGAAGAAATTGCAGCAGACATTATTTCGAGTGTTCTCGTTGGCCGATTTGGACGACTTGGTTGAGTTTTTTCGGAGTGTCTGTTTTGAGATTAGAGTGCTTCTCGTTTTGTATTCAGCAGCCACCGACGATGGATTTGAGTTGAATTTGGCCGCAGGAATTTGGGCAAGGGAGTTGATGCAATGAGCGATGAGACCATGACCCTGTTTTCGCCGAAGCTGGCGGCGCGGCTCGACGCGTTGGTCGACAAGTACCCCGTGCGCCGCTCTGCGCTGGTTCCCATGCTGCTTTATGCGCAGGATGAGATTGGCTATCTTTCCGACGCGGTCATTGGCGAAGTTGCCCGACGAATTGATATTACCGAATTGGAAGTCCGCAACGTGGCTACTTATTACTCGATGCTGCGCTTCAAGCCGGCGGGCAAGTACAACGTGCAGGTCTGCACCAATATCAGTTGCATGTTGCGCGGAGGATTTGAGATTTATGAACGGTTTCAGGAAGAGCTGGGCATCGGCCACAAGAGCGTAACGAGCGACGGAGTGTTTTCGCTTGAAGAAGTCGAGTGCATTGGAGCCTGCTGCTGGGCGCCTGCCATTCAGGTCAACTACGAGTTTTACGACGAGCTGACGCCTGAGCTTGTGCCCGGCATCCTCGATGCGTATCGCCTTAAAGCCCAGGCACCGCGCGATGCGTCCTTGTCGCCTGAGCGGAAAGCCGGGCCGGAAGGAACCGATGCCCATGCCTAGACTGGTCTCGCATCCCGACGAAGTGAAGATTGTCACCCGGCGCTTCGGGCTGGGCGCAGACAATATCGATCGCTATGTCGAACTCGGCGGTTATGAGTCCGCCAAAAAGTGTCTGGCGCAGGGTCCTGACTGGATCATCAACGAGATGAAGGCCAGCAACCTGCGGGGGCGCGGTGGCGCGGGTTTTCCGGCAGGCTTGAAATGGTCGTTTGTGCCTAAACAATCCGCCAAGCCGAAGTACGTGCTGGTCAACGGCGACGAGAGCGAGCCGGGCACCTGCAAGGATCACCTGATCTTCCTGCATGATCCTCACGCGGTGATTGAAGGCACGATTATCGCCGGGCTGGCCGTTGGAGCCAAGCTGGGCTTCATCTATCTACGCGGCGAGTACCGTTATCTGCTCAAGATTATGGAAAAGGCTGTAGCCGACGCCTACATCAAAGGATTTCTGGGCAAGAACATCTTCGGCAGCGAGACTGAATTTCAGATCATCACGCACACTGGCGCGGGTGCATACGAAGTGGGCGAGGAGTCGGCGCTGATGGAGTCGCTGGAAGGCAAGCGTGGCGTGCCGCGCATCAGGCCGCCCTTCCCTGCTGTGGTCGGCGTTTATGGTGGTCCCACCATCATTAATAATGCCGAAACCATTGCCACTGTGCCGCATGTGATCGAGATGGGCGCGGCGGCTTACGCGGAAGTTGGCTCGCCGCGCAATGGCGGAACGCGCCTGTTCTGCATCAGCGGCCATGTGGAGCGCCCCGGCGTCTACGAATTGCCCATGGGTTACAACCTGAAAAAGATGATCTACGAAGTTGCCGGTGGCATTCGCGGCGGGCGCGGATTGAAGGCAGTCGTTCCCGGCGGGTCTTCGACTCCGGTGCTCTTGCCCGAAGAGATCGACATCGGCATGGACTTCGATCAGGTAGGCAAGGCCGGATCAATGCTCGGCTCGGGCGGCGTGGTGGTCATCGACGACCAGACCTGTATTGTCGAATTCGCACTGCGCACCATTAGCTTTTACCAGCACGAGAGCTGCGGCTGGTGCATTCCCTGCCGCGAGGGCACTGACTGGCTGAAGAAGTCGCTGATGCGATTTCACGCGGGCTTCGGCGAGGCCAAAGACATCGACAATATTCAGTATCTGGCTGAAAATATGCTGGGCCGGACATTCTGCCCGCTGGGCGACGCGGCGGCCATGCCGATGCTGGGATTTGTAAAGAAGTTTCGCAAGGAGTTCGAGGAGCATTTGAACGGGAAGGCTTGTCCGTTTGCAAAGCACGTGGAAATGGCTGTGATATAGGGGCGCTGGGACGAATGTCAGATGTAACCTTCATTGTCGATGGAAAGAAGCTGACGGCTCCCGCGGGGACGCTGCTGATCGACGCCTGCCGCAAAGCGGGCATCGAGATTCCAGCCTTCTGTTATTACCCCGGCCTCAGCTTGCAGGCTGCCTGCCGCATGTGCGTGGTGCGCCAGGAGAAAGTTCCCAAGCTGCAAACCGCCTGTACCACGACTGTCGCCGAAGGCCAGGTCTTCATCACCGAATCGGATGAGATTGCGCAGGCGCGCAAAGCGACGATTGAACTACTGCTCGGCAACCACCCGCTCGACTGCCCGGTCTGCGATGCAGGCGGCGAGTGCGAATTGCAGGACATGACCTTCAAGTACGGCGCGGGCGAGAGCCTCTACGCCGAGGCAAAACAACATAGAGAAGAACAGCAGTGGTCGCCCGCCGTTTACTTTGACCGTCCCAGGTGCATCCTCTGTTACCGCTGCATTCGCGTCTGCGGCGAAGGAATGG
>Ga0255354_1001873_pt1 | contig 11459 bp, 15 predicted proteins | sample HBST50metaG_FD_189942 | JGI IMG/M metagenome (GOLD analysis project Ga0255354, IMG submission 189942) | Peat soil microbial communities from Stordalen Mire, Sweden - H.B.S.T50 | ecosystem: Environmental > Terrestrial > Soil > Wetlands > Peat | place: Sweden: Norrbotten County, Stordalen Mire...
CGACTGACGGACCGCCTCAATTCGCATCAACCATCCGGCGATGGCCGGAGTGATCGAGTATTTCGGAGAGAAGCCCTTTCGATTCTGTTTCATATGCCCACTATTTCCAGGTTTGGCTACCAACAACATACCGCTTCCATGCTGTTATTGTGCCGATAATATGCCGATATTGCAAGGGAAACCTGCACGCTCGAACGAGCACATCACCGCGAGCGATACTGCCGAACCTCAGCTACGCCGCGTGCATGGGAATGACGCTGCCGAATGGCGCATGACGACCGCCGGTGGTGGCCCAGAGTACGGGATATTCGGGGGCAGACTCGGGAAACGTTCCGTAGAGGTCGGTCAGAAAGACCAGAGTCTGCGGCTGAATGCCATACTCGGCTAACCAGTCGAAGCACGGACCGAAGTCTGTGCCTCCGCCGCCTACGGGATTGAGATGAACTTGCTCTCCGGCTTGGTAGGTTTCAACTTTGTGAACCTCGGTGTCGAAATACAGGACGTGAACGCACTGTGGCTGCTGACCTTCGAGGATCGAGCAGACCTCAGCCTCAAAGAGACGCAGCAACCGGCCATTTACTGATCCGGAACAATCGACAGCGATGGCAATCTCTCCGACTCCCTCGCGCACAACTCCAGGCAGATAGAGACCGTTCCAGATGTGACGGCGGTTGGGCCGCATCCAACTCGAATCTGCGGGGATTGTGTCGGACCAGAGCCGACGTAACAGTTCACGCCAGTCCACCGTTGCCTCTGCGGCTCCTTCGAGAGTGCGCGCCAGACCGGCGGGAGTCTTGCCGGCTTGCTTCGAGAGCGTGACCGCCTGATTGACGGCAACACTCCACTCTCGCGCCTGCTCTTCCGCACTCGGCGTTTCTTCGTCCGGCAGAGGTGCGTCAAGAACCTGGCCGATGCCTCCCTCTGTCTCTGGCGCAGTTGGCTCATCGGGGCTGGCTTGCTTTTCTAGCGTTTCACCCGCGCCAGTTCCGGCACCGGCATCTGAACTGTTCTGGCCGCCAGGTTGTGGCTGTGCTTCTGTATTGCGCAGGTTGTAAATCTGTTCGGCGCTCATGCTGCGGAAGCGGTGATCAACAAGAACACCGTCCGGCAGACTGAGGCCCGCATCGAGCAGTAGTGGATTGATGGCGTAGTCACAAGCCTCATTCCACCGCCGTGAATCGCGCCCGGAACGCCGTACATGATGCTGGAGCGCGGGGTGCATGACCTCGTGGGCCAACACCCCGGCCAGCGTTGCCGAGTTCAGCGTATCGACGAACTCAGGGTTATAGTAGAGCGACACGCCATCAGTCGCCATGGTCGGAATCGACCGGTGCTCTCGCCCCTTCAAGCGAAACAGGAGCGAGCCGAAGAACGGATGATCGAGCAATAAAGTTGTGCGCGCCTTCTGTATGCGAATGGATGCTGGTGTCTCGTGTCTCATGCTGCTGCGGGCGCCTCCATGTACGCAGACATACGGGAGAGGATGTCATCGACCGTTGGAGCGTCTGGCGCTTCCTCCGGCACACTGACTTCGCGATCCCGCAGAACGCTGTCGATCTCGGCTACGATCTCCGCGGCATCATTTGCCGTGGCCACGCGCAGCAGATCGTGCTTCTTGAGATCCTGCGCCGTAAAGCCGCACAGCCGCTGCCTGATCTGGTCGGCGAACCGATTCAGATCTGCGTCGCCATTCACGTTCAGGCGCGGCAGCAACTCCACCAGGTCAAAGACATTCGTGACCATCGTCGCGTGGAAGCGGGACTCCGGATCATTCAGCCGATCCACCATGTGCGAAACCACGTCCCTGAGCCGCTTCCACAAATCCTCGGTGCCGCGCGTCAGTGATTCGCGAACATTGGCATCGATCTCGCGGGCCACGCGCGCCTGCTCCTCAGCCGACATCTGCACGCGAAAGTCGTTGCCAGTCGGGATAGGCAGTATCTCCAGCTTCACGCCGAACTTCTTGCGCAGCTTGTCGGCGGCGGGATAGTCTTCCTCTCGAAACAGGCCGTTCAACTCTGGGCGCACCTGCTCGATGTACTGCGGATAGACCTGAAGAAAGCTCTCCACGCCCTGCTCAAAGCTGGCCTCGAACTCGCGCATACGGGCCGTCAAGTCGAAGTAGAGATTCGACGGCAGCAGGCGGAATCCTTCATCGGACCACGGCAACGTGATCTTGTAGAAGTACTGCCGCACCTGACCAGCCAGAGTGCGCAGTTCATCCAGTTTGTCAGCACCGCGCAGCAACTGCTTGTTGTAGCGGCCCGCGCCCTGGTGCGCTCCGTGCTGGTCAGCAACATCGCGGCTGATCTTGCGGTCGTGTTTGATGGCCGTCCAAATGCTGATATGGACGGCGGCAAGCATGGCGCGTTCGGTAATCATTGTATGGCCTCCGAGTGTTGCACACCGAAGCGAACAAACTCCGGCGTGTGAGTGATGGCGGTGTCCCGCGCCGCCGCATCGCGCATCGCCATGACGCGCATTTCGGTTGGCATGCGGTCCAGATACTGCAGTCCTCTGGCCACGGAATTGTCGGTCATGGCACGGCCCAGCGCCGTTGCGATTGCGATCTGCGCCGAGGTCTCCGCCGGAAGCGGTGCCGTCTCCGGGTTGAGCAGAATCTCGTCGATCGACGGCAACTGGCGGAAGAGCCGCAGGAATGCAATCAACTCCGCAGCCGCCGCAGGCCCAACCGTGCCGTCGAGCAACTGCGCCTCGAACTCGCTTGCGCCAGACAGGAAGTTAGTCTTCTGCCGATTGGCAATGCCGCGCAGAACATTGGAGGCCATCTCCCAGGATCGGGGAGTGGGCCAGGCATTCGCGTCCGAAGTTGCATCGGCGGTATGCAGTAGGTCTGGCTTGAAGCGCAGAAACGCGATGATCTCCGGCCGCACGCCCGCGCCCACGGCCCACTTGCACCAGTCGTTGAGATCGGCTTCGAGTTCGAGATGAACGAAACGATTCCGCAGCGGACGCGGCATAGAGAAGTGTACGCCGCGCTCGGAGGCCGGATTGCCTGCGGCGATGACCACCCAACCGTCAGGCAACACATACTCTCCCAGCTTGCGGTCAAGGACAAGTTGGTAGCAGCCGGCCTGCGTCATCTGCGGCGCGGAGGTCAGCTCATCGAGAAAGAGGATGCCCTTCCCGGCGGTGGGAAGAAACTTGGGCGGCACCCATTGGGTCTGATCATCCTTGATCCGCGGCAACCCTCGCAGATCGACCGGATCGAGTTGCACGGCGCGAACGTCCAGGAAGTCAAAGTCGAGATCCTCCGCGACTTTTGCCACGATCTGCGACTTGCCGACGCCGCAAGCGCCCCAGATATGCAGAGGCACACGTTCGCCGATCAGCGCATGAAGCGCCTCATACAGCTTGGATGGTTTCATGTTTTGTCCTTATTGGTTAGGGTTGCGGCGTAGAATGATCAAATCATGCAGTAGTGTGTGACAGCAGGTGCGTGTGGCGCAGAAGAATTTCACAATCTTGCCCGGTCCTAGACTTCGAGCCGCCATTGTGCTGGCTATCATCGCAGACGCGCTTCAAATAGTCCTACTACCGTTATTTGTCGAGGGTGCCGAATCGCCTGTTGATGACGTGCTTGATCTCGGAGTGGGAGCGGTGATGGTCTACCTTCTTGGCTGGCAATGGGAGTTCTTGCCATCCTTCTTTGGCAAGCTTGTGCCTGGAGTCGATCTTGCCCCTTTTTGGACGCTGGCAGTCTTCAACGTCTATCGGAAATCAAAAAGGCTTGCAGCCAAGATAGAAGATAGTCGGGAGGATGCTGGACAATGAGACGCACAATCCTGCCGGGGATTCAAGTTGACACGCCTGGCTTTGGACCCTATGTTGAGTGCGTCGCTCAATTCTTGGAAAGCCTCGCGATTCAACCGCCGCTCTGATCCAGGGCGAGTGGAGTCCGGAGAGTCATCCTCTATGATGCAGCTGAAGAACCAGTTGTGATGGCCGCTTTGGGGCAGAACAGCGACGACGATATAAACTGATTCCTGAATGAGTTCATCAAGGGATCTGCAAATCGAGATGCTTCAGGTCGCGCTCAAGGCGGCTCATGAGAACGAGAACAGGTGGATGGAAATCTCCGCGGACTTCTCTACTGACCCTGAACGGATGGAGCAGTGGTCCAGCACCGCGAAACTCCGGCGGCTCGAAGTCGGACGGATCGAGGCGCTTATCGCCGGCGCGGCGGAGCCTTGTGGTTTGGCGCAACCGGTGTGCAGTGAGACGGTTGAAGCAAACATCAGAATGGGGGAGACAGCATGAACGAAGCGGAAATGAAAGCGGAGTTGGAGCGCCTGCGTGCAGAAAACGCAAAGCTCAAGAGCAAGGATTCAGCAGGGTTGAGTCTCAAGGTCAGCGAGAAAGGTGCCGTATCCCTCTACGGAATGGGCCGTTTCCCCGTCACCCTCTACAAGGAACAGTGGCTTCGCATTCTCGCCAGCGCTCCTGAGATCGAGACGTTCATCCGTGAAAACGATAGCAAACTCAAGACCAAGGAGTAGCGATGACCACAACTTCCTTCTGAGACGCGTCCCAAGTGGTAAGGGGATTTTGCGTGAGTCGAGATCGGACGCCGACAGAACATGGGAACGGAGATCTGTACCATCAAAGCTTTAATAATTGCCGGTTAAAGCGCTCAGGTTTGCTATATTTCTCTATAGGGGATCTAGGCCATCCTCCAGCAGTAAAGCGGGCTCTATAAGGCTTCTGAAGGAAGAACGATGGCATATTCAAAGTACCTAGCAGGGCTGAACTCCGAGAAGAGAGAACAGCTCGAACACCGGCTGCGTGATCGCCAGAATGGCCGTTGTTTCATCTGCGACGAGATCATCGACCTTATCCTCCACAAAGGCCAACTCGACATCGACCATATTGATCCGCTGATCAAAGACGGACTGGACTCGGAGAATAACTTCGCCTTAACCCATGCCTCGTGTAATCGGAGCAAAGGGGCCTCAAACCTCGCGGTTGCACGAAGACTCGCTGAATTTGAGAAGCTGCAAGAGCAGGCAATAGAACAAGGCAAACGCGGTGCCAATCTCGGGGATGTGCTGGAAAAATATGGGGGAGCCAAAGCGTTGCTGCGTCTTCGGCGTGAGGTTGATCGAGTGGAACTGTCGTTCAGCGAAGTCGATGATAATAGGGTTCTCACCTTCCCACTGCTGCATGACAAGCTCAGCGGGATGGATACGTTCTTCGCATCCGTGCCGCTTGCTTATTTGCATCATGATGACCGGATCAACCCTCGGTCCATCGGATCGAATATCCGCGGTCTTATCGAGGAATTTCTCTCGAAGAATCCCCAACTTCACGTCGCGCTGGCGTGGTGGGCGGCTGAGCAAGGCGGTGCCGGGCCGGTAAAGGTTTTCGATGGTCAACATAAAGCAGCCGCGCAGATTCTTCTGGGAGTGAAGGAACTCCCGATTCGCATCTTTGTCGAGCCCGACATAAATGTACTTCTCGATGCAAATACCAACGCAGGAGGCAAGCTCCACCAAATCGCCTTTGACAGTGCCGTCATGCGGCATCTGGGCAGCACACTATATGCCGAGCGCGTCAATCAATATCGTTCGATGCGAGGGATGACGGCCGATGATTACTCCTTTTCAGAAGCGGATTTAGTCAAGTTCTTCAGAGGTGAGAGTAGGGAGATGGCGCGTTACATAATTGACAGCCAGCGCGACGCTACAACCCACGACTCCTCAAACAAGCTTTTAGAATTCGTGGAATGGGCCGGGAAAGGAGCTGACCGACCGCTCGCTTACAACTCCATTGAACGTTCATTCTTCAAAGAGTTCCTTTACAAGAAGGCTCTGGATTCCGCCATCGATGAAGGAATGGAACAAGGCCGGAACCCGCGTGTATTAGAACGCCAGCAGCTGATCAGATTGATGAGTATCTTCGCTGAGGTCTTTTTTGTAGGGTGTTGGGATCCGGAGATCGGTGGGAACAAGATTGAAAACAAGGTTCGAAATGGTGAAACGATCCCAGAGCCTCATCTTCGTGCCTGGCGAGTTGCTCGCGAGGAGGTCCTATCAAACATCTTGGCTTGGGTCCGGCTTGTGATTGAGCATTATTTCGCGTTTAATGCTCAGATGTTGGACAAAGAGCGCCTTCTTCATCAGCCACTGCCAGACACGCTATGGGACCGAATTACTAGATTTCTCGAAAGCATCGCCGCGCTGCCCTGCTGGATCGACAAGCAGCTGATGGGCACAACGGTATTTGGACCGAAGCAGAATCTCGATTACTGGGAAACGGTCTTCAAAACGGGAAAGACACCGTCCGGAATCCAAATTCTTTCCCGTCCGCTTGATTTGAATCAGATGATTCAGGGGCCGAAAGCCGGAGGCCACTGATGGGCGCTATCCCAAACAAACAGGCTGTTTCCCAAAGTATCCGGTCTGCCGTCCGAGGGCTAAAGCAGTCGATCAAAGAAATCAATCAAACCGCTGCCGATCTCGCAAAAAAGGGAAACTACGAGCGCGCAGAAGTTGCAATGGCAAAAGGGAAGGAACTCGTCTGCTTTCGCGGGGAGGTTATTCGCATCGAGCAGAGATGGAAACAGGTATGTGGATACACCAAAGCACCGAGCGAATCATCGCAAGTAGTTCCCGTCGCGGCGTGGCAGTACTATTCCCCGATCGCGCGGTCTATAGTTGCGCTCGGCGGAAAAGCGTCCTTGGGTGACCTCGAAGCTGAGTTTCTTCGACAGATGGAACCCCATCTCCATGTTAGCGACCGCTCTCAGATGGCAAACGGCCGCGAACGCTGGCAGGTGATGATTCAACGTGCTCGAAAACACATGTTCAAAGAGGGCTGGCTTTCAAGCGGCGGTGGCAAGCTATGGGAAATCACTGCCGCTGGTCGACGGGTCGCGGAAAAGAAAGACGAATGAATCGTTCGAATGGAAAGGCCCTTCATTCTGCGGGAGTCGGGCCAAGGAAGCTCATCGATCAACATCGGTCAGAGAAGTAGCCTGACGTTCGTGACTGATTGCTGCCGTTACGTCGAGCGGCCTGACATGGAATTCTCGGCTGACGTGAACAGCACATTGCGCTCAATAGGAGCACTATCGGAATTTTCCCACAGATTTCGGACGTGTGGCCTGCTATCCGATTTCCTCTTGAAGAGAGGAATTGTTGCCGTCAGGCCGCGTGATCCAATTCTTCGAACTCTTCGATTGGCTCGTCATCGTCGATCTCTGCAAATCCAGGGTTCTCTTCCGATTCTGCTGGCGCGGTTGTGGGAGTGGCCGCCGGTGTTGGCATATCGAAGAGGCTTGCGGGCTTCTGAGGTGCGGGCTTCGCTGGCTCAGTGGGCTTGGCGCTCTGAGCGTACTGAGTGACTTCCGTATTTGGCGACACTGTCTTGGTCGGCGTCTTCGACTTTGCGCGCGCCTCGGTCTGTGCAGCCTTGGAAGCCGCATCCATCTCGGCCTTGGCCTTCTCCAGGGTATTCTTCATCTGGAGATGAGAGCCGACGAAACTGATGATTGTCGTGGACAACTCGGCATCGAGATCCTCAGCAGTGCCGGTAACGCTGAGTGGCGTAGTGAGAGCGTCATTGTCGCCGTCTTTGAGCTTCTTCGGCACAATGTTCACCCGAATCTGATCTGCATCGACAAGCGTGACCGTGAGCAACACCGCGCGGTCGCGCAGGACTGGAACAAGCTCTTTGAACATGATTACTTCTCCTCTCATGGGTTCCGATTTGTGGTTGGTGGTCGCTTTCTCACTGGCTTCTTGAGTTCAGGATCATCCCACTGCATGGTGTACTGCTGCCCCAAAGCCAGGTTCTCGATATAAGCCTCAGAGTCGTTTTTGCGCTGCCACAGAAGGCGATACAGAGTATTGACGGCCGATTTCATTATGGCCTTCATCTCCTCATCGGAGATGTGGGATACAGCAGGATTGCCGCTGCAAACTGCGCACGGTTTCCCCGCGTGCAAGGCTTCAATGGGACCGTTGCGAAAGGCCAATGCAACCATCGCTTTTGCCTCAATAGCAAGGGCATGGTCGAGAGTCATTTCCATGGAGAGCCTCCGATACTCTCCAACATACCTCCTGCGCGGGAATGGCGCATCAATTCCCGTTGAACGATGTAGACACGAGCCGGGCGCGTCTCTTCGTCTTCGACCAGAGCTGCGGATCGACAGGCAAAGGACTCATAAGTCCACTTTGTGCGTTGAAAAACCCGCCGTGGTGCGTGAGCTTTCCATAGCGGAAGAGCCGCGCCAGCATGGCCAGCGCGCTCGACGCCAGTGTTTGGTTGATGAAGGGTTCCTGGCGGTCCAGCGCCTCGACAGCTGAGCAACTCGGCAGTGGATCTTCACCAGCCTCTGCATCGATGATCTCTGGATACAGTTCACTGACCGTGCGCAATCGAGCGGCCTTCCTGCGATTGCGCGCGTTCAATGGCTGGCCGAGAACGAACTGGCCGCTGGCTGCGTTGTTGCCGAGATCAAGCCAATAGGCGGTGCGGTTCCTGGCCTTCGACAGCGCTCGCGCAATGATGCTTCGCGCCTCTCTGGTATCCACGCAGCCAATCAGTAGATCGATAGACCGGTCATTGATCCGGTCGAATGTCTGCTCATCGAAGTAAGTCGGCTCGGCCCGCCACCGCGTTCCCCAAAACAGGTTGATGCGATTGATGAGAACGGTCGCCTTGTTCTGCCCGATGTCGGAGACCGAAAATGGCTGGCGCACACAATTCGTCTCTGAGACCGTATCGGCATCCATCATGACCACTTCAAGCCCCGATGACCGGCCCCAGACTCGCATCGCCTGGTCGAGATAGGGCAGGCCCATAACGATGGCGCTGCCGGTCCCGCCCGCGCCAACGACCAGTACGCGCACCGGCTTCTGGCCCAGCAGATCGCTTGGAAGCGTGTGTTCGATGCGCATATCAGCCTCTCTCTCCGCGCACGAACTGCGTGAGCGTTTGCGGAAGGACGATGAGCGTTTCGAGTGGGAACTTCTGGCGCTTGCCAGTCAGGCCACTCCACAACCCATCGAATCCGCCTTCGTGACGCGTCAGTCGGCCAACGTTGGCGTGCGTGAAGGCGCTTTCGTAGAAGCCACGCTCCCACGCCGGAATCGACGCAACAGACGCGCTGTCCGGGCGTCGCATCGTGCCGGTGCAGACGCGCCCATCGTCCGAGAGATTCCAGAAGGGCGCGACGGCAAGTTTCGTTGTGCCATCTGGCCGCTTGTTTTCGGTGAGCGCGCGAATGCTGAGTTCTCCATTCGAGACCCGCCAGACCAATGGAGGTTGCGGGAATATGCGCCCGTTCATCTCCGCGGCCTTGCCTTCGGAGTTCTCGTAGAACATCTGGCGGCGCCGCGCTGGAGTCCACCAGACGATCATGCGGTCCGCCTTGGCAAGAACGTTGGCCGGCAGCACTTCGGCCTGTACGCTGCCGCTGAGGGATCGTGTCAGGGACTCAATGAATGCTACAGTGAGCGGTTGCGCGGGACCGAGTGTGGGCGGCGCATCCTTGCGGGTGGTCACGTCGTGGCGGGTGACAAAACTGCTTTGCCGGTCGCGATAAATAAGCAGCGCCTCATGCAACTCGAAGCGATGGTTCTCCCCGATCGATAGGTGCGTCTGCATGATAACTCTCCTGAATTTCCTCGATCAATCGAAATAACTCGCAATTCAATGCGATGAAGCGATCCACAATGCGCATCGCGTGCCGAACCTGCTCCGGCTGGCGTGGCGAAAAGACAACGCACACGGCTGGCTCTGCGCTGCCCTCCATCATGGACTGGCCCTCTTCGTCGAAGCAGGCGGTGATGGCATCATGCTCTTTGAAAACGACAAGCAAAGACGGCAATGGAGGATCATCGTAGTAGCCGGATTCGAGGAACTCCCGCGACTGCTTGAGCGGTAGTCGCGACAGGCGCTGAATGCGCCGCAACCGCTCAAACCAGGAACGGAATTTGCCGTTGCGAAACTTGCGCAGCAGATCGCGGTCCTGCGCTTTCCAGTCAGGAGATTCGCGCTTCTGCGTCTTTCGGATGCACTGCGGCAACGCCTTCTCCACTTCGGGAAACTCATACTGTCCTTGGTCCCCTGCGTCGTCTTCGGCGGCATAATCGCGCATCCGCTCTTCGTACATCAGAGCATTGTCGTGGTTGTAGATCCACATCACGCGATAGAGCGCGAATGTAAGCGCCCAATAAAACGCTGCACCCAACCCCTCCGCTTCCGCCTCCAGTGCATCGAGCGCCGGTCCAATCCTGAAGTACCCCGATCCGCCACACTCAACAGTGACAACCAGTTGCCCGCTTTCGAGTTCCGCATCGCTTCCCGCACGGCCGAGTTGATCGCTCACTTCAAGGTGATACTCAACATTGCGTTGCAGCAGTTCGCCGCGCTCGGTGCCAATCGCGCTCATCATGGCGTGCTGCGCGAATGCGAGCGCGTTGCCGCCGGATTTCTTCCAGGTCTCCGCAGTTCCAAGCCCCTCGCGCACCAACGCGGCGCAGAGTTCATAGACCAGTTCTGCATTGACCTCATGGTTATACTCGGCGCGCACATCGGCAAGCGATGGCAATGCCTGTCCGAAGGCTGGTGCAAGCGTTGCTACCCCAGTGGCGGAAGTAGTTCCGGCGGTGTTGGGAGCTGATAACTTCCTGGTGCCACATATTTCTTGACTGCCTCTGAGACAACTTGTGCGAGATCGCAGGATTCTTTGCATTGGAGGTGCCTCGCCAGAATCAGGTTGGCTTCCGGCGGCGGTTCCGCGGCCTTCTTGAGAAACAGCGCCACCAGTTCTTTTTGCGATATTGCGGGCGTGGACACGGCTCACCCCTTCGATCCGATCGCGCGACTGAAGGTGTAACGCAGCGTGGTCCCGGTGTCCTCCGGGCCGGTGAGAGTAGCGGTCGCAAGTTCCGGATATGAAGGAACCAGCAAATCACGAACTTGCTCGATGCTCATCTGTGGCGCCGGGTCTGGAATGCGAACGCCGTTGTAGTTGAACTCACGCAACAGTACTTCTGCTTGGAGTTTGGCCATTGCAGTTTATCTCCTTGTCTGCGGATTTCGAGATGAATCGATGTTGTGGTTAAAAGAGGCTGGCTTGCACGGGCATTCTCACCCTGGCTACTTCCTGCGCGGCTGATGATGGAATGGACGGGGCCGAGTCCGCATCTGGCTGATGGCTTGCTACCGTTCGATACTTCGCTTCAAGCCGCTTGAGCGTCTCCATCTCGCCGGAACGCACAGCCTCGGCAGTACGGAGTTCATAGCGAGCAAGGTAGTTGCGCTTGCGAATCTCCTGTTGAATGGCGAGCTCAACGTCGCAGAAAGTGTATTCTGGATCGCCCCAGCACGGCCATTGAAGCGAGTGACGCAGAAATTCAAGCCGGTCGGTATCGGATGTAAACCAAGTCTCATAGAACGTTGCCAAGTTATAGTGAGCAATATTGCCA
>Ga0255354_1001876_pt1 | contig 11453 bp, 9 predicted proteins | sample HBST50metaG_FD_189942 | JGI IMG/M metagenome (GOLD analysis project Ga0255354, IMG submission 189942) | Peat soil microbial communities from Stordalen Mire, Sweden - H.B.S.T50 | ecosystem: Environmental > Terrestrial > Soil > Wetlands > Peat | place: Sweden: Norrbotten County, Stordalen Mire...
GGTGAAAGCGGCGTCCATCGGCTGGTCCGCATCTCGCCTTTCGATTCCGCCAAGCGCCGCCACACCTCTTTCGCTTCCGTTTACGTTTCGCCAGAAATCGACGAGACCATTCATGTGGACCTCAAGGTGGAAGACCTGCGCATTGACACGTATCGCTCCGGCGGCAAAGGTGGCCAGCATGTGAACACCACCGACTCAGCCGTGCGCATGACGCATCTGCCCACGGGCATCGTGGTGCAATGCCAGAACGAGCGCTCGCAACACAAGAATCGCGACAAAGCCATGAAGATGCTGCGCTCTCGCCTCTATGAGTACGAACTCGACAAGAAGCGTGCCGTCAGCCAAAAGCTCGAAGACTCGAAGCTCGAAATCAATTTCGGTTCGCAGATTCGCTCTTACGTCTTGCAGCCCTATCGCATCGCCAAGGACCATCGCACCAAGGTCGAAGTGGGCGATGTGGACAAGGTGCTGGACGGCTACCTGGAGCCGTTCTTACGCGGCTATCTGCTGGCCAAGCGGCGCGGCACAGCCGTTGCCGCCGAAGCCACCGACGATCTCGATGTTTAGCGGCTGAATCGTCCGCCGCACTCATGAGTCCAAGGATGAGGAGTTATTGCTTGACTGCCATGCGTATCCCTCGATTGATCTTCTTGATGCTCTTGTTGTTGTCCGCGGGCTTGCCCGCGCGGGCGGTGTCGAATTCCGCAGATGCTCCGCATGTGCGCGTGGAATTGCTTGTCATTCCGCAGGGACTCAATCGGGGCGAGACTGCCGACGCGGGCCTCTACTTCAAGCTTGAGCCGGGCTGGCATATCTATTGGAAGAATCCAGGTGATGCAGGTGAGCCGCCGCACATTCAGTGGACGCTGCCTGCCGGCATTACCGCAGGGCCGATGCAGTTTCCCGCGCCGAAGCGTTTGCCCCTTGGCCCCTTGATGGATTACGGCTATGAACACGAGGCGCTGTTCCCGCTTCAGTTGCGCGTTGCTGATGGTGTCAAAGCTGGCCCTGTCACACTTCACGCCAAGGTGGACTGGCTGGTCTGCCGCGAGAGCTGCATCCCCGGCAAGGCTGAATTGGAAGTTAGCCGGAGTGTTTACGACCATCCAGCCAAGCCAGTTTCACTTGCTTCCGACGAAGAGATTTACAAGCGCTTTTTGGGGCTAATTCCGAAATTTCCGCCCGCTAATTTCAACTCCAGATTCCAGCCGACCAAGGAGGGCTTCCGCCTTTCTATCGAGACTGGCCAGCGTGAGCTTTCCGCCGCATTTTTCCCCTCCGATTCGGATATTCTCGACAATCCGGCCTCGCAAAAGCTGACGCCAACCGCAAATGGCCTGATTCTTGATCTGAAGAAAGACGCGAACCTTGTTTCCAATCCTGCTCAATTGAAAGGGGTTCTGGAGCTTTCTGGCGGCCGGGTGTATGAGATTGCCGCGCTTCCGGGTACAGGTGCGGCTCCCGTAGAGCAAACCTCAGGGGCTAAAGCCCCCGGTGAACCAAACACCCCTGATGCCGGGGTTGAAACCCCTGCCTACCATTCCAAACCCTCCCCCAGCAGTGCATCCTCGCCGACGTCCGCGCAGCCGCTTTCCTTTTCGCTGCTGCTGCGGACTGCAGCCTTGGCTTTTCTCGGCGGACTGCTCCTGAATCTCATGCCGTGCGTTTTTCCGGTGCTGTTTCTCAAGGGGCTTGCGCTAGTTCAATCCGGCAACGAGGAGCGGCGCGCCCTGCGCATGCATGGGATGGTCTATGCCGCGGGCATACTGGTTTCCTTCTGGGCGCTGGTCGCTGTCCTGCTCGGTCTGCGCGCGGCTGGCGCCACGCTTGGCTGGGGATTCCAGTTCCAATCGCCCATCTTTCTCGCTCTGATGGCCGGGCTGCTCTTCTTCCTCGGCCTATCGTTGGCCGGGCAATTCGAAATTGGCCTCACGCTCACCAGCGCGGGCGGGGCATTGGCACAGAAGCAAGGCTACACGGGCAGCTTCTTCACCGGAGTGCTGGCCGTGGTCGTGGCCACGCCCTGCACCGCGCCGTTTATGGGAGCGGCAGTGGGTTACGCGCTGAGTCAGTCGTCTTTAGTCACCTTTGCCGTCTTCACCGCGCTGGCGCTGGGACTGGCCGCGCCTTATGTCGCGCTCACCCTGCAACCGGCCTGGACGCGTTTGCTCCCGAAGCCCGGCGCATGGATGGAAGTGCTGCGCCAAGCGGTTGCCGTGCCCATCTTCGCCACGGTAATCTGGCTGGCCTGGGTTTTGGCGCAGGCCTACGGAGCCGGCGTGCTGGCCGCTCTGCTCGCGAGTTTCCTTCTGCTGGCCATTGCTGGCTGGTTCCTCGGTCGCTGGCCGGCAAAGCGTTGGTCTACTGCGGTTGCCGCATTGATTCTCGCGGGAGTCGCTGCACTGGCTTTCTTTGCATCGAGAGAACTTATTGTTGCTCAGGAGAGCTTGTCTTCGCCAGGAGTCCAAGGCCAGTGGGAGCCGTGGTCAGCCCAGGCGGTCAGCCGTTATCAGTCTCAGGGGCGCCCCGTCTTTGTGGATTTCACCGCAAGCTGGTGCCTTAGTTGCCAGGTAAACGAGCGCGTGGCTCTGAACCAGCCCTCCGCTCAGAAGGTCTTCCAAACCGCCAACGTTGCGTTGCTTCGCGCCGACTGGACTCGCCACGACGAGGCCATTACGCAAGCCCTTACCGCCCTGGGCCGCAGCGGCGTACCCGCTTACGCTCTCTACGCTCCCGGCCAGAGCCAACCAGAGATGCTGCCGGAAGTGCTGACGCCGGGAATTGTGACGGATGCGCTGGGCAAGTTGCCTGAGCGGGCGCGTTGAGGTTCGTCGTGCCAGGTCGGAGAATCCGGACCTGGGATGTTCTGGTAGTCTTGACAAATCACGCAAGTTGATCTCTGATAAAAGTTGAAGATCGTCATGCCCCTTGAGAGGGGCTAAGAAGCGCCACCGGGAGAGGCTCCCGGTGGCGCTTTGCATTTTGCTGACGAATCGAGCAAAAGGAGGATTGGATGCACTACGAATGTCGGAATGGAAACTACCTCGTGGCAGGAAATAATTGCCCAAGGATTGGACATCACTTTCAAGTCGCCACCGCCGCGCGACTCGGATACCAATGTGACGCCCGTGGTTGCGGTGCGGAACTGGGGTCTGTTGGGCCGCCAGCGAAGGAGCATGGAAGAAAGAGGATACCTTTCGTCTCCAAGGGACTGCCAATTAAATTTCGCTCCCCAAAGTACCCAAAAAGAAAAAGTGCAGAAAAGAAATATCGGATTAAATAAGCCCACTGAACAGATAGCGTATTTGATAGAGGATTAAGAGGCTCCCCTTTTGCCCGCCCGTATCCGCCGAATCTCTTCCATCCTCTGCGCCAGCAGTTTTTCGCGACCCTCCTGCGTGGGATGGTAGTAGCTGCGGCCTTTGAGCGAGTCGGGGAGGCAATCCATATCGGCCACCTTGCCCTCTTCATTGTGGGCGTAGCGGTAGCCCTTGCCGTAGTCCAGTTCCTTCATCAACTTGGTGGGCGCGTTGCGCAGGTGCAGCGGCACCGGCTCCTGGCGGGTCTCTTCGACCTCCTGCTTCACAGCGCCGAAAGCTGTGTAGACCGAGTTTGACTTGGGCGCGAGACAGAGATAAACCACCGCTTCGGCCAGCGCCAGGTCGCCTTCGGGCGAGCCGAGAAAGTCAACGGCCTCCTTGGCCGAGAGAGTCAGGTTGAGCGCCTCGGGAGCGGCCAGGCCGATGTCCTCGATGGCCATGCGGACGATGCGCCGAGCGAGATAGAGCGGGTCTTCGCCGCCGGCGAACATGCGCGCCAGCCAGTAGAGCGCGGCGTCGGGGTCTGAGTTGCGTACGCTCTTGTGCAGAGCGGAGATCAGGTTGTAATGCTCCTCGCCGGTTTTGTCGTACATCAGGACGCGCTGCTGGACAGCTTCTCCGGCAATAGCTTTGTCGATTTTCTTCTTGCCTTCGACGGCAAGTTGCGCGGCGACTTCGAGCGTGTTGTATGCGTTGCGGCAGTCGCCGCTGGAATAGCTGGCGATCAGTTGCAAAGCGTCTTCATCCGCGGTCAACTCCAGCGCGCCCAGGCCGCGCTCTTTATCTTCGAGAGCACGGCGCAAGAGAGCCGCGATCTGCTCCTCAGTGAGCGGTTCCAGCACGTAGACGCGGCAGCGGGAGAGGAGCGCCGAAATAATCTCGAAAGAGGGGTTCTCGGTGGTTGCGCCGATCAGCCGGATGTCGCCGCGCTCCACATAGGGCAGGAAAGCGTCCTGCTGCGCTTTGTTGAAGCGGTGAATCTCGTCAATGAAGAGGATGGTGCGCGAGTGCATCTTGGAGGCCTGGGCTGCCGCAACCATCACCTGCTTGATCTCCTTGATGCCGCTCATCACGGCGGAGAACTCGACGAAGCTGGCACGCGTGGTTTCGGCAATGATCTTGGCCAGCGTGGTTTTGCCCACCCCCGGCGGACCCCACAGAATCATTGACCCGGAATCGTCGTGCTCGATCTGTACGCGCAAAGGTTTGCCGGGGCCGACGAGATGCTCCTGGCCGCTCAATTCTTCCAGAGAGCGCGGCCTCATGCGCTCGGCCAGGGGCGCGGTGCGGAGCGTGTCTTTGGAGGCTTTCCTGGAATTCAGAGGCTCGTCGTCAAAGAGATTCATCGCGCGCTCCCTGTGAATCTGGGTGCCCCATCCTTCGCGCTTTTTGCGAAGGGTGGGATGCAAGTGCCGTCCGTTGCCGCGAGGCCTCATAGAGCAATACGCTGGCCGCTGCCGCCGCGTTGAGGCTTTCAACGGGGCCGGGGCAGGGAATAGTAACGGCACCATCGGCCAACTCAGCCAGCGCTTGAGGCACGCCGTTGCCTTCATTACCAATCAGCAGCGCGACGGGGCCGGCCAAGTCGATGCGGTCGGCTGGCTCTGCACAATTCGTCGCGGTGGGGAGGGCGGTCGTCCAAATTCTGACGCTGGCTGCGTGAAGGCGGGAAAAACATTCCTCCACACTCGTTTCCAGCAGCGGAAGCCGGAAGACGCTGCCGGCGGAGGCGCGCACAGCCTTGGGATTCCAGGCGCTGACGGTTCCGGGCAGACTGAGGATGGCCTGAGCGCCAAAGGCCTCGGCGGAGCGCAGAATCGTGCCCAGGTTGCCGGGGTCTTGCAGGCCAGCCAGGATGACAATGAGCGGCGCGGCCTTCGTCCGGCTGCCGAGAGCGTCGGCCCAGGCCCAGCTCGGCTGCTCAACGAGGGCCGCAACCGGTTGGGGCGATTCGGTCGAGAGCGCGGAATCCAGTAGCTCTTTAGGTACCTGCAGCACCTCTGTCTCGGCTGACAGAGCCAGTTTTTCAAGCAGATGCTCCGCTCCCTGCGCCACAAAAACACAAGGGATGCGCAAGCCGGCGCGCAGGGCCTCCTCGAGCAGGTTTGGCCCTTCGATTCCCGCGAGTGTGGGGCCATTACCGTTAGCCAGACTGCGCCTGCCTTGGCCGGGATGGGTCAAAGCGCGGCGCAAATCCTTCAAGCGGACATTCTGCTTACTCTGTACAATGCGATAAGGCATCGGCACGTAACCTGTTGACGCTTAGCCGATTTTAAGCTGTTTTGCCGGACGGCGGCAGACAGGCGCGGAGGTTTCGGGCTTTGGGCCGGGACTTGCGCGGGGTACGGCGGCACTGCGGTTTTCGGTATTGTGGTAACTCATATCCTGGAACTGAGGTAGACCTTCTTGTCCGCGGAGATTTTGCGCGTCCATCCCGATGAACCCCAGCCTGACCGGATCGACTATATCGTCTCCTGTCTGCGCAAGGGAGATGTAGTTGCCTTGCCTACCGATACCTTTTACGGCCTGGCCGTGGACCCGGTGAATCTCCAGGCGGTGGAGCAGATTTATCAGATCAAGACCCGCCAGAAGCAAAAACCACTGTCCCTGCTGATTGCGTCGCTGGCGCAGGCGTATGAACTGGCGCGAGACACTGACCCCATGCTGGACAAGCTGGCCGAGCGCTTCTGGCCCGGTCCGCTAACCGTCATTGTGAGGGCCGGCGGAAAGCTGCCGCTGCGGTCTACGGCGAATACCGGCAACGTTGCCCTGCGCGTGCCCGACGCCGCCATTCCCCGCGCGGTTGTGGAGCGCTTCGGGCTGCCCATCACGGCTACCTCGGCCAACCTTTGGGGGGCGTCGGAGTGCAGCAATGCAGCTTGCGTCCGCGACCAGCTTGCCGACCGCATTCCACTGATCGTTGACGGCGGCACTACAGGCCGCGCGCGGCCCACCACAATCGTCGATCTTTCGCTGGGCGCCGGCCGCTGGGTAATTCTGCGCGAGGGCGCCATTCCGACGCATGAGATTGTCATGGTGTTGCAGCGATGACAATGGTCACTGACCGCTAACCACCCTTCACTGTTCCCTGTTCCCTGAGCCGAAGGTTCTCCATGCAGCACAGTTCCAACCCGAAAGTTCGCTGGTGGGCGATTCGCGTAGCGCTCCTTCTTATACTCACGCTGAGCATAGGGGGCTTGGGCTGGTGCCGCTGGGTCTACTCAGAGATTGAACGCTATGCCGGCCAGGATCTAGCTGCCCAGATTGTGCAAGGCGCTCCGGCGGACGCCATCGGCGTTTTTGGCGCGGCGGAATACGATGGCCGTCCCTCGCCGGTTTATCGCGCACGCTTGAACCACGCGCTCGTGCTTTACCATCGCGGCATCGCCCCGCTGATCATTACTCTGGGCGGCAACGGCGGCGATCAGTACAACGAAGGGGCCGTGGGCCGCGAGTACCTGATGACGATGGGCGTACCGGAGAGCGCTATCATCGCCGAAACCCAGAGCCGCAACACGGAGGAATCAGCCCGGCGCATCGCGGTGATTGCCCGCGCCAACGGATTGCGGCGGCTGGTGATTGTCAGCGACGGAACGCACCTGTTCAGGATCCATGAGATATGCGCCGCGGATGGACTGGACGTACTCACTTCGCCGCGGCCTCGCGTGGAAGTTGAAGGCGGAACAGGGGAAGGCGTAGGAGATTTCCAACGCATCGCGCATGAGATATTGAGTTACACGGCGTGGCGGATGCATTTGCATTGAGGCAAACGCAATCCGGCGTGCGATGCTTGTTGAAGAGGGGCAAAGTGAAGACGCAGGGAATCTGGATTATTGCGGTTGTTCTGGCTTTTTTTCTTGCACCCTGCAAGGGTTTGTTCGCGCAGAAGTCGAACTGCGGCGAGATTGATGCGATGGCGAAGATGGCGCGTGCGATCTCTTCCGGGGAGTTGGCCGCCAATCGATTGAAGGCGGGCGAGAGTTACCGCGCGCAGGTTGTCTTTGCGGAGATGGAATTTGAGTTTTATCCGCAAAAACATGATGTGGCTCTGCTACTGCTCAATCTCATTCCCAAAGACGATAACGAGCATCGTGCGGTTATGACTTTTGGCGATCACTTGTGCGACTTTGAGAATCCCCACGAGATGAAATCGCTGAATCAGATCGGCAATCACTTTCCGCGCGATCTGGCACGGGCGGTGCTGATTGCGCCGGAGAGACTTCCTGAATACGTAGCCTATTCCGTCGCGTCTGTTAAGGACCCGCACAGCGACTATGCGCTTCAAATGCAAAAAGTCTGCCGTGCCAGGCATACTGAATTTGTCCAAGCGATCGCAAAGATGCCCGCAGAGAAGATGGAAGAGTTTTTAAAATACGTCTTCAATCCTGATGGGTGCGATGCACTGGCTCTTCCTGAAGGGGAGTAGCGCTGTGGCCGCTTGAATTTGTGTAGCGCCTCCAGGCGGGCTGTCGTGCGGACGTCCTCGCCCGCGCGAAACTAACCCACGCAGGGATGTGACAATAACGCCAGCAACCCCAGGGCAAACGCCGCCGCGCTGGCTGTCGACAGGAAGTTGACCGCGTCGTTGTTCAGCCAGCCGCGCCGTTCCAGCGTTGCCCCCAGCAGGCTGTCGAAGAAAAGCCCGAAGACGCCGCCTGCGCAACTGATCCAGAACATTGCGGAGCCGCCGTTGAGCGCCATGCTTCCGGCAGCCGCCACAATCACCGCCGCTGCCATTCCGGCCAGAGTGCCAACGAGGCTGACGGCGCCGTCTGTGCCCGGCTCCGCCCGGCGCAGGGTGGTGATCATGCGCGGGCGTCCGCCAATTACCTGGCCGATCTCCGAGGAGACCGTATCCGCCGCAGCTTCAGCCAGCGCGGCCAGCCCTGCCGCAAGCAGCAGTGCTGGTGCCGCATGGGAGAGCCAGCGACTGGCTGCCAACCACGATTGCGCCAGCCCATCCGAGAGCAGTGCGGCTACGCCCAGGTTGGCTGCTATCTGCGCCGCCGTGCGCCCCTGCTTCCGCTCCGCAGTGCCAAGCCGCTCCTTTGTCCCCCGACCCAGCCGCGTGGCGGCCCAGGTGAGCAAAAAGACAGCCAGCACCGGCAGCAGGGCGTTGTGCCACGGGGCATAAGGAAAAGGCTCGCTGGGAGTGAAGGTCGCTGTGGAAAACATCAGGCTGGCGGTGATTACCGTCCCGGCAAAGGCTCCGCCCGGCGTGGCTGCGCGCAGTTGAAGGACAGCCAGCCCGAGCAACAGGCTCAGGCCTGTCGTCCAGGCCGCCACTGGCCAGCAATTCACCGCCCACCAGTGCGCCTGAAGCACGACGCTGGCGCCGGCGAAGGGCAGGACCAGAAGAAGCACAAGTTTCGATTGCCAGATCAGCTTGATTCGAGCCACGCTTCCATCGTAACCTGCAGGAGCGTTGAAGACCGGCGGTGCGAGGGGGCGCCCGTCTGCGGCCTTCTGTCGCCCTGAGGCGCCAAAGGCCCGGCTGCCTGATTTACAATCACGAAGTAAGCAGGAAAGAACTGAATGAGGCTTTTTCGGATGAGTTTTGGACAGTCGGGTGTACGGTTGGTTCAGGCGGGCGCGGCCTTTTTGGCTGCAGCTCTCATCGCTGGTTGCGGAAACAATTACCGGCCCGTGGTTACGCCCGTTAACCCCAGCGGCCCCGCGGCACAGCCACAGTCATATGCAATAGCGGTTTCATCCTCTTCCACCACAGCGGCCGGCACCGCCACCATCATCGACTACTCCGGTGACACGATTTTGGCCTCAGCGCCCATCGGCCCTGGCCCGTCTGCGTTTACCCTGGATGAAACCGGTTCCAACGGCTACACAATTAATAGCGATGGAACTCTTACCAACTTCCCTGTTTCCAACACTTTGCAGAAGAAGAGCGTGACCTACACGACGCTGGAGAACTGGGCACTGCCGTTGAATCTGTTCTCGCCCTCCTCCGGGCTTTGGGCTGCCGATCTTTGTGCTAAAAATTCCCCTTCGTCCCCGTGCCAAAACGCTGCCGATGATTTCACCGGAAGCCCCCAGGCTTTCCTGCTTTTCATTCCAACGGCGGCCACCAGCCCTGTTCCGGCCAACACCCCGGTCATGGTGGTCGGTGCTGGCCTTCGCGGCTCACGGTACTTTGCTATGAGCCAGAACCTCGTAACTTCCGCGAACCCCAATCCCACCGGGATGGAGTGCAATGTCTCGCCCACGGCGCAGCCCGCCGGCGCGGTGACCGCAATCGAGGTAGCCAATAATACGACTGATACACCTATTCCTGTGGGATCGTGCCCGGTTTATGCCGTCGAGAGCAGTGATGGTCAGCGGCTCTTTGTAATCAATCGGGGCAGTGACACTGTTTCGGTGATCAACGTTCCGGACGATACCTCAGACGCCTGCACACCGTTCCTCAACCAGGCCGGTCAGACGGTGACCTGCCACCCCACCTTGCCGCTTTCTCTCGCGGCGGTGAGCGCGTTGAACACCATTAAGTCCGGGTCCGGTAACCCTCCCAATGGAACAACCGGTATGCCCTCGGTGGCTGGCCCGGTCTATGCCGAATACAACAGTGCCAAGAGCCTGCTGGTGGTGGCTGACTATACCGGCAACACGATCAGCGTCATCGACGTGAGCCTGGATGAGTGGGGTAACGACAGCTCGACCTTCGGCACCACCTATACGATTCCGGTTGGCAACAACCCGGCAAGCGTAACCGTTCTGCTGGATGGCAGCCGTGCCTATACGGCCAACCAGACCGATCAAACGGTGACTGTCGCGAACCTGAGCAGTTACACGGTGGAAAAGACGCTGCCTGTTACCGGCCATCCGCGCACCGTTGTTAATACTCAGAATTCGATCTACGGCAAGGTTTATGTGGCTTCGCCGGACAGCCCAGATCTGACCATCATTGCCACCGGGGGAGACAACCCGGATACGGTGGATACTACGCTGGATCTGTACTCGGGCAACCTTGTGGATGTGCGCGTTCAAGCACAGAATGGCACCAGCGGAAACAACAATAATTTGAGCAGGATTCCCGGCTACGGCCAGCCATGCAACTTGCCGCTCAGTGAGTTCAATGCCTCAGCCACAGGGGCAACGCTTTCAAACTGCGAGGCACAGGCTGTGTCGCTGCTTAAATAAAGCGCGGCGCTGCAATATTGCGAATGGAGACAGCCAAAGAGGATTTTCCCGCAAGGGAAGGTTCCTTTGGCTGTTTTTGCGTTCGGTTGACGGGCGCGGGAGGGTTTTCGCCCCGGCGTGTGAAACGATAAAGAAATGGCCGCCGAAGCAAAAATGCGCGTAGATCTTCTGCTCGTCGAGCGGGGACTGGTTCCCAGCCGGGAGCGGGCGCGTGCGCTCATCCTCGCCGGCCGCGTTCTGGTGCGGGAGCAGAAGGTAGAGAAGGCCGGGTCAACCGTGCCCGTTGGCGCTCCCATCCGCCTTCTGGGCGAGGAGCAGCCCTATGTGAGCCGCGGCGGGCTCAAGCTGGCCGCGGCGCTGGAACACTGGCCCATCACTGTGCAGGGGCGCGCTTGCCTGGACGTGGGCGCTTCAACTGGCGGATTTACTGATTGCCTCTTGCAACACGGGGCTGCGCACGTAACCGCTGTCGATACCGGCTTCGGCCAGATTGCCATGAAGCTGCGCAGCGACCCGCGCGTGCGCCTGCTGGAGCGCTTCAACGCCCGTTTTCTTGAGCCTGGAGCGCTGTCTGTGGAGCAAGGCAGCCCCGAGATCACGCTGATAGTGATGGACGTCGCGTTTATTTCGGCTACGCTGCTGCTTTCGCCGGTCTTCGCCGCCGCTCCGCTGCTCACGGAAGCCGTCGTCCTGGTGAAGCCGCAGTTTGAGGCCGGGCGCGGCCACGTGGGCAAGGGAGGGATTGTTCGCGACCCTGAGGCGCACAAGCTGGCCATCGACAAGGTTGCTGATTGTGTCTGTTCACTTGGCTGGGAGGTGGCCGGGACGATTCCGTCGCCGATTACCGGCGCGGGAGGGAATCACGAGTTTTTGCTCTATGCGCGGCGACCGTTGCCATAAAGTGAAGGGCGCTCATTAGTTGGCCTCGCAGTAGGCCGCATCCGTTACACTGAGACCGCATGGTTCGCGTCGCTATTGTCT
>Ga0255354_1001883_pt1 | contig 11428 bp, 9 predicted proteins | sample HBST50metaG_FD_189942 | JGI IMG/M metagenome (GOLD analysis project Ga0255354, IMG submission 189942) | Peat soil microbial communities from Stordalen Mire, Sweden - H.B.S.T50 | ecosystem: Environmental > Terrestrial > Soil > Wetlands > Peat | place: Sweden: Norrbotten County, Stordalen Mire...
ACCCTTTTGAATGCAATTTTCGGCCAGCACATGCCGGTAAACACCAAGGAATGAGCAGTTTAGAAATAACACCTATTAACTGATCGGTAAACTATAAAGGCCGTTTTAGCCCGTTTTTGAGCAGTTTTCAGCGTGTTCTAAGCTAAAAACACCATTTTTTGCTTCAAATCTCCGATTCGCTCGTGAGCCGCGCCGGAAGTTATCCTCTGCCCAAGCTGGGGGTGAGCGAGATGATCTCCGCTTCTAACTCCCCTTCTTCATCAATCTTCAGCAGCCCGACGGTGACCGGCAACTCGAACCGCCGTGGGCCGCACGAGCCGGGATTGAAGTAGAGGACGCCTTTGCGCCGGTAGAAGTTGGGCACATGCGAGTGGCCGAAGAGCACGGCGGCAAACTTTCCGGCGGCGGGATCCAGGTGGAGAGTGCTCAGGTCGTGGAGCATGTAGATGTATCGCCCTTCGACGAGCGCAACCTCGGTCTCAGGCAGTTCGCTGCACGGGCCGGTGCGGTCCACGTTGCCGCGCACCGCGGTGACCGGAGCGATCTTCTCCAAATCCATGAGAATGGAGGGGCTGCCCACATCGCCCAGATGCAGGATGCGCTCGACACCGGCCAGCGCGGGCGCAACCTCAGGACGAAGCAGGCCGTGGGTATCGCTGAGAATGCCAATCTTCATGGAGGCTCAGAATATCTTGTAGCCCAGCCCTACGCTGGCGCCGTAGGGCTTGAGCGACTGATTGTTGATCCACTTGGGCCACTGCTGGTACTCGAAGTCGAAGGCCCGCAAGCTGATTCTCCTGGTCAGCTTGACGTCCACGCCGCCGCCGTAGGCGATGTCGGTAAAGCGGCCGTACACTTCGCCGTACTCGAAGTTCATCTTTCCGTAGCCGATCAGTACCTTGCCATAGGGAGTCGCCCGCCAGAAGCGATGGATGGGAATGCGAGGGCCTATCAGGTAGTTGTCCTGGTGAATGTCAGCGAACTGGTTGAAGCGCAGCCAGCGGCCCTCGCCTTCAAGTTGAATCCAGCGGGTGAACTTCACGTCCACATAAGCGCCCACGCCATACAGGCGGTTGGAACTGGCTTGAGCGACAAAACCCCCGCCGTAGTCGGGCTGAAAGGCGGAGGCCAGAGCGCCGGCGGTGAGTGAAAACTGCCTGCCCGTGGCCGAGGGGACAACTTGCGCGTGGGCAGAAAGAGAAGCGGCGGCAAGCAGAATGCAAAATAAAGCGGCGAATGATCGTTTCATGGGTAAAACACGTCCAATCCGGGTGAATCTTAACTGCTGCGGAGTGGACTTCAGCCGGGATGCGCCGTGCGGCGCATCCCGGCTGAAGCTCTTCTGTGTGGGTTACTGCTGCGGCGGATTCGAGGTGCCCGTGAGCGGCTGAGCCGCGCCGCTCGCGGTGGGTTGTGCCGTGGGCGGAGCGGCAGGAGGAGCGGCAAGCGGGTCGCCCGCGGCAGGCGACGGCGCGGGCGCGGCCGCGGCAGGAGCAGCCGACTGGTCGATGCGGGCCGCATCGTAGCGCTGCAGCTTGTAGAAAATCGGCGTCACCTCGAACGGCATCTTGTCGCGGGCGTTCATGGGCGCATACCGTTTGGCATTGAGCATGTGCTCCCTGTCGTCCCAGGGATCGGTCTTTAGCCAACTACCCAGTGGCAGCGCGGCGGACTGGGTGAGATCGTCCCAGTTCAGCTTGGGCGCCATTTTTTCCAAATTCGACATCCACGGGGTTCCATCGGCCTTCAGCAGCGAGTCGCCCAGCTTGGGCGTGTTGAGAGACTTCAGCACCCGGCCGCGATCGTCCAACTGGGCGTAGTACAGGCCCGCATTGGGCAGTTTGTCCTTGTACATGGAGTTCTGAAGGTACTCCATGGCCTTCTTGGCAGCTTCCGCGTTGTCGATGTCCGAGTGGTACATGTTGATGCGCTGGAAGGTCGACTCGTCGGGGAAGAGCAGCCGGTCGTTGAATGCGTAGCGGGTGTCGATATGGTGGCCAAGCGCGATGTGGGCCAGTTCCATGGCCACCACCGAGGCAATCGATTCCTCGTTGGGCAGGGTGTCGATGAGCCCCTTGCTGATGAGAATCGTGTTGCCGACCGTGGTGGCTTCCACTGTGGTCGACAGCAGGATGCGCGTATGCAACTGGTCAGTAAAGGCCAGGTTGTTGGGCACCACCAGGTTGATGACGATCTGATCCAGAACCTTGTTTTCATAGCCGCCCGAGGAAAGCGGCGCCACCAGTCCGGCCTCCACCAGGCGATCGATCACATTGTTTTCCGCCTGAGTGATCCAGGCGCGCGTGGCCTGCAGCGGACCCACGTCCTGCGAATCGTCGCTCTTGTCTACGGCGTCGTCCACCTTCACGCTCACGTTCTCGCTATCCCTGGTGGGCAGCTTGAGGGCGTAGCCCCAGAAGTGAGTCTGCGCCTTGAGGCCGACTATCTTTCCGCCTTCGACGCGGGTTGTCTCTTCCACGTAGACCGCGACCGGTAGCCAGATTCCAGGCTGTACATTCATCCGCCAACTGTCGAAGTGAAAGTAGTATTTCGATGAATCCTCTGAGGTGGGCCCGGTGTAGGTGCCGTTGAAGCGGACCACGTTGGCATCCTCATCCTCGATCCAGATACGGCCATAGAACCGGCCCATGCCGGATACCTTGGGATGCACGTCGAAGACCCAGGTGCGGACCGACCCCAGAAACTCGGGGCGCACAAAGCTGAAGACGTAGTGCTGCTGGTCAAAGCCCGAGGGGTCGAGAAACATCATCTGCATGAAGCCGGTGGGGGAATAGGTAAACCGCTCCAGCCCCAGCGCCTTGGTGAGCCCGGCGATGGCCGCAAGCGAACCCTTGAAGAAGCCGTGTTTGGCGAGAGAGCGGGGCTCGTATGTCTTATCGATGAAGCTCTTGCCAAAATCGACGCGGCTCAGCGTGTACTCGTCTTCGATCGGCACCTGGTAGAGCTTCACGTCGGGCCGCGTGTTCTGGATGTAGGTCTCCACCAGCGGCGTACGCTGCTGAATGCTCCTGACCAGCACCTTTTCGCGTCCGACTGCTCTTTCCACCAGAGCGGCCTGCTCGGCGGTGAGTTGGTGAGCCTGTTCATACTTCGGCTGCTTTTTTGCGTATGCGCAGGCCACACCCAGAGTAATGATCAGGAAGGTGAGGGAGATCTTCCGAAACGTCATGTCAAGCTCCTAGAGTGATTCTTCCGAGTCTTTCTTTGGCCGCAAGCACCGCTTCGGTATCGCGCGGCTGAGTACAGCCTTCGTTCTTACAGGCATTATCGATGCTACGCCAACTGAAACGTAATGATAATGTTGGTCGTCATATCGACTGCCTGTCCGTTGCGTGTGGCCGGGCGGAACCGTATCTGCTGCGCCACCCGGCGAGCCTCTTCATCCAGACCGTGACCCAATCCATGCACCACGCTTTGCACCAGCACCTGGCCGTTGGCCGTGAATGTAACGCGCAGGACGACGTCGCCCTGGACCCTCAACTGCCGGGCTTCACTGGTGTAGTGGACCGACGGCTTGGAGAGCACTTCGAGATTGGTGGAGACCGGTGCGGCGGCGACCCGCTGGACTGGCGCGGCAGATGCCATGGCGGGAATGCCGGCGGAGGCCACCTTGCCGCCTCCATAGCTGCCTGATGGAGCCGTGCCGGAGGCGCCGGGAATACCGGCGGAGGCGACTTTGCCCACCACGCCGGCGTTCGAGCCGGATCTGGTTCCATTGCCGATGCCCGTCGAGCCCACCACTCCATGCGGCGCCACTGCCGGGCCTCTCATGCCTCCGTAGGGGTTGCCGATGGCGGCGATGGTGGCCGGCCGAGTTGCATTGGGATTGGGCGTGACGCCGAATGTCTGGCCCAGATGAACCTGCGCCGTGGAAGGCTTGAGTCGGTTGTCTTGGGCAGGCATGGCCGCTGTCAAGGCCGCTTTGGGCTGAAGCGCCAGGATCACGGCGGGCTTGGCCGCCTTGATGGTTGGCAGCGCCACTTTGGCTTCCATCTGGATCGGTTTCAGGTCCGGCTTGGGCTCCTGCCTGGGCACAGTGATCTTGGGAGCCTCCAACTTCACATTGGGCAGCTCGGGCGGCTTGATCTTCGGCGGCTCGGGCAGCTTCACCTTGGGCGGAGGAGGCGGAGTGTTGGGGACGATCAGCTCCGTTTGCTCATACTTGTGCTCGTCGATCACACGCTTGGCCGTCATTCCGATGAAGATGGCCAAGGCGAGAATGGACGCGTTGATCACCGCACTCGTAATAAACGACGCGGACCGGCCCTCGGGCTCGGGGAGCAAGCCAAAGTTGGTCCGTCCTGGGTAGTAATTCACCGGCATGTTTTCAATCCTCGTATACGGCGGTTGAGACGGCACGGCATTGCATCTCCAGACCATCCGCGATGAGAAACGGCGAATTGCGGACGAATGCGCTCGCTGGGGTCTTCGATTTTCGCCGGACTTCAATGCAACTCACAAAATGCTTCAGCCGTTTGGCGCGAAACCGCGTTCCGGCTGTCAGATCCGATTGAAGTTGCCGATATGTAAAACCTGTAGAGGAACGGGGCATGGCCGGATCCACTGCGATTGCGGATGGCCCAGATAAGCAAGCGCGTTCGTGGCCAAACTGCGGTTCACGTTGCGCCGCACGATACGGATTGCCAGTTCTACAGACCTCGGACATTCAGCGTGGTCTCCACTTCAGATCCAAGGCATCAAAAACTCGCAATCCCCAGCTTTGCAGCAGGATAGCCCCCACGATCTTTTTTTCTCATGGGGCGACAAATTTGCCTTGTGAGGCCAACCGCCTTCGCGAAGGTCTTCAGGCGGGTTCGGTCCCACTCTACCTACTCCCACTCTAATAGACTTAAGGTAAACTAAAGTGTTCAAGAAAGGACACTCTTTTTTGTGAAGATATTGGTTACGGGTGGTGCGGGGTATATCGGCGGTACAGTTGCGGGGCTGCTTTCTGACAAGGGACATCAGGCTGTAGTTTTCGACAATCTGAGCCACGGCCGGAGGGATATGCTTCCGGCAGGCGTGGAATTCATACAGGGAGAGCTGGCAGACCGCGCCGCTCTTGAAAACATTTTCATCTCAGCCAAAGAGCAAGGCCATCCCTTTGACGGCGTGCTCCATTTTGCCGCCCTGATCGAGGCTGGCGAGTCCATGGTGCGGCCTGAAATTTTCTTTCGCAACAACACCGCCTCCACGCTCTCGCTTTTGGAGGCGATTCTGGCTCACGGGCCGCGCCGACTGGTCTTCTCCTCGACGGCTGCCGTCTATGGCGAGCCGGAATCGACGCCGATCAAAGAGGATGCGCGCCTTCTGCCCACCAACGCCTACGGGGAATCGAAGCTGCTGGTCGAGCACATGCTTGGCTGGCTGAACCGCATTCACGGACTGCGCTACGCTTCGCTGCGCTACTTCAATGTGGCTGGAGCCCCCGAGGGGCCCGGCGGCGTTACGCGCGGCGAAGCTCATGACCCGGAGTCCCACCTGATTCCGCTGGTTCTCGACGTCGCTCTGGGCCGTCGCAAGTCAATCAAAATCTTCGGTGAAGACTATCCGACGCCAGACGGCACCTGCATCCGCGACTACATCCATGTCTCCGATCTGGCAGACGCGCATCTGCTGGCTCTGGATGCCCTGGAAACCCACGACCGGCTGATCTTCAACCTCGGCAACGGACAAGGCTTCAGCGTCCGCGAGGTCATCGAATCGGCCCGGCGCGTCACCGGCCACCCGATTCCCGCGGAAGTCCATCCCCGCCGCGCCGGCGACCCAGCCGTTCTGATTGCCAGCTCCGAGAAGGCGATCCGCGAACTCGGTTGGAAGCCGCGCTACACCCAACTCGACGAGATCATTCGCACGGCGTGGGTCTGGCACAAGAAGCGGTACGCCTGAGGCAGCGGCTTGTCATTCCGGCAGGTTGCGCGGCACAGCGCGCTCCTGCCGCTATGAGATTCCAGGGCATTTCCCTGGTTGGGCAACTGGTGCAATTATGAGGCGTTCGCCGGTTCGCTTCGGTGCTTTGACTCCCGGTTTTTCTTCCAGTTTGTACTTCTGGCAGCCTGGCGTTCGCCGGCTTATTTGCGGTTCTCGACGAGGATGCGCAACTCGGCAGCAATCGAGGCGAGTTGCGCGCCGAGAGCCGGATCGGGACCATTTTCGCGGGAGTACATGATCTCCAGCTCACGGGCCAGCACCGTGCCCTTGGTGAGGCCGAATGTGCCCAGCACGCCAGCCAGCTTGTGGGCGGCGGAGTTCGCGGCCTCGTGTTGATCGATGGAGAGATGGTTGGCCTCGAAGCCCGCGGCGGCAGCCTCCAGGATGGCGACCCGTTCTTTCATTTCCGGCAGGAATTGGGCCCACAAGCGGTCGAGAGCTTCTTTGAGAGCGGGCTGTCCGATGGGGTCCATCTTCGCGTGCCTTTCACGGATCGAGGCGCTTTTCAATTCCAGCCCAGCACGCCGGCAATCTGCGCGGAGAGCGTAAGCGGGTCAAAGGGTTTGAAGAGCACGGCCTCGACGCCCAAATCGGCAAAGCGGCGCTGGTCGCTGCTTTGCACCTTGGCGGTCAGTAGCAGCACGGGGATGTGGGCGGTGGCGGGATTCTTGCGCAGTTCGCGGAAGGTTGTCGGGCCATCCATGCCGGGCATCATCACGTCCAGCAGAATGGCGTCGGGCTGGTACTCGATGGCGCGCGCCAGACCCTGAGCCCCGGAACTGGCCACGACTACATCCCATCCGGCAACGGTCTCAAGGCTAAGGGCGGCAACTTCACGGATGTCATCTTCGTCGTCAACTATCAGGATGCGGTGCGCCATAACTCAATCGTCTCCACGGCCAGTCAGGATCGTTCACAGCGGTTTTTCCGATTGCCGAAGCGCGGAACTCCCGATCAAAGAATGCCTCTTGCCCCATTGGACGAATGAGCCATTTTGCACGGCGTCGGCTAGATCAAAGGCGTTTGGCCGGTGCATTCGCGGATTCCTATCCGTCGATACCGGCGACCGGAGCCTCCTCCATCTGACGCGAACTGCGCAGCATCGTCAAGACCAGAGCTTCGAGTTGCTGCGGCTGCACATGGGCCTTGGCCAGGAAGTGGGTGGGCCCGAGGGTAAGCTGACGGCGCTCGGGCGCTGAGAGTTCGCGGCCGGAGTAGACCACCAGCGGCAAATGGGCCAGATCCTCGTGTTTGCGCAGCCAGTCCACCACGTTGAAGCCGTCGCCGTCGGGCAGGCCAATGTCCAGCACCAGTAGGTGGGGCTGAAAAGTGAAACATGCATCCAGCGCCGACTGGAGCGAATAAGCCAACTTGACCGTAATGGTGTCGCGGGAAAAGACTTCGCCGATGACATGCGCCAGGTCCTGGTCGTCCTCGACGACAAGGATGCGTACGTTTTCGCCGGGTCCGCAGAGCACGCGAGCCAGTTCGCCCAGCAGCGCATCTTCATTCAGTGGCTTTGCGACCCATCCCTCGGCTTTGGGGGGTAGATCCGCGGGTTGTTGCGCGTTCTCAACGCTCAGCAGAACGATGGGCGTCCGGGCTTCGGGGTCGAGGCGGCGCAGGAGGGGCAGAATCTCAAATCCGTTCATGCCGTCCAGCGAGGTATCCAGCAAGATGGCCTCAACGCCTTTGTGGGCCGCGGCAAGCGTTTGTTCCACGGTGGATGTCTCCACCACGCGATAGCCGTGGCGGCTCAACTGCGCGGCAATCCGCAGTCGCGCAGCGGAGTGGGCGTCGGCCAGCAACACGGTGCCGTGGCCTGGTTCCTGGTCGAAGATGCCACTCGGGGTTTCCAGAGGATCCAGAGGATCCGGATGGTAGGGCAGGAAGACGCGGAAAGTGGAGCCGCGGACGGGATTGCGCTCAGCCCAGATGCGGCCCGAGTGTTGCAGGACGATGGTGCGGCAAATGGCCAGGCCCAGGCCGCTGCCGCCTTTCTGACGCGAGTCCGAGGCGTCTACCTGCTGGAAGCGGCCGAAGACGGCCTCCAGCTTGTCGGCGGGGATGCCCCGGCCATGGTCGATGACGGAGAGGGTGACGCCGTTGACGCCGGGGCGCAACATGACGGAGATGGTCGAGTCAAGCGGAGAGAACTTGACGGCGTTGGAGAGCAGATTGGTGAACACCTGGAGCAGGCGGTCGGGGTCGGCGGCGATCTCAACCTGCGTGGTGTCGTGGATGAGCTGCACTCCGGCCGCCTCGGCCACCGGCGCCATGCCGTCGATGGCCTGGCTGACGATCTCCGCCAACTGCACGGGGCGGAAGGCCAGCGGTTCCTTGCCGCTCTGAATTCGTTCCAGATCGAGAATGTCGTTGATCAGCCGAACCAGCCGGTCTGAATTGGTGAGGGCGATGCGCAACAGGTTGGCCGCCTTGTCGTTGACCTCGCCGAGAATGCCGGAGGAGAGCAGGCCCAGCGCCCCGCGGATGGAGGTGAGCGGCGTGCGTAACTCATGGCTGACCGTGGAGATGAACTCGTCCTTGAGGCGGTCGAGGGCAAAGCGCTGGCGGATGTCGCGGAAGCTGAGCACCGAGCCGGAAAAGCGCCCCTGATCGAGGATGGGGGTCAGCGCGTACTCCGCCGGGAAGGCGCTGCCGTCGGTGCGGAAGAGGGTGTCTTCGCTGACGGCGGCCTTATGGCTTTCGGTTGAGCGCCGGAGCGGGCAATCCTCCCCGCATTGGCGGCTCGCCGGCGCGGAACCATGCAGCAGTTCATCCACCGGTTTGCCGGTCATGCCTGAGGCCGCGACGCCCAGCAGCCGGGCGGCGGCGGGGTTGGCAAAGGTGACCAGCCCATGGCGGTCCACGCCGCAGATGCCGTCGGCGACCGAGTCGAGCAGTATCTCCTGCTGCCGGTAGAGTTCCTCGGCCCGGCCGTGCTCGTGGGAGCGCGCCAGCATCTGGCCCAGCGAGGCAGCCACCGTCTCCATGGCCGCTATGGTCTCGCGGTCTTCGCGGAGATGAAGATGGCAATAAAACTCCAGAACGGCCAGCACCTTGTTGCCGACGCGGACAGGCACCGCCCAGCCGGAGACCATCTCCTGGCTCAGGGCAGACTGGATGCGCGGGCTGGCGGGAATGGAAGCCAGGTCGGCAATCCAGACAGGGCGGCCACCCTGCCAAACGCGGCCCGGCAGGTCGATGCCGCTGGCCAGCGTGAGCCCCATGCTCTCCTGGATCAGTGCTTCGGCACGATGGCCTGGAGCGCCCCAGGCCGTCGAGAACTCAAGCCTGTTCTCATCGGCGTTGACATCCCATTTAACGGCCACATCCCAGCCCTGGGAGACGCAGAGGGCTTCGAGAATGCGCATGACCGCAACCTCGTGGGACGCATTCTCGCCCACGATCTGGCTCACCACAAGTTGCAGGGCAAGACGGTGTTCGCGCTGCTTCTGCTGGGTTGCGTCGCGCAGCAGGCAGCGCACCGCTAGCGGATTGCCAGCCTTCTGCCGCTGGCTCAGGCTCAGTTCCAATTCCAGTATGCGGCCGTCGGGGGTGTGGTGGCGCAGCGGCGCGCGGTCGATCACCTCGCCATCCAGGGCGCGGCGGAAGAGCGCTGCCACCTCGCCACGGCAGCCGGGCATAAAGAGATCCTCAAAGGAATTGAGAGCCAAAAGCGCGGCATTGTCCAGACCAAAGCATCGCCTCCAGGCGGGATTGGCATACAGGAACTGTCCCCCTGGGCTGAGCGTCGCAATCATCTCGCTGGAACTCTCGAACAGGTCGCGATACCGCTCCTGCGACTCGCGCAGCGCCTGCTCCTGATGCAGGGTCGCGGTCTGGTCCAGCGCCACCACTGCCAACCCGGCTAGATCGCCGGCTCCATCGCGAAGGGCGGAGACGTGCATGGTGACGGGGAACAGAACGCCATCTTTGCGGCGCAACTGCGCGTCGAAGCTGGGCACCTGGCTGGGAGGAAGAGTGCGAACGCAGTCCAGATAGGCCGCCATTCGGCCCGCGGGTGTCGGCTGCGGCGGCCTTTGGACGCCGCAAAGCCTTTCCATCTCCGAGACCAGGCGCGCTCCCTCGCCGGGAGCCAGAATCTCCATCGTGCTCCACTCGTTCATCAGATCGGCGGCATGGTAGCCCAGCAGGCGCTCCGCGGAGGGGTTCACGTAGGTCAACCTGCCATCCAACCCAATGGTCGCTACCATGGGGCCGGCCGAGTCGAACAGTTCCTTCAGCGGCTCGCTGGCAGGCTGGCCCGCGGGTTCAGGGGTAATCCGATTCTGGACCAGCAGACGAACAGCGAGGAACACGGCGGCACACACGGCGGCAAAGATCAGCAGCCCATCGAACCGCGGCCCGGCTGCCAGGCGTGCCGTCACCGCTCCTGCGTCAAGGGCCATAGCCAAAGCCACCAAGGCAGACCAGATTGGGGAGAAGCCGCGTCCGGCCACTGGCGCGGACTGCTTTGTTCCGGTCATCGTCACCTCGTTGGCCCGGTTCTCCATGGTTCCCCCAGAGCGGTTGCCCAATACATCGGTCCTTGCACGGTTGCTCTGGACTTGAGCCATTGGAGGCCGTTCCCGTTCGAGAAAAACGGTTTGGCTTGCTCGCAGAGCAACGAAGATCCGTTCAAGGCGATTTGCAGGTAGTATAAGCGTTTCGCTTAGGACTCTCTATGCAAATCGGATGTGTGTTCCACCGGACGAAGCGCTCCAGTTACCGGAGTTCAACAGGGCCGTGGGGAGATTTCACCGAAACTTGCCGGGTTCGAATGACCCTGGTTCGAATGACCCTGGATCGATTGCCGGTGAAGCGCTCGGTTAGCAGGATATTGAAGAAGAACTTCCCGATAGCGACCTTATACTGGCCTCATGGTGCGTCTATCTCGATCGTCCCGTCTTGCTCGAACAGCCTTGATTGCGGCCGGGCTGGTTTGCATCGCAGCTCAGCCCCCCGCCGCTCATGCCTGGGGCAATGAGGGTCATCGCATGATCAACCGGCTGGCGGCCGCCACCCTGCCCGCCAGTGTGCCGCCCTTTCTGCGCTCCGAGGCGGCCGTGAACGAAATCGAATATCTCGGTCCCGAGCCGGATCGCTGGCGGTCGGCAGCCGAGCCGGAGTTGAGCGCGGCGCAGGCGCCCGAGCACTTCATTGACCTGGAACCGGCCGATGCGCTCGGTCCCTTGCCGCGCCGTCGCTTGGACTTCGAGGCCAGGGTCTTCGCAGCCGGCCAGCGGCCAGAGAAGATTGGCCTGCAACCATGGCAGGCCACCGAGGTCTGGGAGCGGCTGAAGGCCGCGCTGCGCGAGTACCGCAATATATCAGCCGCCCGGCAGGACACGCGCGGCGTGGAAGCGGCGGCCATCTTCTATGCCGGGTGGCTGGGTCACTATGTGGGCGACGGATCGCAGCCGCTGCACACAACGGACAAGTACAACGGCTGGGTAGGCCCCAACCCCAACGG
>Ga0255354_1001888_pt1 | contig 11395 bp, 9 predicted proteins | sample HBST50metaG_FD_189942 | JGI IMG/M metagenome (GOLD analysis project Ga0255354, IMG submission 189942) | Peat soil microbial communities from Stordalen Mire, Sweden - H.B.S.T50 | ecosystem: Environmental > Terrestrial > Soil > Wetlands > Peat | place: Sweden: Norrbotten County, Stordalen Mire...
GCGGTGGGGTTCGTCTTTGCGTCCAGCCCACGCCGGGTTACGGCGGCTGAAGTGGCTGCGATCACACCGCGCCTGCCGGCAACGGTGGAGAAGATCGGCGTTTTTGTTGATGCGGCGTTGGAAGAGATCGTCACCACGGTTCAAGCCTGCGGCCTGACCGGTGTGCAACTACACTTCGACGCCGACCCCGAACTGCCGGCAAAACTCCACGCGCGCCTCGGGCCGGAATTGCGCATCTTGCGCGTGTTGCACTTTGGCGCGGAAAACGCCGAACAGTGCGCGACGCAGATTGCCCAGCATGCACAAGACCCACACGTGACTGCGATTCTGGTGGACTCGCGCACCGCATTGGCCGAGGGCGGCACTGGCGTGACCTTTGACTGGGCTGCCGCGCGCAAGCCTCTCTTCCAAAATGCGGAAGCGCGGAAGCGCCTGGTGGCCGCGGGCGGCCTGAACCCGGCCAACGTGGCAGAAGCCATTGCCGCGCTGTGCCCCTGGGGCGTGGATGTAGCCTCCGGCGTTGAAGCCGCGCCAGGCCGCAAGGACCCGGCCAAGGTGCGGGAGTTTGTTCGGACCGTGAAGGCCGCCGATACAGGATTGGCCCGATAACCAGGCGTTGCGTGCTTTCGCTGAGAGTGGCGCGGCCGAAGGACAGAAACGCGAAAGCCAACCTGGGCGAGAGGTCAAGACTTTGATCTACGCCTTGGATCACATTCTTTTCAGGAACGATCGATTGGCGAGATCAAGGCCTTTCCGGCGTTGCGTATGGCATAGAGCCATCGTTTGACCTCCCGCTTGAAATGGCCGGTACGCGGCGGAAGGCCGGCATCGTAGCTATGGACGGCTGATTGCACGGCAGCGTGCAGGGCCGGCGGCAGATCGGCATGAAGCAATTCCCGCCAGAACAGTGCAGGCCCGATGTCGAGGTCTTTGCGGCGCACGAGTTTCGGCGTGAGAGTATCAGGAAACGCGGCACAGTGCTCGACGCCTACGGTGCGCAAACCCAGCATGGTTCTGACGCACTTTTCGCAGAGGCCGCAGTTATAGTTGCCCTGGTTCTCCCAACAGACGCGCAACCGCGCCAGCACCTCGGGGTACTGAGCCAGGACGCGCAACTTGTTGATGCGGGATTCCGGGTTATCGTGGACGATCTGAAGCCCCTCAGTGGACCAGAGAGGATCCAAAAGCGGGTGCGATCCGTCCGGATGCAGATCTTCATAGGAGAAGGACGATCCGATGTAGATCTTGCCATGATTGGGAGCCAGCGCATAAGCGACGGCAGCGAGAGCCGCACCGTAGTACAGTCCCCAATCGCACGGAATACTGGACTGTTCCCAAAAAACATTAGTTCTTGCGATGATCAGGCGTTTGCCGAAGAGGCGGGCCACATCGCGGGCTTGCGCTTCGGTCAGATCAAAGGTTTTTGTGTCCGCTAAAGGTACGTCAAAACCGTGAATCAGCACCAGATTCTCTATCTCGTCGCGGTGCTTGATGAGAGAGTAGAAACAATCCACTCCTCCAGAAAAAAACAGCGATACGCCTTTGGCTGGTGCAACGACATGGGAGGAGATCTCAAAGGTCAAGGGTACCCTGTGACCGGCAATCCACGCGGCGTAAATGTCGCGGATTGTTTCCAGGTTGCTTGCCAGAAGCGGCGAAATGCTGCCCAGATTCGTGGTTTTCCCCTCAGCAACAGACTTGACCAACCGCAAGGGTATCGACCACTCGGTCGTGTCGGCTAATGGGACATCCGATTCAATCCAGATTTCATGGTCAGTTACGCGGTTCACAAATTACCTCCTGCCGGCTAAACTCCGATACGTTCAGGGTCCGTCCGTTCGAGAATCGGCGCGCCACTCGGCTTCAGGAACGATCGACCGGAGAGATCAAAGCCCTTCCCGCGGACCGCGCGGCGTAGAGCCATCGTTTGACTCCCCGCTTGAAATGGCCGGTACGCGGAGGAAGGCCGGCATCGTAGCTATGGATGGCCGATTGCACAGCAGCGTACAGGTTCGGCGGCAGACCGGGACAAAGCAATTCCCGCCAATGCAAAACGGTGTCTGCTTTGAGCATTTGTTGGCGCACAAGTCTCGGCGTGAGGGTATCTGGAAATGCGGCGCAGTGCTCGACGCCGAGAGCGCGCAAGCCCAACATGGTTCTGACGCACTTTTCGCAGAGGCCACAGTTGTCTTTGCCAAAACTTTCAACACACACGCGCAGCCGTGCCAGCACTTCGGGGTACTGAATCAGCACGCGTAACTTGTTGATGCGGGTTTCGCCGCCATCGTGGACGATTCGGACTGCCTCGCTTGACCAAAGCGGGTCCAGAAGCGGGTGCGATCCCCACGGATGCAAATCGGCATACGAATGGGATGAAGCTATGTACACCTTTCCGTGATTGGGAGCGAGCGCATGAGCGACCGCGGCCATCGCCGCGCCGTGGGTCATCTCCCAGCCGCATGGAACATGGGGCCACTCCCAACGCATATTGGTCAATTTCGGAACGCTGGGGCGTTCCCAGCGCATATTCGTTCTTGCAACAATCAGGCGTTTTCCGAAAAGGCGGGCTCCATCGCGGGCTAGTGCTTCGGCCTGCGCAAAAGTGTCAGTGTCCGCCAAAGGGATATCAAATCCGTGAACCAGCAGGAGATTCTCAACCTCGTTCTGGTGCATGATCAGGGAATAATAGCTATCTACCCCGGAGGTGAAGAAGAGCGATACACCACGGGAAGGAGAGGCAGCCTTCGAGGAGATATCAAAGGCCAGCGGTATTTGGCGGCCGCCGGTCCACGACACGTAGATATCTCGGAGGGTTTCGAGGTTGCTTGCCAGGAGGGGTGGGGCGCTGCCCAGATCTGCGGCCTTTCCCTCTGAGACAGCCCATAACAATCGTAAAGGTATCGACCACTCGGTCGTGTTGGCTAAAGGAACATCCGATTCAATCCAGAGTCCCTGGTCAGTTACCCGGTTCATCAGTTACCTCCTGCCGGTGAGATGAAGCGCGCTCAGAGTATATCGACTCGGGAGCCGAGGCGCCACAAGATATCAGAATCGATCAATCGGCGAGATCAAAGCCCTTCCGGAGTTGCGCATGGCATAGAGCCATCGTTTGACCCCGCGCTTGAAATGGCCGGTACGCGGGGGCAGGCCGGCATCGTAGCTATGGATGGCCGATTGCACAGCAGCGTACAGGTTCGGCGGCAGACCGGGACAAAGCAATTCCCGCCAGAACAGTACGGAACCGGGGCCGAGGTCCTTGCGGCGGACAAGTTTCGGCGTGAGGGTATCAGGAAACGAGGCGCAGTGATTGACGCCAAGAGCATACAAACCCAGCATCGTCCGGACGCACTTTTCGCAGAGACCGCAGTTGTAGTTTCCGGGATTCTCCCAACAAACGCGGAGCCGCACCAAAACCTCGGGGTATTGAACCAGGAGGCGCAGCTTATCCATGCGGGTCTCCCCGCCATCATGGACGATTTGGATCGACTCAGAGGACCAGAGCGGATCCAGTAGTGGGTGCGATCCCCACGGATGCAAATCGGCATACGAGTAGGACGATGCGATATAGATCTTCTTGTGATTGGGAGCGAGCGCATGAGCGACGGCAGCGAGGGCCGGGCCGTGGTACATATTCCAACCGCCAGGAACACTCGGTTGTTCAAAATGTGGATTGGTCCTTACCACGATCAGACGCTTGCCAAAGAGGCGGGCCACATCGCGGGCTTGCGTTTCGACCGGTGCAAACGCTTTTGTGTCTGCCAAGGGCACATCAAAGCCATGAACCAGCACCAGATTCTCAACCTCGTCCTGATGCTTGATGAGGGAATAGAAACTGTCCACACCGCCGGAAAAGAACAGCGATACGCCGCTGGCCGGAGTAGCGACATCGCTGGATACCTCAAAGTTCAGCGGTACCCGGTGACCGGGAATCCAGGCAGCGTAGATATCGCGAATTGTTTCCAGATTGCTTGCCAGAATCGGTGAGACGCTGCCCAGGTTAGCGGCCTCTCCTTCGGCGACAGCCTTGGCTAGCCGTAACGGAACCGACCACTCGGTCGTGTTGGCCAAGGGGGCATCGGATTCAATCCAGATTCCCCGGTCTGTGACCCTGTTCATGGAATGGTCTGGCGCCGGCGAGATGAGTTTCTCGTGCTCAAGGCTGCCGCTGGAGCAACTCCTCGTGCCTGGAACCACAAATCCCTCCTTATAACCGGCGTCCTGAGAGGGTACACATCGCCTCCTGAGGATAATCGGGGGAGAGAACAAATCGCAATGAAAATAAGACGAATAGGCTCTTTTTCCATGGCCGCAATTTGCCGCAAGAACCTGCTGGCGCGGAATAGCCGGGGAAATTCAAGCAGCGAACCTGGTTCCGGCAGCCGTGCCGGCCCTTGAGCAGATAAACTGTATGCACAACAGTATGCCGCCAAGAATGAGAAGACCCAATGTCGTTTGCACTCTCGGCTCCGAGGCCGACCTTTTCCATGTTGCGAATACCGTAACTGGACTGTGTCGCTTGGAGACTGAGGATCGCATCGATCTCACGCTGCGGCATTCATCGGCTATCGGACGATATGCAATCGTTCTTGAATGGGATGGAACGACGGCTGGAATCGATCTTTCTGACCATAGCGACCGCATGATGCCGGAGATCTCCGATTGCGATCTGTATTTCAAGCGATGCGTCAGGCCGGAAGACCTGAAGCCTGGCGGCCGCATCCGGCCGTTTGGCTTGAACTACGCCTGCCGTTCGACAAAAGCGACTCTGCGCCTCCTCAGCCTCTTCGGTCCGGCGGATGTGATACGCCGCCGCGGCATATGGAAAAGATTTCTCTGCGTTCCTTTGTTCACGGAGTTCGAGCGCAAGCCAACCCTGGCGGCATCGCCCACGATTCTCTTTCAGGCCCGGCTCTGGAATCTAGAGGAGTGCCAAGGGGACGAAACGGTGAACGAAGGCAGGGTGAGGTTGCTGCTGGCGCTTCGGAGCGAGTTCAAGGAGCGGCTTGCCGGTGGGTTGGCGCCAACCTTGTATGCAAGGCAACATTACCGCGAATTGTTGACAGATCATCCTTCCCGGCAGTCTCGCTATGTTCGCTGGGCGCGCGAGCCTCTGATCTCCATCGGCTTCAGAGGTCTCTTCGGGTCACTGGGGTTCAAGATCGCGGAGGCATTTGCCGCCTCTCAATGCCTGGTTTCCGAACCCACGACGGCATATCTGCGGGTGGATGCGCCACTCGCACAGTATCACAATATCGATGAATGTATTGCGATCTGTAGCGGCTTCCTCTCTCATCTGGACGAGGCCAACCAACTGCGGAATCAAGCATGGGAGTATTACCGAGCCGAGGTGGAACCCGGCGCGCATATGAAGAAGCTGCTAGGTTCAATCCAATAGCCATGCCGTGCCCGATCGACAGACACCGGCCGGCGGTAGCGCCGGGATACCCGAGCGCGACAAACGCTAGAACTAATCCAGAGTTGATGTACCCAGAGGCAATGTCCTCAAGTGGCTTTTTTCTCAAGAACCCCCCCCGCAAACTCTCAATAAGGGCATATTCACTCTGGTTTTGCACCAGGACTCCGCCTTACATACGGCTTCCGCCTGTGAACACGTCCACGTATTTGCGAGCCGCTTCCTCGATCCGGTGTTCTTTGAGAATCAACCGGTAACCAACTTCGCCCATGCTTTGACGGAGATCGGCATCGCCCAGGAGCTTTTCCAGCGCCGCGGAAATCGCCTCGCTATCGCCCACAGGAACCAGAATGCCGGACCGTCCATCCTTAACGAGTTCTGGCAAGCCGCCGGTATTGCTCGCGATCACCGGCAGCTTGACAGACATAGCCTCAAGCACGGCGAGGGGACATGCCTCCTGCCAGATGGAGGGTTGGCAGTATATGTCGCTTGCGTCGAATACGCCTAACCTGGTTGGGTTGCTCAACAAACCCGTGAACGTAACGGCGGCTTCGATACCCAGTTCAATTGCAAGTTTCTTATATCCAGGCAGTTCAGGCCCATCTCCTACCAGCAAAAGATGGAAAGTCGAGTGCTTTCGCAAGAGCGGGGCAGCAGCGCGAAGCATGATGTCCACGCCCTTCTCTTCCACCATCCAGCAAACCTCGGTTATTACAAGGTCTTCGTTAGGGATGCCATACCGCTTCCGAAATTCAACACGCAGGCTTGGGTCGATTTCATTTACTTCAACTCCATTTGTAACAACTAGATTGCGAACGGATGTTACCCTCAGGGCATTGCCCGTCCTACGGGTGAAATCCGCAACGCTGATAATGGCGGTCAGCGGCGCGGTGAGGATACGCCCAACGATCCTCTTGAAAAGGCACAACGGCGCCGCAATATGGCCTTGAGGCCTTGATGAGTGATCGTTGAAGAAGACTTGCTTGCATCCAGCCAACTTAGCCAGCCACGGAAAGCAGCGCATGACGCCATGGAAGGCGTAAACGAAGGTCCGCGGCTTATACTTGCGGAGCAGTTTCCATAGTTCACCCGCGCAGGCCAGACCCAGGTAGCCCTGGTTGTCAAGTGACTCGATCGTTACATAAGGATAAGCAATGTACTCTCGGAATTCGGTCGCAATTGGTCCATCAAAGCAAAGAATTGAATCCCATCCAGCGGCATCGAGCGCGATCACAAAATACCGGATAAATTTTTCGAGGCCGCCGATTTTCTGCGGCGCCAGCCCCAGGACAAACATCAGAGCTGGCCGTTTTGAGTTCATTGGAACTGCTCCTATCCTGCTGCGTTGAGACAAGTAGCGAGAATATCATAATGCTGTGTCTGGCCCTCATACGAATCAGTGACTGCTCGGTTCAACCCAGTAGACTTGCTGTGGCCCCAACAGCTCAGCGGCTTGCGGCATCCACGGCGGTATCGATGGCATTGAAGACCTCGGCGCCGTTTGCCAAATCAAATTTCCTGGCAAAAAACGCTTCCGATTCGAGGATGCGGGGAATATCTTCCATTCCCAAAGTCTTCGGATGGTGCCCGCCCAGGCACCAGTCAACATATCTGAAATTATTGTCTGAGATCATCAAATCCGGCTGATTGCACAGGATCGTATGCACCAGGCTCTCATCTGGAATAAATCTCTTGGAGTAGTGGGCAAATAGGGTTCGGTTTTGAGCATTCTGCGCCAAGAGCCGTTCCGCGCTCTTGCGATTGGCTATATGCCATGTCGATCCGGCATAACATTTTAGCGTTTCTGAAAACGGGACGAACGGGGCGACAAGTAACTTCGACCGAATGATTCCCACGGGAATCTTAACAGGCTTCTTTCGCGTCCAGGAATACCACGGGAGCCAGAGTTGGACCGCAACGTAGCGATCATATGCGCAGGGTATCCATGCGGCGCTTCGGAATGCGTAAGGCGCATACTCGACACAAGGATCGGGAGTCCACGGATACTCTACCAGGCGATGATCCATGTAGGCGTCGAAGCCGCCAAGGGCAAGCTGGCCGAGCACAGTTTTGGCAGGTCGCACCGGGTAGTCCACACCGCTCATAAAGACGAACCAGTCGGGGCTGTCCGCGCGCTGATACAGAACGCGCAAGGCGGCGAAATACGCAAGGCAGAATGACATTCTGCCCCATTTGGTTTCGACATTCGGACGAACGAACGTAACTTCTTTGGGGAAGTCGAATCCTTCCAGCGAGCACTGGCTGAAGTCGTGATGGCAGACAATGGGCGGGTTGTCATACAGCTTCATCAGCCGCCGAACGAGCCGGAGAAGCTGCGCGGGCTTATTGTGCGACACGATAACAAAACCGATTGGAGTACCCATCCGCGGAAAACCCTCTTTCTACCGCACTTTCACACGAGTGTCGCATACACGCGCGACTCTCTGCAATCGCCGAAGTGGCACCGGAACCGTGCAAAGCATCCTCAATCGTTCGCAGTAGCCATCGTCACTCTTTCGATTCCCAGGTCAAGCTTTCCATCCTACTGAGCCATGCATTGCGATAGGAAGAAAGTTTTCCGTAGGAATTGTCGAACGCATAGACTTCGCGCTCGAGGAGCAGTCCGAGAATCATGGCGTGCAGACGGTTGGTGTAAATCTTTTGATATCTTGAGAAAAACCTGACCCCTTCCAGAATTGCCCTGTCTTGCATTGGGCGCCATTGCCAGTACTTCTGCGTGTGGAGGCCCAGCGCGCTTTGAACCTGAATGGATTCAATTGTCAACCGCGCAAAGCGGGAAGTCGACCGGGCAACGATGTTCCGCCAGTCGCGTGCTTGCGCCGCGTCCTTATTACCTTGCAGGGCGGCGTATGCCTTGGACTCTTTGTCATTCCGGACAAATCGCATGGGCTTCGCCTCAAGGTCAGAGGACAAGTCCGCTCGCAAGCTACCCCACAAATAATGAGACATATCGGGCATTGCGGACGACCGATGGATGCCCGCTCGTTGCAAAGTTTCGAGAGAAGTTGCGTCGCGTGCAAATATATGGCAGTTGCGGTGGGAGCGATATTGTTCCATAGACTGCCGAAAACGATCCTGTGATTCGAAATACACGGTTTGCGGCAGCACCAAGATAGGATTGCGAGGATAAAGCTGGAGAACCCTTTCTCGCGATTCATGAAAGAACCGGTATAAATCTCCGAAATTTCCTCCACCCTGGCATAAAATAACGACATCGTCGTCCATGCCCCGGATGGACGCCGGCATATCGTAAACAGAATAGCGTTTCCATATATGGATCTTGTTATCCGCTAATAACCGCTCAGTTCCCGCTTGAATAAGAAGATCGCCAACATTCAAATGGAGAGGATAGTCGAAAAAAACCACGCGTTTTGTTGTGTCGAAATATCCGAGAATTCCGTTGAGCTTCTCCTTGAGAGAATTCATGATAGCGGCATCATGGGATGAATTGCCGATCCGATCAGAAACAGGTCTCAAGGTCATCGGTAACTCCCAGGAAAAAGGATTGAATGATTAGGTCGCTGGGGCGTTGATTCATTCCGAGCGAATCAGCAGACCTAAAACTGTGTTTGCCGGCGTGGCCATCATCTTGGGCAACATACCGATCAAAGTTCCCAAGCGGGAGCGGTCTTCCGGCTCCAGCACGCGCATCAGATAAAAAAGTCCAAAAAGAACAATCAGGGAGGCGCTTCCTCCGCACAGAATGCCCCACAGCGGCGCCAATTGTACCGCAATGTAATGAGCGGTGAGCGAGGCAATAATGCTGATGAAGGTAACCTTTGTAACTTGCAGCCAGGGAAGCTTCACCTTATAGAGGCGTATGCCGACAACCCACATCAACCCAACAGCCGTGACCTGCGCCGCTCCACTTCCGATGCATGCGCCAACAGCGCCGTGAGCCGGAATGAGGTACCAGGCTACACCTATATCGACAATACCCGCCAGCACTGTCGCGGCGATAACGTAACTCTGCCGCTCCATGCTCTGCAAAAGGCTCTGCACTGGGCCGATAAAAGCTTTGGGCATGCACAGCAGCGGAGCCAGCATGACAACCATAGCCGCGCCCTTGTACTGGCTGCCATAGAGAAGAAGCAGCGCCGGCACAGCAAGCGCGGCGGAGATGATGTGCAGTGGAATCGATGTTAGCGCGAGATAGCGAAAGGAGGAAGCCGTAATGTCCGGCAGCCTGGACTTATCGCGCCCGTACTGGGCAAAGATCGTCGCGCCTGTGGCCGACCCGAAAATTGATGCGCTGATCAGCAGTCTCTCGGCCATGCTGAAGGCCACTGAATAGTACGCTACCTGGCGGATATCCGCGCAGAGATGCTTCAGCAGGATAAACTCCGACCGTTCCCATACAATCAACGCCACAATCATGCTGGCGACACTCTGCCACGCAAAAGTCATCATCCGCCTGCGCAACCCAGCCGGTTGCACATGGGCTGTATCCCAGGCACATATACGTTTTCTTGTCGGGAAAAAACGCACTAGAAAATCAACCAGGCGCATGGCGAGCATCGATGCGCCAACCCCGACTACGCCCCATTTCAGCACCACCGTTGCGGCGATTGCAATGAAGAAAACGAAAGTAGAAACGACAGAGGCTGGAAGATTCGTAGATAACTCTTCCGTGGCGACGTTGGCCTGTGCCGAGATGGAGTTGACCATCGCAGGCCATATACTAAGCACGATAAGAGCCGATGCCAGCTTGTATTCTCCAGAAGCGTCTCTGAGCACCCAGAATAAAAGTCCGGCAGTTGCCAGCGTAGCCAGACCCGTCTGCAGCAGCAAGGTGCGGGAATAAATGTATCTTGCAGTTCCCCGGTCCCCTCCGCCGATGAACTCAGCCATGTATTTGCGCGTTGTTGCGGGGATGCCGATCCCGCCCAGGCTGCTGACCACCGACGCGATCCACGACACGTAGATGATGTAGCCCATCTTCGACGGTCCGAGGGTGCGCGCAATCGCGATCGAAGTAAATATCGTAACAATAAAGCTGATCGCGTTTTCGAGGCCGTACCAGGCGGCATTTCGGGCGATGGTCCTGGTGTTTGTCATGTCGATATGAACTCTGATCCAAAAAAGTATGGGTACGTCATCCGTCCGCACTACTTAATTCATGCAGCCGGCAGCATATCGTGCGCGGCCGGCTGCTGATAGAACCTCATCGCTGTCTAGCCTTGTCCTTGCAGCGCAGCCCGAGCGTTCTTTGCCATCGGAGCATCGGGAGCCAGCGAAATGGCCTTCTTGAGATGAATCGCGGCGTTGATTCTATCTCCCAGCTTGGCGTAAACCAATCCCAGGTGATACTGGGTTGTCGGATTATTTGGGTTGACTTTGGTTGCATCGAGCAGAAGATCGCGAGCGAACCCATAGGTTCCCTTGTGGTAGTAAGCCCACGCCAAGGTATCCGCTGTGTCCGGCGAGTTAGGCATAACTCGGCGAGCGGTTTGGGCCAAGGTCAGGGCAACATCCACATTTTCGCCGTTTTCAAGCATTCTATAAGCCAGATTGTTGGCGGCGACAGGCTGTTCGGGCTGGATGATCAGAGCCTGTTTGTAGTAGCTTTCGGCCTTTCGAATATCTCCACGCGACTCTTCCAGGGTTCCGAGAATCGCAAGAGCGCCGGCATTGTTGGGATGATCCTTCAACCATTTCTCCCAAACGGCAATCGCACTTGCCGCTTGCCCGCGCTGAGCCTGAAGCTGCGCGTAGATCGCAACCGCCTCGCCATCATCGGGATTGATCTCGATGGCTTTCTGAGCCGCGATCGATGCCTGGTCCAGGTTCTTGTTCTGGATCTGCACCTGAGCCATCAGGTCGTAGAAAGCGCTATTCTTTGGGTTTTTCGCGATTTGCTGGTTGATTCGAGTCAGGGCCTGGGCTGGCTGTTTCCTGAAAATGTCGTAACTTACCAGACCGTGCAAGGCGCCAATCGAATTGGGGTCGTACTGTAAAGCC
>Ga0255354_1001889_pt1 | contig 11394 bp, 10 predicted proteins | sample HBST50metaG_FD_189942 | JGI IMG/M metagenome (GOLD analysis project Ga0255354, IMG submission 189942) | Peat soil microbial communities from Stordalen Mire, Sweden - H.B.S.T50 | ecosystem: Environmental > Terrestrial > Soil > Wetlands > Peat | place: Sweden: Norrbotten County, Stordalen Mire...
GCTCTATTTAGCCCTCGAGTTTATACCGGGTTTCCGCCAGACGGTAGAGGCGGCGCCAGACGAGGCGGTTCATGGTCACGACCATCAGCGAAATCAAAATGGTGGCCAGAAGCAGGATGGGAAATCGTCCGCTGTCGGTGGCGGCGTCAATTTGCGCGCCCAGGCCGATGGTTTGGAGCGTGTGGCCTTTCACGCGGGAATACTCGGCCATGACAGAGGCGTTCCATGCGCCTCCCGAAGCGGTCACCATACCGGTGATGAGATAGGGGAAGATTCCGGGGAGAATGAGCTTGGTCCAGCGTTGCCAGCGGGTGAAGCGGTAGAGCGAAGAGACCTCGCGCAGGTCGGAGGGGATGGACATGGCCCCGGCGATGACGTTGAACAGGATGTACCACTGTGTACCCAGCAGCATGAGGGCGACAGAGCCAATGCCCAGGCCGCCGCCCAGCTTGACCAGGCCGATCAGCAGGATGGGAAAGAAGGCCGTGGCCGGGACGGAGGCCAGCACTTGTGCGATGGGCTGCACGATCCGCGCCAGCCGGGGGCTGAAACCAATGGCCACGCCAACCGGGATAGTCCAGGCTGCGGAAAGCAGAAGCGCGGCATTCACACGCAGAAAAGTGGCGGCTGCGCCTTCCAGCAGCAGGCGCAACTCGGGCCAGGTGACGGTTCTGAGCATCAAAACGGCCTGAATGGATCCCCACCCCAGAGCAGCGATGCCCGCCACGGCTAGTGCCCAGAGAGCAGGAGAGGCCTTGCGTCGTTTTGGGTCCTCGTCCATCGGCTGCACGATGCGACACTCCCTGGTACTGGCCATGCGGCGATAGATGGGTTCTTCGATGCGCGTCCAGATTCGACCGGGGATGGAAACCAGCAGATTGGAGCGGCGCAGCAGCGCAAGAATCGGGGATTTGACGCGGTCGGCCGACTCGACCTGTTCGAATTTGAATTTGTCGCTCCAGGCGATCAGAGGCCTCCAGATAAGCTGATCCGTGGCAACGACAATCAGGATCACCGCGGCGATGCCACTGAGCAGCGCGCGCATATCGCCCGAGTAGGTGGCCGTCTGGATGTAGCTGCCAAGGCCCGGCAGCTGGAAGTTTCGCTCGCCCATGGTGAAGGTCTCGCAGAAGATGAGGGCGAACCAACCGCCGGCAACCGAAACGATGGAATTCCACACCAGGCCGATGGCGGCGTAAGGCATTTCAAGCTGCCAGAAACGCTGCCATGCGGAGTAGCGGTAGATGCGCGAGGCTTCCACCATCTCCCTGGGGATGCTCTTGAGCGAGGAATAGAAACTGAAGGCGAGATTCCAGACCTGCCCGGTGAAGATCAGCAGGATGACGCCCATCTCAATGCCCAGTTGATGGCCGGGGATCAGAGCCACCATGGCCAGTACGACGGGGGGTAGAAAGCTGAGTACGGGGATCGACTGCAAAATGTCGAGCAGCGCAATCATCCAGGCCTCGACCCGAGGGTTGTAGGCGGCGGTATATCCGTACGTGATGGCGAAGACCAGGCTCAGCATGTAGGCGATGGTCATGCGCACGATGGAGTAGAAGGCGTAAACCGGCAGGATGCCAATGGAGTTCGAGATGGGCACCACCGGAACCGGCTTGCCGAGCCAGTAGACGCCCGTGCTGATGAGGGTAAAGAAGATGGTGAGCGCGCAGGCCGCCACGCCCAAGTCAATGATGAAGGGCCAGGAGCGCGCGGTGACCAGTGTTCGAGCCAGAGGATGCTGGACTTTCACTCGGACTCCTCGCTGGCGGCAATTTCTTCGTCCTGTGCATCGGGCAGCACAAAGCGACGGCGTCCGGCGTCATAGTCGAACAGCTCGGCATAGCGGCCCCAGGCCACGGCTGTCTCCATCTGGCGCAGGCACTCTTCTTCACTGAACTGCTCGTCAAGCATGTCGAGGAAGAAGTCTTCGCGAACTGTGTGGTCGCTCTTGGATTCCAGAGCGCGGCGAATCTGGCGAAGCAGCAGGACGTTGGCAACGGCCGCGTCGCGGAACAGTTCCTTCTGGCGAAGGATCTCGGAGTTGGCGAACTCCGTGCCGCTGGCGGTGATGGCCGCATCGCCCTCTTCGATTTGCAGAAAGCCGAGCAGTTGCGCCGCGTCCACAATGGGCAGCAAGTCGTCGATTTCAAAGGCCAAATCATCGGCCAGCCGGTAAATGTCGTCGCGGCCGCCCTTGTCGAGCAGCAGTTCCAGCAGGCCTGCCATGCCGCCGGGACGCGCGTGGGGCAGCATCTGGTAGTGCATCTGGCGCTGGTCGCGGACGCTCGCCCTCTGATCAGGAGCCTCCGCGGGAGCCACATCCGGCTTGGTCAGCACTTTGTAGATGTAATCCACCAGTTGGGTGAACGGCTCGGATTTGCGGTCGCGCGGCTGGGCTAGCTGCACCCGAAAATCGGTGCGGATGTGACCGGGATTGCGACCCAGCACAATGATGCGGTCGGCCAGCAGGACCGCTTCCTCAATGTTGTGGGTGACGAGAAAGACGGCCTTGGTGGGCATGGTCTTCTTGGCCCACAACTCGAGCAGTTCGCTGCGCAGATTTTCGGCGGTCAGGACGTCGAGCGCAGAGAAGGGCTCATCCATGAAAAGCACCTCCGGTTCGACCACCAGCGCGCGGGCAAAGCCGACTCGCTGCTTCATGCCGCCAGAAAGTTCTTTGGGATACGCACCTTCAAATCCGTCGAGGCCGACAGTGTCCAGCATTCTCATGCTGCGATCACGGCGCTCGTCCGGGGAAATTCCGCGGGCCTGCAGCGGCGCTTCGACGTTTTGGAGCACGGTGAGCCAGGGAAAGAGGGCGAAGCTCTGAAAGACGATGGAAACGTTGATTTCCACATCGGCAATGGGCTTTTCATGCCAATAGACCTGACCGGCCGTGGGCGTGGAGAGGCCACTCAACATGCGCAGCATGGTCGACTTGCCGGAGCCCGAGGGACCGAGCAGGGCGACGATCTCCCCTGGCACGATCTTCAGATCGGTGGCGGAGATGACCTGAATGCGGTTTTCGCTGGGCTGCGCGTAGAATTTCTCGATCTTCTCGGCCCGAATGATCGGCTCAAGGACCACAGTCTGGCCGGCGCTGGGGAATCCCGGTTCCTGCATAATTTGGTTCTCCGCATGGGGTCCGCAGGCCAGGAGCCTCGGCCGGTGGCTGTTCAAAGTGTATGACTTACCGGTTGCACGGAGATGAATCGGTGCGCGCCGTCCAATATTCGGTTTGCGGGGTGGGCCTACGGCCCCTGTTGGCGCCTTTTGCCGGTTCAGCATCAAGAACGTTGCAGAAGATTACCCAAGCTAGCGTATCATTGGGAGAAAGAGTCTTGCTAGGGTTGTGGTTCCTTACCAGTAGTCATCGGTCCGCACGTCGTGATTTACCGAGGAAGACACCGCCCTGCCGATTCACTCACGTGTCCAAGGAAATATGCCAGAAAACTCCCCCAAACCCAAAGTCCTGGTTGCCGACGACGAACGTGTGATCGCGGATACGCTGGCCATGATTCTCAACCAGAGCGGCTTCGAAGCACGCGCCGTTTACTCGGGCGAAAAGGCCGTTGAGCTTGCTTCGACCTTCAAGCCTGCCATGATCATTTCAGACGTCATCATGGCCGATTTGAATGGAATTGACGCGGCCATTCGCATTCGAGCCATTCTTCCCCAAGTCAAGATCCTGCTGTTTTCCGGGCAGGCCGCCACCGCCGATCTGCTGGAAAAGGCGCGCGCGCAGGGCTACGAGTTCGAGATTCTTGCCAAGCCTGTCCATCCCCAGGATTTATTGACCAGGCTGCGCGCGTAGGATCTGCTCGCCGAGTGCTGTTGTAAGACGAAGCAGCGCGGCTGAGCGACCCTACGCAAACAGTTCTCGCGGCGGAATCTGGAAGAACTCTTCCAGGGGCATTCCGCCGGTTCCCACAAGATAGTTGCGAGCCGGGAAGAAAGCCTTGTCGAAGGCAGCGACGCCGGGCAGAACATCTTTGCGGCGTCCGCTCTTGACCTCCAGCCCGACAATACGCGTACCCAGCCGAAGGACAAAATCCACTTCCTTGTTCCGCTCGCGCCAATAGAAAAGGTCATCGATTTCGCCGGTCATGGCCGCTCCTGCGAGGTGCGCCCCGACGGCGGACTCGACAAGCCGGCCCCAGTGGTCGGGATGATGACGAACCCTGGCGAAGGTCATGGCGGCCTGGGCTGTGGTCAGGCCGGTGTTGAAGACCTGAAGCTTGGGAGTCGATCCTCGCTGGCGGACCATTTGTCCCGAGTACTTGGAGATGCCGCGCAACATGCCAGCGCCGGCAAGCAGGTCAAGATAGCCAGCCAGGGTGGTGGTGTTGCCCGCATCCTGTAATTGCCCCACCATCTTCTGGTAGGAGAGGATTTGCCCGGAGTACTCGCATCCGAGGCGAAAAACCGAACGAAACAGCGCCGGTTTATCGACGCGGAACAGGAGAAGAATGTCGCGGGCAAGCATGGTTTCGATTAGGGAGTCGAGAAGGTAGCGACGCCAGCGCGGTTCGTCGTCGACCAACTCCGCCGCTCCCGGATAGCCCCCGAAATAGATGAACTGGTCGAGGTTCCATCCGAAGGCTTCGCGCATCTCGGCAAAACTCCAGTGGCCGATGCGAGAAAGCTCGAAACGGCCAGCGAGGCTTTCCGAGAGGCCATTTTGCACCAGCAGCGGCGAGGAGCCGAGCAAAACAACGCGCAGATCGAGCCCTTGCGCAGAGTCCTCGTCCCACAACTGCTTGACGGCCTCCGACCAGCGGGGAACCTTCTGCACTTCATCGATGACCAGCAGCCAGCTTCCGCTCTGACGGCAATGAAGACGCGCCATCTCCCACTGCTGGGTGATCCAGAAGTTGTCGCCGGGAGCGGGATTGTCGGCCGTCACATAGGTTGCACGGTCGCCAAAGGCCAGCATCGCCTGGCGAACCAGGGTGGTCTTCCCGACTTGACGCGGGCCCGCCACCACCTGCAAGAAGCGACGGCGGTCGCGCAGGCGGGTAACGAGAGGACCGAGAGTGGGGCGGGTGATCATATTTAAATCCAGGAGCCTAGCCGCTAAGGAAAAAACACGCTGCTGGCAGAGCGATCAAGGCACCGACCGAAATATATCACAGAGAAGAGCAATATGTATCACTATGATGAGTAATTTAACTCAGTATATTGAGTTAATTGTAAGTTTCCGTGTAAGCCATTCAACGAACACGACATATTCATGGTCCGCAGGGACGTTCAGATCTCCCGCCGTCCCTCCAATGAACGCGCCATGGTCACTTCGTCGGCGTATTCAATGTCACTGCCTGCAGGCACGCCGGTGGCGATACGCGTGATCCGGACCGGAAAGACACGCAGCGCGGCGGCCAGCCAGTTTGCAGTCGCCTCGCCTTCCAAAGTAGGGCTGGTGGCCACAATCACTTCGTCCACCTCACCGCGCTCAACACGAGAGACGAGCGTGCTCGTGCGCAACTGATCCGGCCCAACACCGTGCAGCGGGGAGAGCGTGCCGTGGAGCACATGGTAGACGCCGGTATAGCCGCGCGTGCGCTCGACCGAGGCAATGTTCGTGGGTTCCTCGACCACGCACACCTGCCGCTGATTGCGCGTGGCGCTGGCGCAGTACGCGCAGGGGTCGACGTCGGTGACGTTGTTGCAGACCGAGCACAGACGCAGGCTGGCTTTCAGGCCGCGCACCGCCTCGGCCAGAGCTGCCGCATCCTCGTCAGTGGACCGCAGAATGTGGAAAGCGAAACGCTGGGCGCTCTTGGTTCCCACCCCAGGGAGCTTCTTGAGTTCTTCAATGAGCCGCGCCATAGGCTCGGCATAGCGTGACACCTTGCGCGCCTCCTCAAGTTCTTGTTCTAAAGCTCTCTATACACGAGACCGACAACTTGGCCCCATTCATCATGTCACTACCCACGCCGCGCCGAATTCTGACGTTGGTTGCATTGTTCGATCCCCCGCGCGGTTGCCCAACAGAGCAAGAGTCAGCCCAGTCCCGGCAGTTTAAGTCCACCGAGCATTCCTTGCACGCTCGACTGCATGACCTGATCCGCCTTTTGTCCGGCATCATTCACAGCGGACACCACCAGGTTTTCGAGCATTTCGACATCTGGTTTCTCTCCGCTGAGGCCGACCACAGCAGCGGGGTCGATGCTGATTTTGAGCAGTTGCTTCTTGCCGTTCATGGTCGCTGTCACAGCGCCGCCGCCGCTGCTTCCCTCCACCTTGGTCTGGCCCAGTTTGCGCTGCACTTCCTCTTGCATCTGGTTCGCCTGCGAGAGCATCTCCGATATTTTGAGCGGATTGAACATGAAACGGTCTCCTTATCTGGAGCGAGCAATTACTTTTGGCGAAGGTCAACGACACTGCGGACCTCGGCCTTGAAAATCTCCCGCGCTCGCTGAACCAGCGGATGATTGAGCGCGGTTTCCTGGATGCTGCCAGCAATGGGAACAGCCGTGGGCGCGGCACCTTGTCCGGCTTGCTGTCCGTTCACTTCGCCGGGAACCACCAGAAAGCGGCTCGGAGCACCTAATCGCTGCAATTCCTGGCGCATGATCTTCTCTGCGGCGGGATTCACAGTTAGGGCGAGCATCTTCTTCCCCATGCCTGCGACCTCGATGCGCAGGCTGACGCCGTCAAGAGTCCAGGCGCCCGCGCCCAGCAACTGAGCGGCCGAGACGTGGCCGGCTTCGACGAGCGCGGTGCCGATGGCTTGCCGGATATTGTCGACGCTAGCAGAACTCGAAGCTGCGGTTTGCGGGGCAATGGCGAACGCACCCTCGGTGAGCGTAGCCGTCGAGGCATATCCGGCGGCCGGTGTGGCAGAGGCGGTGAACGGCGTCGTGGCCTGAAATGGACTTGCGACAGCTTGCGGTGCGGAAACCGCCGCAGCCGTCGGAACCGGCGATGGGAGTTCCATCGTGGCAACTGGAGCGGACGTTGAAGCTGGGCTCAGACTGGAAGCCAACTTCGGCTTTGTGTCCTGGGGCTGGGAAACGCTTGGTGCGGAACTCCAATTGCCGCCTGCCGGTCCAAAAGGCGAGAGAGAGGGCGCAGCGGGGGGCGCGAGCGAAGCAGCTGGACGCACGGGGATCGCGGCTGGACGCGGAGTGGAAGCAGGAGTGGCAGAGCGCACGCCACCGCCCGTCGATACGCCGCTCAACAGTTCTTCGAGCGGCAGCAACCGTTGGGCGTGAATCAGCTTCAGAAGGCCAAGTTCCAGGTGAAAGCGCTGCTCCTGGCGGTAGTTCAGGTCGTCGAAGGTGCGCAGAACAATTTGCAGATTGCGGGTCAGCTCCTCCTCGGTAAACAGAAGGGCGGTTCGAGCGGCGCGAGAGCGTTCGTCCCCGGAGATTTGCAGCAGTTCAGTCTGCTCTCCGCCGATTTTAGCCATCAGCGAGTTCCGCAGATAGCGCACCATCTGGCGCGCCAGCGAGGACGGACTGTGGCCTGCATTGACCAGCAGGTTCAACTGCTCCATCAGTTCGGCGCTTTGCCCGGCGGCTACCGCCTCCAGAAGGCGCTCGAAGACCGCGTTGGGCACCGAGCCCATCAACTCGCGAATCTGCGCCGTGGAGAGTAGCGGCTTGCCGGCCTCCATGGGCGCTGAGGCGATAGCCTGATCCATGATGGAGAGTGCATCGCGCATGGAGCCGTCGCCAGCCTCGGCGAGCAGAGCCAGGGCGCCGTCCTCGGCGTCGACTTCCTCCTGCCCGGCAATCATCCTCAACTGGGTCAGAATGTCGTCGAACTTGACGGCGTGAAAACTGAAGTGCTGACAACGCGAGCGGATGGTCTGGGGAATATCTTCCGGCTGCGTCGTGGCCATCATGAAGATGACGTGCGCGGGAGGTTCTTCGAGGGTCTTGAGCAGCGCGTTGAAAGCCGCCTCAGTGATCTGATGGGCTTCGTCGAGAATGTAGATCTTGTAGCGATCGCGGGACGGGGCGTAGCGGGCGGCTTCGCGCAACTCGCGAATCTCATCGATGCCGCGATTGGTGGCCGCGTCAATCTCGATCACGTCCACGGCGTTGCCCTGGCGAATCTCAATGCAGGAGTCGCACACGCCGCAAGGCTCGGGGGTAGGACGCGCCGCGCTTCCGATTTCCGTGCGGCAATTCAGCGCCTGGGCCACGATGCGCGCAATGGTGGTTTTGCCAATGCCGCGATGCCCAGAGAAGATGTAGCCGTGCGCGATCCGGTTCTGCGAGAGCGCATTCATCAGGGTCCGCGTAACGTGATCCTGTCCGGCCACGTCGGCAAAGCGCTGCGGACGATATTTTCTGGCCAGAACCTGATAGCCCATGATTGCACCCACTCCTTGAGGCCGATCTGACTTTTTAATGGCCTAGGTGGGATTGTATCGTTCCTGGATACGGCATTGACAAGAAACGCGTTACCAGCACGATGGAGGGCTACGAAGTTGGCACAATGCGTGCATCGAGGAGGCTGGCGGGGATTCCGCCCAACATCGTTCTCAACCGCATCCTCACCTGGCGTAGGTCAAGATCGCCCCGGCAACGGACTGCAATGGCAATATCTTGTTGACCGCGCCGTATTTGATGGCCTCTTTGGGCATGCCAAACACGATGCAAGTCGCCTCATCCTGCGCAATGGTCATGGCTCCTGCCTGCTTCATTTCCAGCATTCCCCTGGCGCCGTCATCGCCCATTCCGGTCAGGATGGCCCCCACCGCATTCTGTCCGGCGTAGCGGGCTGCGGAGCGAAACAGCACGTCGACGGAAGGCCGGTGACGGCACACAAGCGGTCCATCCTTGATCTCGACGTAGTAGCGTGCGCCGCTTCTCTTGATCAGCGTGTGATGATTTCCGGGCGCGATCAACGCCCGTCCGCGCAGGACGGTATCGTTGGCCTCCGCTTCCTTGACGGTAATGGCGCACAGGCTGTCCAATCGCGCGGCGAAGGCGCGAGTAAACAACTCTGGCATGTGCTGCACTATGACAATTCCAGGACAGTCTGCGGGAAGCGCCTCAAGCAGAGTCTTCAAGGCCTCGGTTCCGCCGGTCGATGCACCGATCACGACCACTTTTTCTGTTGTTTCGAGCATGGCGTTGGTAGCAGGCGAAAGGATGGCGTCAGCCGTCAGTTTGGGCTCAACGGCGCGGCTTGGGCGAAGGATTCGTAACTGCGCCCCGGCAGCGGCTTTCACAGCCTGGCAAAGGGTGATGCGGGACTCCTCAAGAAACTGCTTGGTGCCAAATCGAGGCTTGGTGATGATTTCGACCGCTCCGTATTCAAGCGCCTTCAAGGTGCTTTGCGCTCTATCTTCCGCAAGGCTCGAACAGATCACAACCGGTATCGGGTGCTGGCTCATGATCTTCTGCAAAAACGTCAGCCCGTCCATGCGCGGCATTTCGATATCCAGTGTTATCACATCCGGCGCCTGCTCGGCGATTCGCTCGGCAGCCACGAAGGGGTCGCCCGCGGTGCCGATCACCTCAATCTCCGGATCCGACGAAAGCACCTCACTCAGCGTCTGCCGAACCACCGCTGAATCGTCCACAATCAAAACACGAATCTTCCGCTCGCTCATACGCCCCGTCCTGTCAATTTATGCCGGGGCGAAGTAGAAGTCTTATGGCGGGACGCAGCAGGAGTCGAACAGTCCTCAAGCCGGCGAAGCCGGACTTCGCCGCTTCCCGTATTGAAATGAATATTCAGGCCTGTGGTTCCGCGCAGGCTCGACGCAATCACCTTGAATCCCTCCGCACCCAGGACGTCGAGCGCGGAGTCGCAATTCAAGCTGCCGACGGTCGGCCTGCGTAATTGTCCATTTTCACCGAGAAGCACGTCGGCGCCGCCAAACACCTTGACTTCCACTTCAGACCGTTGGGCGCCCAGTTCATCGAACTTTCGAGCAATGTCACGAATGGCAAAATCCACAAAGCGGTAGCGGGATTCGGGGGGCGATCCATCTGGAGGGTCGCTTGGGCATTTGGGCAACATGCCATGGCACAGCGCGCCGACCTTGAGCCTCGCGTTCCAAAAGGTCACGCCGACGCAGGATCCAAGCAAGGTCCTGATCACTGTCGGCTGGCGTGCGAAAAACATTTCTCCGGGATTCACGTAGACGTCAGCTACGTCGCTTTCAGGATCGAACATCGGTTCTCCTATAGAGCGCGGGCGCGATCGGCACCAGAGGAAGATCCATCCCGTGCAGCGTCTCGGAGTGTCCCACAAATGCATAGCCTCCGGGCACGAGATGTTGCGTGAGCTTCTGGAGAATCTGTTCCTGAGTTTGCCTATCGAAGTAGATGATCACGTTGCGGCAGAAGATCACATCCACTTTTTCTGTGATTTCATAGTCGGCATCCTTGAAGTTCAATCTCCGGAAATCGACAAGCTGCCGCAGTTCCGGCACCACCCGCATGAGATCGGAGTCGCGATCACGGCTACGCATGAAGTATTTCCGGCGTAGATCGATCGCAACCGGTTTCACTATGTCTTCGGTGTAGACTCCCATCCTGGCTTTGGCCAAGACCGTGTTGGAAAGATCCGTGGCCAGTACCCTGAATTGGAAGCCGGCATTGGCTTGCGCGAACTCGTTCATCACCATTGCAAGTGTGTACGGCTCCTCTCCGGTGGAACAACCCGCACTCCAAACCAACATTTTCCGTTCGCGCCCGTTGCGCTCCATGAATTCCGGGAGAGCCTTCCGCACAAGGTAATCGAAATGATCGGGTTCCCTGAAGAAATCTGTCTTGTTGGTGGTAACAACATCGAGAAAATGAACCATCTCTTCTTTTTGCCCGTGATGATCGAAGAGATATTCACAGTACTGGGAGAATGAAGTAAATTCCAGACTCTTCAACCGCCGTTTGATCCGAAGCTCGAGCATGGTCTTCTTATCGACATTCAGATTGATGCCGGATTGCGCATAGATCAGGCTGCGGAGGCGGCCAAAGTCTGCGTTCGATATTGTTTCTTCGCGATTACTCATAAGATGAAGGGGGCCCATCATGCCCCAGTCCTTTCGTCAAGCGACTATCAAGCAGCGGTCTTGATGATCTCCGCGCCGCGTACGGCCACTAACTCGTCGGCCGAGAAGACGCGATCGATGTCCAGGATCATGATGAACTCGGACTCGCGTTTGCCCATGCCATAGATAAAGTCCGTCCGGATGCGCGTGCCGATTCTGGGCGGCGGTTGAATCTGGTCCGGCTCAAGATCGATCACTTCTTCTACTGAATCAGCGAGCGCTCCAATCACAAACGATTCGGCGTCCAGCAGCACTTCCACCACGACAATGCAGGTATTTCTCGTCTTTACGGTCTTCGACATCTCGAAACAAAGTCGCAGATCGACAACCGGGACAACGCTGCCCCGCAGGTTGATCACGCCGCTCATAAA
>Ga0255354_1001894_pt1 | contig 11366 bp, 13 predicted proteins | sample HBST50metaG_FD_189942 | JGI IMG/M metagenome (GOLD analysis project Ga0255354, IMG submission 189942) | Peat soil microbial communities from Stordalen Mire, Sweden - H.B.S.T50 | ecosystem: Environmental > Terrestrial > Soil > Wetlands > Peat | place: Sweden: Norrbotten County, Stordalen Mire...
GGACTGTTGCGAGGGAATAGGGAAATGGGGAATAAGGAATAAGAACCATGAAAGCTGCTCTCCTGACTGCTTCCATTGTGCGCCGGGAGGGGATAATGTTCTGCAAAGGACCAGAGCGGAACCAAAATAAACCTGCTCTCACAGAAGGCCTTGACAGTGGCTTTTGCTTCCACTCCAACGACTAAAACCTGTCCCCTCACCCCAGCAAACATAGATCGCTCGTTGGGAATCCCGAGTCGCAAGGGATCCGGTTAAGGAAAAGGCCACCGGGCAAACTTGATTTCGGGAAGTGATTCTTTGCGAAGACACTATTCAAGTTGCATGAATCGCATTTCTTCGCTATTGTTGAATTAATGACAGAGCGAAGCTACCTCGGAGAATTCGAACTGATGATCCTCCTCGCCGTGATCCATTTGGGCGAGGAAGCGTACGGTGTGCCCATTTCCAGGGAGCTTGAGAAGCATCGCGGCCGGGATGTATCAGTGGGTAGCGTGTATGCGGCGTTGGAACGATTAGAGAACAAAGGCCTTGTCTCTTCCGACCTCGGCGATCCGACGCCGGAACGTGGCGGCAAGGCAAAGCGATATTTTCGAGTCACGAAGGCAGGACTCGGTCAGATGCAGGCAACCCGCAGGGTCCTGAACAAACTATGGCGAGGGCTGCCGGAGTTGAAGGAGGAACGCACATGAGACAAACGGAACCGCCATCAGCTGCAACCTGGATTCTGGAACATTTGACTCCCGGGCCGCGCAACGAAGCACTGGCTGGCGATTTGCTTGAAGAGCTACGGTGCGGACGTTCGGTTGGCTGGTACTGGCGCCAAGCGCTGGCTGCCGTGGCAATAGGATGCTTTGTGGAGATCGTCAACCACAGATTCGTACTGCTCTTTGCGGCTCTGTGGTCGATGATGGTTCCCGGATGGTCGCTCTATGCCTTCAGAATGGAGGCTCATGGGGACCTCATTGGGCGCATATGGCGAATTGACTGGCCCTGGTCGACGATCTGTGATCTTGGACTGTCTCTGGGTATGAGCTTAGTCTTCATCTGGACGGGATTGCTTCTTTTTCTCGTTCCCCACATGGGTATCACGAGAGGCTTCAACCTCCGACGGATTTGGCAAGCGCTTTTGCAGTGCGCTCCTCCGTTCATCGCTGTCTCGGCACTGCTTTATATAGTGATGCTTCTTCCAGTCCACATGGAATCAGCTTCATCCACGCACGCACTCAGAGCGCCGATGGACGGCGTTTGGGTCAGGAACTACGTTGGTGGGGGCTGGTGGGGGAGATTCATTCCTAATCTTCGTATGGATACCGAGGCCACGATCGAACATCCAATCGATACACGCGCCCTCACCCCTTTGGAACGGATTATGGATATAAGGGTATGGGCGAACGTTACACGACTACCCTATTTCCTAAGCATGCTGTATGCGCTTTGGGGTGTGACATCCCTCAGTGAAAACAGACGCAGAAGAATTGCCGCTTAGGTCAAGCATGGCTGCGCAAAGACAGCTTGGCGAGTCAATCATTCCGGCTGATGCGGGCCGGATAGGCGCGACGGCCTATTTTGGCTTTCTTCTCGGCGCGGGTTTGTTGACCTCATTGAGTGCGGGATACATGCTCTGTGGGCTGCTCAATGGAGAATCTTTGTCACTGACTACTCTCCTGCTGACGGCAGCTTTTTGCGTCTTCGTCGCCGCTCTCACAGGTGTTGTAGGCTCGTGCTTTTTCTGGACCCCTTCTAAATCAGGCCCCCTACTGTCATTGAGCCGGTTTGCATTCATTGGCGCAACTGGATGGGTTTGGGTGCCCGCCGTCGTATTTCTTTCCCGGCAGGATTCATTCGCGACAGTGTTTGTTGCCGCCATCGGAGCCGCAGTCCTTGCCACGGGGCTGCGAAAGGTTACTCCTTCCACCACTGGCTTATTTCAACCGCATCCACCTGCCCTCAAAATGGAAGAGGGAGAACTCTTCGCGCTGTCCCTTCGCACTACACCTCGTGAAGTCTACGCATATGCCATCGCGGTTTGTATCTACGCGGCGGCTTTCGCCATTCATGATGGCTGGATCCTTTCCGCCAGTGCCATCTTCGCAGCTTGCGCCTTTGTGGTCGCCTGGAAGCTGACGCTTGTCCCCGACTATGCCATGGGGGAAGAAGAAAAGAACACCCATGCTGCTCTGAGACTCGCCCGCATAGGCCTGTCGGCGATTCTCGTTACGGCCTTTGTCTTGTTCGTCGGCGTAGCCGGAAGCAATGAATCTGATGGCGTTTTCGCCAACGGCAATCGAGCCTCTCAAGGCGGTGAATCCAACCAGGGGTCAAAATTAAAGGCTCAAGAAGCCGGCTCAGGCATCTCAGGCTACGAGAGCATTATTCTCTGGCCAGTTCCCGCGAAGAAGGAATTCCTTCCCCCGTTGCCGACCAGAACCTCGGCCCAATCAGTGCAAGCGGAAAAGCCGCTGGCGATACCGTTCAACGGGCCCTACTGGTTCTTTCAGCCGCCAAATAGGAAGCCGGGGTCGCGAGCGCATTTGGCTCACGGCGATCCAGTGGACATGGATATTCGCGCCAACAATTTCCTACCTCTCATCATGGAAGCCCACCAAACTCTTGGTACAGCGGTGCGCGCGGCCCGCTGTCGCGAAATCCTCGTAACCGTCGAAAATCGCGACAATCGGCCGGGCACCGTCGCTCTTGGAATGCTGCTCACCGACTCGGTCTCTCGAGGCGAGCCGGAACTATACCTTGGTCAGCAGCCCGTCGTTTCGAGCGAGCCAGGCCATCCATCGCGGGAATCTTCCCCCACGATCGAGGTTCTGGGGTTTCCGATTCCAACCCGCGCCAAAATTCGCAAGTTCGACGCAATCACAGTGATCCTCATTCCGGGACCAGAACGCGCGGAGTTAGGAGCAAAAGTCGCCATTCGCAAATTTGAGTTTCTTCCCCGCTGATGTACGAAGGAAACGGACTCCCGCTACATCAGGTGTCGCGCCAAAGTTCACGCTGAGATCAGATTGGTCCGCCGATATCGGCCAAGGGTTTACCGTGGTGCAAACACGCTACCTCTCCCTGTTTCACCCCAGTGCAATCACCACGGCTCCGGCGGTGATGAGCAGGCCGCCGACCAAGGCCGGGGCGGTGAGTTTTTCGCCCAGCAGCAGCCATGCGAAGACGATGACCAGCGGCACGCTGAGCTTGTCAATGGGCGCGACGCGCGAGGCAGGGCCCAGTTGCAGGGCGCGGAAGTAGCAAATCCACGAGAGGCCGGTGGCTAGGCCGGAGAGCGCGAGAAAGAACATGGTGCGGCGGTCGAGAGAGCGAATCTCCGCAAGGGCGCCGACGCCGGGCGTCGCAAACGCGAATACGAGGACCCAGGCAAAGACCACAACGACGCTGGTGCGCAGAGCCATGGCCAGGTTCGAGTCAACATGCGCCACGCCTACCTTGGCCAGAAGCGCCGTGGCGGCGGCAAAGACGGCGGAGAGTATTGCCCATGTAATCCAGTTCATGCAAGATATGGTACGCCGTGAGAGGGTTTCTCTCAGGGGCTAAAGCCCTCGATTTTTTTGTTGCGTTTACGGCACGGCTGAAGCCGTGCCCTGACACAAAGCGGCAAAGGAATAAATGCAGGTCCTTCGACTCCCTTCGCTGCGCTTCGGTCGCTCAGGATGACAACAAACGACGGGCACCCGAATTTGTTTGGGCGGCCAAAGGTCCGGGCCTGAAGGCCGCGCTTAGACTCGCTTTTATTCCGGGGGTTGAAACCCCAGGCTCCCTCCGGAAATTTCTATATATCCCACCCTGGCGGCAAAAACAAAGACGCCGCGAGGCTGGGGCACCCGGACTCGTTTGCAAAGTGAGGCACCGAATCGGTGCTCTAAACTCGAATTCATGGAAAAGGGCAAAGCCAGCAAGACAGCTCTCGGTGCGGCCATTCGCCGCGCGGCGCACCAGTTGATGGACGTGCCGCCGGTGCTGGACGACGCAATCGCGGTGCGGCTGATTGGGCAGGGCTATCGAGGAAAGATGGGGCGCGCTTCGCACCCGGTGGGGCGGGACTCGCGCGCCTTCATGGCGGCGCGCAGCCGCTATGTCGAAGACCAACTGGCTGCGGCCGTGCGGCAGGGCGTGGCGCAGTACGTGGTTCTTGGCGCGGGGCTGGATACGTTTGCCTATCGCAATCCGTTTCCATCGCTGCGCGTCTTCGAGGTGGACTTTCCCGCCACGCAAGAGTGGAAGCGGACAATGCTGGCCGAAGCCGATATCGCGCTGCCCGCGGACCTGACCTTTGTTCCTTTGGACTTTGAGTATCACACGCTGGCGGAAGGGCTGGCAGAGGCGGGGTTTGGCACGAGCGCTCCCGCGTTCTTTGGCTGGCTGGGAGTGGTGCCCTACCTGACGCTCGCGGCCTTTCGTGCCACGCTCGATTTCATCGCTCAGTTACCCACCGGAACTGCTGTCAGCTTCGATTACGCGCGGGCGCGGGAGACGCTGAGCGAGGCGGGCCGCACGGCTTTCGATGGACTGAGCGGGCGCGTGGCAGCTGCCGGAGAGCCATTTCAACTCTTCTTTACGCCGCAGACAATGGAGCAGGAGCTGCGCCGCGCTGGGTTTCAGCGCATCGAGCAGTTGGATTCCGACGGGCTCAACGAACGCTACTTCAAGGAGCGCGTTGACGGGCTGAAACTCTCCGCCGTAAAGCTGGGAATGTTGGCGACTGCGTGGGTATAGCGAAGCTCTGATTAGGTCCATTCTGCTAGACAAACGTTCCCTCAGGGCCTAAAGGCCGCGCAGATTTTGCGGCATTTACGGCACGACTAAAGTCGTGCCCTGACACAAAGCGACGTTTTGAAACAGCTTCTGCGAGTTTTTCCGCAGCCTGTAAAACACGGGTTGATTTTGCAGCCTTTGCGGCACCCTTCGACTTTGCTCAGGGCAGGCTTTAAATCCGTACCCCTTCAAAGCATCCACCTAATCAGAGCTTCCATAGGGCTGCGCGATAAGATAAGTCATGCGTCCGATTGCTTTTTTTGCGCTCGCTCTTGTACTGTTACCGCTCTCCGGCTGCGGGTATCACACGCTGGGGGCGGCCACTCATATGCCGCCCGGCGTGCAGACGCTCGCGGTGCCGCTGTTTGCCACGCGGACTGAGACCTACCACACTGAGACGGTGATGACCCAGGCGGTGATCCGCGAGTTTGCCACGCGCACACGGATGCGGGTGACACCTGACACGAGTGGAGATCCGGACGCCGTTTTGCATGGGACGATTCTCAAAGAGGTGATCTCGCCGCTCACTTACAACACCACCACGCAACAGTCGTCCAGCTACCTCATCACCATGGTCGTTTCGGTGACGCTCAACGGCCGCGACGGCAAAATCCTTTATGAAAACAAGAACTACGTTTACCGCCAGCAGTATCAATCCACCACCAATCTTTCCAGCTTCTTCGAGGAAGACCCCGTTGCGGTCGAGCGGCTTTCGCGCGATTTCGCGCGGCAGTTGGCGGCTGATGTGCTGGAAGGGTTCTGAGCAGCGAGGGGATGTTTGCAAAATGAGAAGCGGCGCGGAGAATTCTCTCTCCGTGCTGTTTTACTTTTCCGGAGAAAGACTGGAGACAAGAATCGTCAACGAGACCAGGCTCAAACACCGGAGTGGAGTTTTCATCGCACTTCTCCTTGGCAGTGGGGAATTCACAGAGACGGGGAACCGTGCTTTCCAGCGGCGTTTGTGGGGTACCAGGTTTGCCAGCGAGGGGAATCGCGCGGTCGGAGCCCTGAGTTGCTCCAAAGTCTAGCAGGAACAGAATGGAACGATAAAGAAAAATCAGAGGCTCCGAAGATATGAATTTGTTGAAAGACGCGGGGAGAGCTAAAGCCTGACTGAGGTAACCTCTGTTAGTTACTGACAAGGGACTTTTTTAAGCTTCTATTATATGTTAGGGTTTTATGCTGCTATCTTCTGCATATGGAAGAGATTTGTCCCTTCTTCGTCAAACCTCTTCAGCACTTTTGGGCCTTCTTCGTATTCGTGATTAATGATGTTTGCCGCCATCAAGGTCGGTCTTTCTGTGTGCCTTGACCCCTCTTCCGAAGGCGCACCATAGCGATGACGTATGTCACCGTCACAGCTAGCGCCACAACCAACATCACGATGAGGTAGATTTCCATGGTAATCGCCGTGCCTCTCAATACTGCATCCAGCTTATTGCTGTGGTCAAATTGCATTTACGTTACCGGAGCTGTACTGACGCTGACCAGCGCCGCAATGGTACTTTACGAAAAGCACTCAAAGAGCCAAGGCCAGGCCCTCCGCTGGGGCCTTACACCTGAAATTGTGGTCATCGTCGCTGCTTTTATCTGCCTTTGCGGCACTGTTGGAGCCATTAGTTTCGGGAACATGGTCAGTCATCTCAAGGATGTTGACCTTGAGGCCTACAAAACATCTGCGAGACTTCAAATCTCCCAAGCCAACACTTTTGCTGCGACGGCAAATCAAAAGGCCCAAGAGGCGAGGGAGGCCGCCGCAAAGGTGGAGCAGGAGAATGCACTCTTAGGCGGTAGTGTTGAAAAAAACGCGGCGGTCGCACGCAAAGCTGAGGCTGATCTCGCCAAAGCTAACAAGGAAACGTCTGACTTTGCCCACTCTCTGCAGCAGCAACAAGCGACGATGCAAGAACAGGCTAAGGTTTCGCCGCAATTGACCTCCTATCAAATCCAAGTGCTTGCCAGTGTCCTAAAACCGTTTGCAGGGCAAGATGTGTCTTTGCACCAAACTGGCGACACCGTGGTCGCTCGTCTTGGGGCGACCATCAAAATGGCTCTGGCTCAGGCTGGAGTGACTACCAAGTATTACGGCACCGATATGGGGGCGCTCTACCAAGGTGTCTCAGTAGCAGTACACGCCCCAAATGATGTCCCGCCAATTGCCAACGCTTTGGTGATGGGTCTCCGTCAAGCCGGGATCGATGTCCATCCGGTTGTCGTGCCGGAAAGAATTCCTGCTGGGCAGGTTGGCATCTTCCTCGGCCCGAACTAAGCGATCTATTTGCGACCCTACTCTAGGCACAGATAATTTTCTGCAAGTGTCTGGCAAGTATTTTGTTGCACAGGTAATTTACTCCATTTCCGCAAAAGTCGGGCCGTTCGAGTCGAGTTCCATACGCCCCTCGGCGACTTTCTGCTCCTGTTTTGGTTCATTTTGGCATTGCGGGGCTGGCTTTGGCGCGCCGGGGAAGGTATTCTGAAGCCGAATGATCCTTGCATCCATGAGCCGCGCCGTGCCGAGAATAGCTCCTGAAAGATCGCTCCCGCGGAGGCTTGCCCGATGACCGCCGCGCGCTGGGGCGCAGGATTCTCCGCGACAGGCCGCTTTGTGGCGGAAATTGAGGCCGCTGCCGCAGGTCAGGGCACGCTTAAGCCCGGCTATGTGCTGGCCGGTGACGAAACATTTCTCCTGGACCGTTGCCGCGCTGCCGTTCTCAAGGCCTTTGTGCCGCCGGATCTAAGGGATTTCTGCCTTTCCGACCTCGATCTTTCCAACACCTCAATCTTCGAAGTGCTCGACCGCGCGCAAACCCCTTCGCTGATGGCGCCGTTCCAGGCGATTTTTGTGCGCAATGTGCGCCAGCTTTATACGCGCGGCGCAAAGAAGGATGAGTTTGCCGCCCTGGAGCGCTATTTTCGCTCGCCCAATCCGCAGGCGCTCATCATCTTTGTCGCCGATTTCGTGCGCATCCCCTCCGACGTGCGGCGCATGGAGATGGATGACAAGAACCGCTTCGAACGGCTTACTGAAACGCTAGGAAGCTACTGCGGCATGGTGGAGCTGGCGCGGGTCACCGAGGAAGACGCCATGCGCTGGGTCGCGGCCACCGCGCAGGAGCAGGACACCCGCGTGGAGGCTGACGCGGCCCGTGAGTTGGTGGACGCGCTGGGCGCGGATATGATGCTGATCTCTTCGGAGTTGGAAAAGCTGCTGCTCTTTACGCTGGGCCGTGGACGCATTACGCTGGGCGACGTGGAAACCATGGTGCTGGCCGCAAAGCAGCGTTCGCTTTACGAGCTGACCGATGCCATCAGCGCCCGCGACCGTGCGCGCGCGCTGGCGTTGCTGCAAGGGCTTCTGAATAGCTCCGATGCCGGCGAGGACGCGGCCATCGGCCACCTCTATATGCTGGCGCGCACCTTCCGCCAGATGCTGGTGATTTTGGAGAAGAATGTTCGCGACTCGCGCGCCATTTGGCAGGCGCTTTGGCAGGGCTTCCGTATGCCGCCCTTTGCCGCCGACGACCTCATCCGTCAGGCGCGCCGCTACAAGAGCCGCCGCGATCTGACCCGCGCTCTGCGGCTGATTGCCCGCGCCGATCTTGAATTGCGCTCCTCGCCGCCCGACAAGCGCCTGGTGCTGGAGCGTCTGGTCTACGAACTAGCCTCCGAGCCAAAGCCAAATTCGCCCATTTTTGCGCCCAGTCAGCTCTCCTTCGAGGCATAGTCAAACTGGCGCGGATTCGTTGTCCGGAGCCTGTTCAGTCCACTCCCCGAGCGTTGAGCCACGGGCCATATTCCTGATCCAAACCCTCCATATGCTCGGTGACCGATTCCCGCAGCATGCAGAGCAGCGGCCGCATCTGCATCTGCTCGCCGTGTTGCACACGATGGATGGAATGGAGAATCTGAGCCATCATGCGCTGGTGCTCGGTGCGGTGCGCGGCCAGGCCGGGAAACATATTCCGCTCCATCAATTGCTCTTCACTTGAGAAATGCATCCGCGTGAATTCGATCAGCCGGTCCAGCACCTCGTTGATCTGTTCCCTGCACTCGCCATGAACCACGGCTAGGCGAAGTTCGTTCATTGTATCCATCAGAATGCCGTGTTGATCGTCCATGGCTCTCACGCCAACGCTGCCGGCGTGATTCAAAGATAAAAGGGTCACAGTACCTCCATAATTCACCGTAGCGAATATCGGCAGCAATGAGCCAAGTTTTCAAGGTATCTGCGTGGCCCCGGTGACGAAGGTTTAGCCTGACGCACTTGCGAGAGCCGTTTCTAGCCGGGGCAAGTGAGCTTTCTTCGTTCCAGAAGGTCCTCTGCGCCCGCGGTTTTCTCGCAATTGAGGAGCAAAATGGAAATGGCCGCCATGATAACTCCGGCAAATCTGATTGCCGCCTTGCTCACGCTCGCACCGTTTCTCGCCGTGGCCTTCTTTCCGGGTTGGGCAGTTGGGCGGGTGCGCTCGCTTCCGCTGTGGGTGCAACTCGTCTCTCCCGCCGCCTTGTGTGTGTCTTATCTGCTCGTGGCCATTGCCGCAGGCATCTTCCGCTGGAGCTGGTTTGAGTTGTATTTATTGCTGCCGGTCGCCGTGGCGAGCCTGCTTTGGCAGGCGGGGCGGATTGATAGCGTCCAACGCGGAAACTGGCGCGATTTTTTGGTGCTCACCACGCTGGGCCTAGCCGTCGATCTGCGCTGGTTTGAGGGCGCGTGGCCGGCTCATCTGGTAATCTTCAGCAAGGTGCTTCTGCTCGATGCGGGAATCTACGGCTTCATCGCGCTGCGCCAACTGGAGGGTACCGGCTTCGACTTGCGTCTGCGTCTGCGCGACGCCGCCATCGGATTGCGTGAGTTGGCCTGGTATATGCCCATTGGGCTGGCGCTTGGCCTGAGTTTGGGATTTCTGCATCTGCACGCAAAATGGCCCGGCCTCATGCCGATTGCCGGTGCGTGGGTCTTCACTTTCTTTTTCATAGCCGTTCCCGAAGAGCTTTTCTTTCGCGGGTGGCTCCAGAATCTCCTCGAGCGCCGCGTGGGCCGCACTCCCGCGCTGTTTCTGACGGCGATCCTCTTTGGCCTGGCCCACTTCAACAAGCGCGCAGTCTATTTCAACTGGCGCTATGTGCTGCTGGCAGCGGTGGCAGGCATATTCTATGGCCGCGCATGGCGAAGCGAGCGGCGCGTGGGAGCTTCGGCCATCACTCACGCTTCGGTGGATGCGATCTGGTCCTTATGGCTTCGGTGAGGAGACTGCTTTGGGGGTGTGCGTGTAAGTCAGATAGCCAAGCCCCACGCGCATATTATGGTCTACTGGTCCGGGAACCGTGATGCCAATGGTGATTCCCAGGATGGCGTGCGCCATGGCCAGTGTGTAGAGATTGCGGTAACGGAGAAAGACGAGGCAAGCGCCGAACCCCCAAAACAAAGTAACCAGCACGAGAATGGGGTTGGGCAGATGCGCCGCCGCGAAGACGGCCGCGGCCACAGCCGCCCCACGTCTCTGATTGGGAAGCAAGCGCAGGAATCGCGACAGAAAGAAACACTGGAGCAGGAACTGTTGCCCAAAGGCCCAAATGGCGTAGCCCGCATAGGATTTAAAAAAAAGAACAGGACTGCCGGGCAACTGCAACGTATGCCGCGTGTACGCAAAGGCGACAGCCGCGGCGGTCCCAAGCAACGCCAATCCTACCACCCAAAGCGAGCGAAAGAAGTTTTCCCCGCTCAGCCCCATTGCCTTCAGGCCCCCGAACGATCTCGAAATCATGACCGCGATCGCGATGGCCGCGATCCACCAAGACAGTTTCTGCCATGGGCGCGGCGCCCATAGGACAAGTAAAATCAGACCATAGCCAACGATAAGCTCCGCTAAATCGCGCCGCCGGCTCCGCGCCGCGACCAAATCGCTTTTCTCCGGAATGGAAACCGTACTGCCTACCATGTATCCGATATTAGACGAATGTCAAATGTTTATTCGAGGAGAATCGCCGGCTGCGAAACAGATTCAGGAGGTTGGCCGCGCGTAGTCAGGGTCACGGCAGCCACCAGAATGAGGCCGCCGCCTGCCCAGGCAAAGGGGCCAAGGTGTTCGCCGAGCAGCTTAACGCCCAGAAAGGAGCCAAGCGCCGGCTCTATATTCAGAAAGACTCCGGCGCGCGAGGCCGGCACGTGGTTCATGCCCCAATTCCACAAGAGCGTAGTGGTGGCCGTGCACAGCACACCGCTGATGGCCAGCGCCATCCACGCGGTCAGGCTCACGTGTGCGAAAGGCAGCGGCGCGACTTTGGCGTGAGTCAGAGGGCTCAACGCCCACGGCCCCAGCACCCAAACAGCCAGCATCATGGTTCCTGAAAAAATGGTGTAGGCCGTCACCACAATCGGGCTGTGCGTCTCCATCAGTTTTCTGCTGAGCAGAATCCATGCCAGCGCGGTGAAGAGCGAGGCCACAATCAGCAGGTCTCCGGCGAGTGTCGGTTCTCCGCGCGTTACCGGGCCCCGGCTGCCGCCCAATGTAATGAGCGCCGCGCCCACAGTGGAACCGAAGAGGGCCAGCCATGCGATGCGGTCAAGCCGCTCTTCTGCTGCTCTGGCGCCGGCA
>Ga0255354_1001899_pt1 | contig 11323 bp, 8 predicted proteins | sample HBST50metaG_FD_189942 | JGI IMG/M metagenome (GOLD analysis project Ga0255354, IMG submission 189942) | Peat soil microbial communities from Stordalen Mire, Sweden - H.B.S.T50 | ecosystem: Environmental > Terrestrial > Soil > Wetlands > Peat | place: Sweden: Norrbotten County, Stordalen Mire...
TGCGTTCGGGCACTTCCAATTGCCACGTGCGGCTGTCAAATCAGACCATTGATTCGCCGCTGGTGACGGCACCGAATGTGCTGGTGGCGATGAATGAGCCGTCGCTGCGGAAGTTCGAGAAGAGCGTGCCCGCCGGCGGATGGATCATTTACAACGGCGACGAGTTCCCAACCGATTGCGCGCAGCAGGATGTGCATGTGCTGGCGCTTCCATTTACGCAAGTGGCCTATGAGTTGGGCAGCGTGCGGGCCGGTAACATGGTGATGCTGGGCGCGATGCTGGAGATCGTGAAGGCGTTGCCGCAGGCCAGCATCGATGCGGCGCTGCGCCGTATGGTGAAAAATCCGAAGTGGCTGGAACTGGATGCGAAGGCCATTGCGCGGGGACGGGAACTGTTCAAGGAGAACGCGGGACCGAGGCCGTGAAGCTTCGCGGCATCTATTCGTAGAGTGGCGTTCGCGTCATTGAACAGGAATGTGGTTTCGTAGATCTGTGAACAATGTTCCAGCAATTCTAAGTGGGGGAATAACGAAGCATTCAGCGCAGTTCTTCCCGGAGGGAAGAGGCGAAAATAGCCCAGGGTGAAACCCTGGAGAAGCGTGCGACCGAGGATTTCCGCCCCGGAGGGGCGGTGTGAAAGCCTCCTGCCGTCACTGGATTCCGCAATCCGCGCGGGAGCGTTCGATCCGCCCCCTCCGGGGCGGATGCCCTCTGTTTGCCTCTTACCTAGGGCTGCGCTGCGCTTGCCCTGGGCTATTTTCGATGGCTCCCTACGGGAGCGAACCGATGGGCTGCTCATGGAATGGCCGATATGGAAGTCCATTTAGAATTGCTGACAATGTTCCGCTCACCCCGCCTTATTCATCAGTCGCGAGTACAATCCTTTTGAATAAGATCCCGGGCTGGCCGGTTGTGTGAAAAGTGCGTCGATACGGGACTACATTGAAATTGAATATTTTGAGGTTTGGATATGAATGCCAAGGTTCTTTTCGCAGTTGTCAGCGCGGCGCTCTTCATTGCGCCGGAAATGTTTGTAGCGCAGACAATTGATTTGCCCACGAGCAAACAGTTGATCGGCGAGATTCCCGGACACCCGCAGCGGTTGAACAGCCTGCCCATTTCGATGGCGGTTTCTCCCGACGGGCGCTACGTGGTTACCGTGAATGTCGGGTACGGAACCTTCGAGTCGCAGTATGACCAGTCGCTGGCGGTTTTGGACACAAAAACTGGCGCGCTTGCGGATTTTCCGGACCAGCGCACACGGGCGAGGGCCAAACAGACGCTTTATTCCGGGCTAGCGTTCAGCCGCGATGGCAAGCATGTATACGCAAGCATGGGTTCGCTGTCGGACCCGGTTGGCGACGGCAAGGACAAAACCGGGAGCGACGTCGCGGTGTATGGCTTCAGCGAGGGCAAGATCGCGCCGGAGCGCATGATCCCGCTGCCTCTGCAACAACTGGCCCCGGGGAGAAAGACCAAGCTGATCGGTTCCGTGGATGGCGACAAGGGCGTACCGTTCCCCGCTGCAATTGCCGTGCTTGGCTCCACGGGCGCGGAAAAGCTGCTGGTTGCCGGTAATCTGTCCGACGATGTTCTGCTGATCGATGCCGCGACTGGCGCTATTGAAAAGCGCTTCGATCTCGCGGAAAACGACGCGGTGCCTTCGACCTATCCCGTTGCCCTGGCGGTTGCGAAGAACGGCAAGCGGGCGTTTGTTGCGCTGTGGAACGCGTCGGAGATTGTGGAACTCGACCTGGTGAAGCAGACCGTGGCGCGCAAGCTGGCCCTGCTCAAGCCCGCCAACCCCATCGCTCCGGGAACCCATCCATGCGCCTTCGAGCTTTCACCGGACGGCAAAACGCTTTATGTGGTTTTGGCCAATCGCGATGCGGTGGCCGCCGTGAATGTGGGCGAGGGCGCGTTCGCCGTCAAGGGCTACTTCGATACGCGCCTGCCGCACCAGAGTTACTTCGGCGCCGAGCCGGAAGCGTTGGCGCTCAACGCCGACGGCAGTCGGCTGTATGTCGCCAACGCTGTCAGCGACTCCATTGCCGTCATCGATACCAGGAAACTGACGCCGCGGGCGGCAAAGCAGGGGATGGTCGAGCCTATCGGTTTTGTGCCTACCGAGTGGATGCCCGTATCCATGGCTTTTGTTCCCTCGAACGGCGGCGGAAAGTTGTATGTCGCAACTGCAAAGGGCAAGGGAACCGGCCCCAACGGCATGCCCCAGCCGACAGCAGCAATCGGGGGAATATCCGGCCAGCAGCGCAGCAGCACTTACATCGCGACGCTGTTATATGGTTCGCTGGCTACGCTCGACGCGGCTGAAATCCAGAAGAACCTGCCGCAGTGGACCCAGACGGTGGTTGAGTCGAACCGCATGAAAGCGGCCGAGGAAAAAATCACCTATGCCGGCGGAGCGCAGAACCGGATCAAGCACGTGATTTACATCATCAAGGAAAACCGGACCTATGACCAGATCTTCGGCGACCTCATGAAGGATGGAAAACCGGTCGGCAATGGCGACCAGAGCCTGACGATGTATGGAGAGGCGGTTACGCCCAACCAGCACAAGCTGGCTCTGCAATTCGGCGTGCTGGATAACTTCCTAGACTCGGGAGAGGTCTCCGGCCAGGGGCATAACTGGTCCACGGCGGCCATCGACACGGACTATCTGGAAAAGACCTGGCAGCAGTCCTATCGCGGCGGCCAGCGGACGTACGACTACGAGGGCATGGTGGCGGAAGGTTATCCGCTGCTCCAGAAAATTCCCGACGTGGTGGAGCCGGCCAGCGGCTATCTCTGGAGTAATCTGGCCGCGCATGGCAAAACCTATTACCACTTTGGCGAGTTCATCTCCTCCACCTTCTGCAACACGGCCAGGACCGCCAATCCCCAGCAGGGGCCCCTGGTTGAGGGCCGCACCTGCGCGCGCAGCGCTGTTGCTCCCGGTGCGGAGATGCCTGCCGAGTGGGGCGGTGGCGTGAACAAGTGGGCATGGGCGATTCCGCTGCTGGCCTCCAACGTTCCCACCAAGCCGGAGTTGGTCGGGCATTTTGCCCCCGAGTCGCCGGACTTCAATCTGCGTGTCCCGGATCAGGTGCGGGTGGAGATTTTCCTGCGGCATTTGAAGGCCTGGATCGCGGACAAGGAGCAGGGCAAGGACACGATGCCGGAGTTTGTCATGCTGCGGCTGGGCAACGATCATACGGCGGGAACCACGCCGGGCGGGCCTACGCCAAAGTCCTCGGTCGCCGATAACGACTTGGCGGTGGGACGCGCGGTTGAGGCTATTTCGCATTCGGCGTTCTGGGACGACACGGCGTTTTTCATACTGGAAGACGATGCGCAGAATGGCGCAGACCACGTGGATGCGCACCGCAGCCTCGCGCTTATCGTCAGCAAGTACGCGCCGCGCGGCTCCAACGGCGCGCCCTTTGTCGACAGCCGCTTCTACTCGACGGTGAGCATGGTGCGGACCATGGAGACTGTGCTGGGGCTGCCGCCGATGAATAACAACGACGCCTTCAGTCCGATGATTTCGAGCCTGCTCACCGGCCCCGGCGATCAGCCGGCCTTCGTGGCGGACTACTCGAACCGGGACAACGGCCTCATCTATACGGCGAATCCCAAGACGGCAGCGGGCGCCCGGGAAAGCATGAAGATGGACTTCAGCCATGCCGACCGCGCACCCGCCGATAAGCTGAATATCATTCTGTGGAAAGATGCCATGGGCTCAAAGCCGGTGCCGGCCATGTTGAAAGTGCATGCGAAGACGGCTGCGCGGGATGATGACGACGACTAGGAAAACGCGGAATGAGTTTTTGCGGCTTTAGCCTCTTCAAGCTGGAGTCGCGCCGTTTTTATCAGTGGTCGGATTCCGAGTTTCCGGCATGTGCGCGTGCAGTGATTGCCAGGAACGCTGGCCTGCGCAATCCAATACGTGCATTTTCTATGAATGTAAATTCCCCGGTGATAAGATTGCCTGCGGAGCGTGAACGATGCGTGAAGATACTGCAAAGAGACTGCCGGGCAGCGCGTTGCCTTTGAGTCGTTTTACCCGCTTTCTGCTTGCGGGCGCGGCCTGCACTTTGATCGCTGCTGCCTTGCCTGCGCAGCAGACGACGAAACTCACCATCGAATGGGACAAGACCACGGCGATTTCCCGCTCCACGCCCACGCTGCAGGTGGTGGTCAATCCGCCGCTGCGGCCGGGGCAGCCGCTGGGCGCGGCCTCTTACAAGGCCGTGAAGGAACTAGGTGCGGACTACGTGCGCTATGTGCCCTGGCTGCCGTATCCGAGGTTTGCCGTCGCCGAACTGGAGCCGCCCACGGCCCAGAAAACTTCCTGGGACTTCAGCCTCATCGATCCCATGACAAAGGATTTTCTGGCCGCCACCGAAGGGCATCCGACGGTGATGAACTTCAGCACCATCCCAACATGGCTTTTCAAGACGGAAAAGCCTGTCACCTATCCGGCCGACGCGAACCAGGTGGCCTGGAACTATACGCAGGGCACAGAACTGCACGATCCCAGCGGCAAGGAGCTGGGCGACTACTATGCGCGGCTGGTGAGCTGGTACGCGAACGGCGGATTTACCGATGAAAACGGCGTTCGGCACGAGTCCGGCTACCACTACAAACTGCCCGTCTGGGAGGTGCTCAACGAAGTGGAGTTCGAGCACAACATGACTCCCGAGCAGTACACCGCGCGCTACGACGCCATTGTGAACGCGATTCACAAGGTTTCGCCGGAGACAAAATTCATGGGCATGGCGCTGGCGATGCCGAGCCGCATGCCGGAATATTTCGAGTACTTTCTGAATCCAGCCAACCACAAGCCCGGCATTCCGCTGGACTACATCTCATACCACTTCTATGCAGAACCCACGGCTGAGCAAAGCGTCGCCGACTGGCAATACACCTTCTTCGATCAGGCCAACGGGTTTCTGAACACGGTTCGTTTTGCTGAGAACATTCGCAAACGCCTTTCGCCGCAGACCAAAACGGATCTGGACGAACTGGGCGTGATTTTGCCTACAGACAACAAGGCGGGCGACAGCACGCCGCCCCCGGCGGCGTACTGGAACTTGGCAGGATCGCTCTATGCGTATCTCTATATCGAGCTCTCGCGCATGCAGATCGACATGATCGGCGAGTCGCAACTGGTTGGCTATCCCACGCAGTACCCGAGCGTGAGCATGATGAACTGGCAGAACAACAAGCCCAATGCGCGCTTCTGGGTGCTGAAGCTGATCAAGGACTCTTTCCACCCCGGCGACAAGATGGTGGAAACTTCCATCCAGTCGAGTGACGTGGCGGCGCAGGCCTTCATTACGCCCGCCGGGCGCAAGCTGTTGCTGGCGAACAAGCGCGACCGCGCCGTTGAAATTCAGTTGCCGGACGCGGAGAAAGCCAGCGCGCTTGCGGTGGACGCTGAAACTGGAGACAACGCCGCGCGCAGCGTGAAGCCAGCCGGCGGCAAGATCAAACTGGAACCATTTGCGGTGACGGTGGTGAGCTGGTAAGCACCGCCCGGGAAAAGAGAGATGCAATGAGCAACGAAAGAGCGCTGCGGGCAGGACTGTGCGGCATTGGACTCGACACTTACTGGAGCCAGTTTGCGGGGCTCGAACAGCGGCTTCAGGGCTATGTGGAGAAAGTCGCCGCGCGTCTCCGGCGCCCCGGCGTCGAGGTGGTGAATCTTGGCCTCGTCGACACGCCCGCGCGTTCGCTTGAGGCCGGTCATCAGTGCCGCCGCGAAGATATCGACGTGCTGTTTCTCTACGTCACCACATATGCGCTCTCCAACACCGTTCTGCCGCTGGTGCAGCGCGCGGGCGTGCCAGTCGTTGTGCTCAATCTTCAACCTGCGGCCGCCATCGATTACCCGGCTTTCAACAAGCTGGAAGATCGCACGGCGATGACCGGCGACTGGCTCGCCTACTGCTCCGCGTGCCCGGTGCCGGAGATTGCCAACCTGCTGATGCGTGCGCGGATTCCTTTTCACCAGGTGACCGGCGTGCTCGATGAAGAACGGACCTGGCAGGAGATCGAGGAGTGGCTAACGGCGGCGCAGGTGCGCTCCGCATTGGCCTCGACGCGGCTGGGCTTGCTGGGCCACTATTACAGCGGCATGTTGGACATCATGACCGACGTGACGCTGGTTTCCATCGTCTTCGGCACCCACGTGGAATTGCTGGAAGTGGACGAGCTGAGCGCGCTCGGCGGCGAGGTCAAGGAAGCCGACTTGGCGCGACGGGTCGAGGAGTTTCAAACCGCGTTCGATGTGCAGCCCGACTGCCCGCCCGAGGAGTTGCGGCGGGCCGCGCGCACCTCTGTGGCTCTGGATGCCTTTGTCGCACGCTACGATCTGGGCGCGCTGGCCTACTTCTACAAAGGCTCCGGCAACGCGGCCAACGAAGACACGATGAGTTCCGTCATCCTGGGCACGTCGCTTTTGACGGCGCGCCACATTCCCGTGGCTGGCGAGTACGAGGTGAAAAACGCCCTGGCTATGAAGATCATGGACCTGCTGGGCGCGGGCGGCTCGTTCACCGAGTACTACGCCATGGACTTCAACGACGATCTGGTGCTGATGGGCCACGACGGCCCCGGCCACATCGCCATCGCCGAGGGCCGGACCAAGGTGCGGCCGCTCGAGGTCTACCACGGCAAGGTGGGTCGTGGCTTATCGGTTGAAATGAGCGTGAAGCACGGCCCCGTGACGCTGCTCTCAGTGGTCGAGGATGTCGACGCGCGTTTCAAGCTGGTGGTGGCCGAGGGCGAGTGCGTGGCCGGCGAAATTCTGGAGATTGGCAACACCAACAGCCGCTACCGTTTTCCGCTGGGCGCGCGGGGATTCGTGAACGCCTGGAATGCCCAGGGGCCCGCGCATCACTGCGCCGTCGGGGTGGGCCATGTGGCCGCCACGCTCGCCAAAACCGCGGCCCTGATGGGAATCGGCTTCCACCAGGTCTGCTGAAAAAAGCGCCCGCGTAAATTCCGAAACATTCGCTCCCTTGGATGCATCTATAAGAGACGAAAAGCCCAGTTTGAAATGAGCCTCGGCAGGTAGCTTGTCTCAGAGGGCGAAGAGTGCGTGTTTGCTCGGCAATTCAGTTTTTCGGCTGTTTGCGCAAGCAGGCGAGTGGAACGAAAATGAAGCGGGTCGAAGAGGAACAAGACAACTTTTCTCCCCAAACATCTCACAAACTGGTACGTTGATGCAGAAGGATTTCATTCCCATGATGGCTGCGAATCCTTATTTTTCTCTGACACTTCTCTTCCTTGCCGCGTTGGGTTTTGGACTGACCCCGCTGGGACTGGCGTGGCTGTGGGGAAAAGTTTTTTCGCCGCCCAAGCCGAACCCGGTGAAAAACGCCATCTACGAGTGCGGACTGGTGTCGAAGGGCGATGCCTGGGTGCAGTTCCGCTCGTCCTACTATCTCTACGCCATCATCTTTCTCATCTTCGACGTGGAATCGATTTTTCTGCTCCCCTTTGCTGTGGCGTTTACCGGCCTGGGAGCGGCGGCCTGCGTGGCCATGCTGGTGTTTGTCCTGATGCTGATTGAAGGGCTGGCCTGGGCCTGGGCCAAGGGCGTGCTGACGTGGGCGTGAACACCGCAGAGAACAGGGAGTAGGGAACAGGGAACAACTGGAGCGAAGCGACCGTGGTGGATGAAGCGCTGAAGATCGAGATGGGCAAGCAGGGCATTGTTGTTACGAGCCTCCAGGAGCTTTACAACTGGGGGCGGCGCGGCTCCGTGTGGCCCATGAATTTCGGCCTCGCCTGCTGCGCCATTGAGATGATCGCCACAACCATGGCGCGCTATGACATGGCGCGCTTCGGGGCGGAGGTTTTCAGGCCGTCGCCGCGGCAAGCGGATCTGTTGATTGTCTCCGGCACGGTGACCAAGAAGATGGCTCCGCAGGTGGTGCGGCTTTACAACCAGATGCCGGAGCCGCGGTACGTGATCGCAATGGGAGCCTGCGCCATCTCCGGAGGTCCGTTCAAGCAGGGCTACAACGTGCTGAAGGGCATCGATCGCTACATCCCGGTGGATGTGCACATTCCCGGCTGCCCGCCGCGCCCCGAGGCGCTGCTGGAGGCTTTCATTACTTTGCAAAAGAAGATTGACGCGCAGCCTTTGACCGGCGAGGGCCGTCCGCGCTTCCTGGACGCCGCAGCGCAGGGCGAGTTCCCGGTGCCGGTACCGGGAGAACACGATTTGGAACCGGCTTCGAACAAGGGCGTCTGGCCTGTGCCGGTGGTGATTCGCTGATGAAGACGATCGAGGAAATCAAGGCGGCGATTGAGGCGGCGGTGCCGGGCGCGGGCGTGGAAGTTGTGCCCAACCCCAGCCCGTCCGCGCAGCACTCGCTCAGGCTTTCGCCGGAGCGGGCGGTCGAAGTGGCGCGGTTCCTGCGCGATGATGCGGAGTTGGCGCTCGATTTTCTGTCGAACGTAACCGGCGTGGATTGGCCGGATAGGGAAGTCGCCGAAAAGGTGAAAGTGACGCGCACGGTCACCAAGATTGTGGAAGGCGTGGAGCAGGCTGCGGAGGAAACCGCCGAGGAGACGCAGAAGCGCGTGGAGCCGGGTTATCTGGAGGTTGTGTACCACCTGTTTTCTGTTGAGAAAAAGTACGGGCCTGTGGTGCTGCGGATGCGGACGGTGAACCGGACCGACAAAGTCGAATTGCCGTCGCTGACGCCCGTCTGGCGGTCGGCTGAATTTCAGGAGCGCGAAATCTATGACCTGTTCGGCGTGTTTTTCACCGGGCATCCGGACCTGCGGCGGATTTTGATGTGGGAGGGATTTCAGGACCACCCCATGCTTCGCGACTACGTGGAACCGGACGACTTCGAGTACGAACCTACGGCGCATGATGAGGTGCTGGCCAGGGCGCAGGCGCACGAGGCCGCGGTTGCGGGCCGGGAAGGAACGGGCGTCGGCCAATGACGGTAAGCGGGGCAATTCGCAAAATGAAGCCGGAGGGTTGGAACCGTCCACCCTTGGTTAAGCTGGACAGCGAGGGCGAGTTGCTGGAAATCGCCATGGGGCCGCATCACCCTTCGACGCACGGCGTCTTCCGCATGAATCTGACGCTGGACGGCGAGCGCGTTGTCGGGTTGAAGCCGGAGTTCGGCTACCTGCATCGCAATCACGAAAAGATTGCCGAAAGCATCAGTTACCTGGCCTGTATGCCGTACACCGACCGGCTGGATTACATCTGTTCGCTGACCAATAACTGGGCGTATGCGCTGGCCGTGGAAAAGCTCGTGGGCCTGGAAGTTCCCGAGCGCGCCGAGTATCTGCGCGTAATCCTCGGCGAGCTGACGCGTGTGCAGAACCACCTGGGAGCCACCGGTTTTCTGATTCAGGACATGGGCGCCAGCGGGACGCCGCTGATGTACGCCTTCAAGGAGCGCGAAAAAATTCTGGATCTGTTCGAGAGCCTGACCGGCTCGCGCATGATGTGCAACTACATGCGCTTCGGCGGCTGCCGCGTGGATGCTTCCTCCGCCTGGCTGGATGCTGCGCGCAAAGTCGTGGCGGGGCTGCCGTCGTTTGTCGGCGAGTTTGAGTCACTGCTCTGCACCAACGAAATTCTGATGGCGCGCACCCAGGAGATGGGCATTCTGCGCAGGGAACTGGCGGTGAACGCCGGCGTCACCGGCCCCCTGCTGCGGGCCTCGGGCATAAATTACGACCTTCGCAAAGTGGACCATTACGGTATCTACGACCGCTTCGATTTTCGTGTGCCGCTGGGCGAGCACGGGGATGTTTACGACCGCATGATGGTGCGGCTATTGGAAGTGCGGGAGTCGATCAAAATTTTGGAGGCTGCGCTCAAAGACATTCCCGGCGGGCCGGTGATGGACTCCAAGGCGAAGAATCGCGGCCTGCGTCCCAAGCCGGGCGAGGCCTACGGGCGGATTGAAGCGCCGAAAGGGGAACTGGGCTTTTATCTGATCAGCGACGGTGGGCCGAATCCTTATCGCTACCGTGTGCGTCCGCCCAGCCTGATCAACCTGACGATTCTTGAGGATATGTGCCTGGGGCACAGCGTGGCCGATGTGGTGTTGATTTTCGGCAGCGTGGATATTGTGCTGGGAGAAGTGGATCGATAAAGCAGGGACTAGGGACTAGGGACTGAGGAACGGCGCATTCAGGAGGATAGATTGCTGGGCGAGGGAATACTGAAGGGGCTGGCGGAGACGGCGCGAAACTTTTTCGGCAGCTACTTTTCCGCCGAACGGCTGACCACGGTCGAGTATCCGGAAGAGCGGATCGCTCCCGTAGAGGCTGCGCGCGTTTTCCCCTTCCTCGTCTATGACGGCAAGGATTGGGAGGCGGGGCTGCGCTGCGTCGCCTGCCTGATCTGCGAAAAAGAGTGTCCGCCCAAGTGCATCTTCATCGAAAAATCCACGGACAAAAAACCGGATGCGTTGGGCAAGCCGCAGTTTTATCCCGTGCGGTTCGACATCGATACTTCCGTTTGCATGAGCTGCCAGATCTGCGTGGAAGTTTGCCCGTTTGAATCGATCAAGATGAATAACGAATTCGAGCTGGCCACGGACAACCGTTTCGGCGGCCTGCTGCTTGACCGCAAGCAACTGGCCAAGTCGAATGAGTACTACCACAGCATCCATCCCACTGAGGCGGATGAGGTGGATGCGCGCCTGGCCGAGGACAAAGCCAAAGCCGACGCCAGGGCCAGGGCGGCAGCCGATGCAGCAGCGGCCAAAGCTGCCGTGCCCGCCGCAAAACCAGCCGAAGGAGGCGTCTAGCCCATGAGCGCAACGCTGGACCAGATCTTCGTTCTCCTTCAGCATTGGCTGGTGTCTTTTCTGCCCGTGTATTTGCAACCCGTGGCGGGCGTGCTGCTCGCCGTAATTGCCATCGTCTGCGTTTTTCCGGCGCTGTTTGCGCTCACCGTGCTGCTGGAGCGCAAGGGACTGGGCCGCATGCAGAATCGCTACGGGCCGAACCGCGTGGGTCCGTACGGCATCCTCCAGCCGATTGCCGACGGCGTGAAATCGCTGACCAAGGAAGACATTGTGCCGCTGAGCGCCGACGCCGCGGTGCACTTTCTGGCTCCGTTGGTGCTGGTTGTGGCCGTGTTCATGGGCTTTGCGGTGCTGCCCATGGGACGCAACATGGTGCTGGCCGACATGGACGCGGGCCTGCTGTTTTTCTTCGCCATGAGCGCGTCCACGGAGCTTGCGGTTTTCATGGCCGGCTGGTCCAGCCGCAACAAGTATTCGCTGCTGGGAGCCATGCGCGCCGTGGCTCAGATGATCAGCTACGA
>Ga0255354_1001901_pt1 | contig 11311 bp, 8 predicted proteins | sample HBST50metaG_FD_189942 | JGI IMG/M metagenome (GOLD analysis project Ga0255354, IMG submission 189942) | Peat soil microbial communities from Stordalen Mire, Sweden - H.B.S.T50 | ecosystem: Environmental > Terrestrial > Soil > Wetlands > Peat | place: Sweden: Norrbotten County, Stordalen Mire...
GGTGTGAGTGGTGGTGAGGGGAACCTCCTGGGGTGAGGCGCTGCTTGTCGCGTGGCCGGCCGGCGCGTGAACGGTGCGCGGCGCCGCAAGGAAGATCAGAAGCAGGCAGGCGGCAGCAGGCAGGGCGACGGCCCAGGGCAGCCAACGGCGGCGCGGCGCAGATTCCGCAGCCATGCGGGTTCGAACGCCGGCCAGTACACGGCGTTCGAGACCGGAGTCAGGGCCGGGGTCGCCGTAGTTGGATAGCACGTTGTCGAGCAGGAGGTCGAGGTCGTCCTTCTCATGCATAGCGAGTCTCCTGGATGTTGGCGAGTTTCTGGTGGAGCATCTGGCGGGCGCGCTGAAGACGAGTGCGTACGGTGCCTTCAGGAATGCCGAGGATGCCGCCGATTTCGCGGGAGTTGAGTTCATCAAAGGCGGAGAGTACCAGGGGCAGGCGAAGCGCTTCAGGTAGCGCGTCGATCATGGAGTGAACCATTGCCTGCTGGTTCGAGAGAAGCGCAACCTGCTCGGGGCTGGGATCGGGCGACGGAGAATCTTCGGCCGCTGCGGCATCGAGGTCGGTTGATTGAGGCTGGCGGGGACGCCTGTCGACCGCGATGCGCCAGGCCACACGGGCCAGGAATGCGCGCTCGTTGTCGAGGGGATGCCAGCCGCGATTGCGATAGAGCTTCAAGAAGGTCTCCTGCACCACGTCTTCGGCGTCATGGGCGTTGAGCAGCACGGCGTAGGCGACGCGGAAGACGAAGCGCGACTGGCGCTGGACGAATGCCGTGAACTCTGCTTCTTCGTCCATGGTCAAGGCTCGAGCGCTCCCTCAGGGCCGCAATCGGACGCCATGCGCCGATTCCGGAGTTCACCGGCCATCTTACTGCCCTTTACATACGCTAAGACGGCGGGCAGGAGCGGAGTGTTCGGGTATTTCCTCCCGGCTCAGAAAGTGGCGCTAGGTCCACGGCTAACGCGAATGCTCCATCCTGCGCAGAGCTAACAGCGTGGGATGAAAGTCCCGACTGCTTAAAAACATCCCTCAGGGGCTAAAGCCCGACGTTTTTCGTCAATCGTTTGCGGCACGACTAAAGTCGTGCCCTTTCAAAACCCGACTTTTACTGGCCTTTCAAAGCCCGACTTTCACCAGGCTGCTAAGCCCCTTTGAACCAGAGTGCTAGCATGGAACGTGCGTTTGGCGGTTGGGTCAAGAGCGATGACCGCTCGTGGCGGAGATGCATGCAGGTCGCTCCTTCTCCGCAGGCGCCGCGCACGAAAGGTAAGGAAAGTTGAGTCTTTGGTCCGAGTTTGTGAACAATAAGCAACGAACAATTCATAAGTGGACTCATTATTTTCCCATTTACGAATCGCACTTTAGCCGCTTTGTGAATCGTCCGATGGTATTCCTTGAGATCGGTTGCGGCCGAGGGGGATCTGCGCAGATGTGGAAGCGGTATTTTGGCCCACGTGCGCTGATCGTCGGCATCGATGTGAACCCGGAATGCACGAAGTTTGAGGAGGACCAGATCGCGATTCGGATTGGCAGCCAATCGGATACTGGTTTTCTGGAGAGCATTGTCGACGAGTTCGGGACGCCAGACATCGTTCTGGATGACGGCAGCCACCAGATGAGCGACGTCGTAGATACCTTCCGCTTTCTTTACCCGCGTACCTCGTCCAATGGGGTGTATCTCGTGGAAGACTTGCACACCGCGTATTGGGATGAGTACGGTGGAGGTCTGAATCGCGAGGGAACATTCATTGAAGTCTGCAAGGGGCTCATCGACGAGATGAACGCTGACTGGACCAAAGAGGAATTGCCGGCGACCGAGTTTACTCGATCTACGCTATCGATGCACTTCTATGACAGTATGGCGGTGTTTGAGCGAGGCCGACGACTGCCGAATGTTGACAAGCGTATCAGTGGAAGAGCAGCGATCCTCAAAGGTTTGCTGCGCTAGAGCGGTTTCAGAAATGGTGTAGACCGAAGGGCTTGCCCTCAGGGGCTAAAGCCCGCTGATTTTATCGGTGTTGTGCGGCACGACTGAAGTCGTGCCCTGACACTTTCTGAGGCGCAATTCGAGTTTTTCCGCAGCCTGGGGAGGCCCTCAGTACAGCCGGCCAGGAGGCCAGCGCTACAAGCTCTGCCGAGCATTACGACATCCAAGCCAGCAGTGAGACACGCCCACCAAAGCAAACCGGCCCGCTTCTCATGATGAGGAGCGGGCCGGTTTGCTTTGTGACTGTTCTGACTCTTGCTGCTGTGTTGCTTACTCTTGCTGCTGCATCGCGTTATGCCTTGGTTGCTGAGGTGAGGGCGCCCAGGTCGGCGGCCAGCTTCTCGGTGGAGAAGGCTTCGATCAAATCGCCTTCCTTGAGGTCGTTGAAGCCGCCGAGGCCGATGCCGCACTCCATGCCGTTGGTGACTTCGCGGGCATCGTCCTTGAAGCGCTTGAGAGAAACGACCTTGCCCTTGAAGATCTGCTCGGTGCCGCGCGTGACCTTGACTTCCACATCGCGGCGGATGACCCCGTCCAGTACACGGCAGCCGGCGATGGTGCCCACCTTCGGAATTCTGAAGACGTTGAGCACCTCGGCCTTGCCAATGTAGTTCTCCTTGAAGACCGGTTCGAGCAAGCCCAGCATGGCGAGGCGCATCTCGTCCTGCAACTCGTAAATGATCGAGTGCAGGCGAATCTCCACGCCTTCCTGCTGCGCCAGTTCGGCGGCCTTGCGCTCCGGGCGCACGTTGAAGCCGATGATGATGGCGTTCGACGCGGTGGCCAGAAGGACGTCGCTTTCAGTAATGGAACCGACGCCGGAGTGGATGACCTTGACGCGCACCTTCTCAGTGGACATGAGGACCAGTGAATCGGCCAGCACTTCCACAGAACCGGTGACGTCGCCCTTGATGATGAGACCCAGGTCCTTGACGCCGGCCTGACGGATCTGTTCGGCAAGACCTTCGAGAGAGACGCGCGAGCTCTTGGCGAGTTGTGCGTCGCGCTCCTTCATCTTGCGGTACTGAGCGATGCCCTTGGCCTTGTCGCGATCGGCTACCACCAGGAAGGTGTCGCCGGAGTCGGGCATGGATTCCAAGCCGAGAACTTCGACCGGGGTGGATGGGCCGGCTTCTTCAATGGCGCGTCCGCGATCGTCGAACATGGCGCGGACTTTGCCGAAGGTGTTGCCGACGATGTAGCTGTCGTTGAGGTGCAGGGTGCCGTCCTGAACCAGGACGGTGGCCACGGCGCCGCGACCGCGATCGAGCTTGGCTTCGAGCACTGAGCCCACGGCCTTGCGACCAGGGGTAGCCTTGGGGGCCTTGATGTCCGAAACCAAACAGATCATTTCGAGCAGCAGGTCAAGGTTGAGGCGCTTCTTGGCGGAAACCTCGACAAAGACGGTTCCACTTTCGCCGGCGCCCGCCCACTCCTCGGGAATGAGCCCGCGATCGGCCAACTGCTTCTTGACGCGGTCGGGGTTGGCTTCAGGCTTGTCGATCTTGTTGACGGCCACGATGATCGGAACGTCGGCAGCCTTGGCATGGTCGATGGCCTCAAGGGTCTGGGGCATCACGCCGTCGTCGGCCGCGACCACGATCACCACGATATCGGTGACCTTGGCTCCGCGGGACCTCATGCGGGTGAAGGCTTCATGGCCAGGGGTATCGAGGAAGACGATCTCGCGGCCGTGAGCCGGAGAACCTTCCTTGGAGAACTTCACCTTGTAGGCGCCGATGTGCTGCGTGATGCCGCCGGCTTCGCCAGCCGCCACGTCGGTTTCGCGAATGGCGTCAAGCAGTGAGGTCTTGCCGTGATCGACGTGGCCCATGACGGTGACCACGGGCGAACGCGGAACTTCCAACTCGCCCGTGTTGTCGGCTTCGAGAACTTCCTCGATGGCCTCGTTGGCGATTTCTTCTTCGTAGCTGATGACGGTGGCGGCGGCGCCAAACTTGGCAGCCACATCCTTGACCATCTCGGCATCGAGAGACTGATTGACGGTGACGAAGACGCCGCTCATCAAGAGCGTTGCGATCAGATCCTTGGCGCGCACGTCGAGCTTCTCGGCCAGATCCTTGACGCTGATGCCTTCAGTGACCGTAATTTCCCGGGTGATGGGCAGCGGTTCCCCGCCATATTGCACCCCGCCATAACGTGGCGGCGGCACAAAGCCCTTCATTGGGCCTTCCTTCGTCTTGGGATACTGCGGGCGTCCGCCACGACCTCTGGCAGGAGCACGCTGCGGGCGGGGCGCTTCGCCGGTGGTGGAAGCACCGGGACGGGGTGGGCCGCCCGGACGCGGTGGTCCAAAGCCCGGACGTGCGCCAAAGCCTGGACGTGCGCCAGGAGCTGCTGCGCCACCGGGGCCGGCATAGCCGCCAGTGCGCGTGGGATGCTTGGGGCGCGGGCCGCCGGGGAACTGACCCGGTGCTCCGGGTGCGCCGCCTGGGGTGCGCTGAGGATAGCTGCCGGGGCCGCCCGAGGGTCTGCGGTCAAAGATCGGCCTGCCGCGCACGATGCCTGCGGCTGCCGTTCCGGTGTTGGCCTGCGGAGGAGGAGGAACCACGATGGGCGCCTTGTATACCGGGCGAGGCCCGGTCTGGGGCATGACCACGCGCCGCGCGGGCAAGGCCGCGGTGGGCGAAAGTGTGTGCGTGTGGCCTGGCAGACGATGCGCCGGAGTGCGCACAGGCGCTGCGGCAACCGCAGGAACTGGTACCGCTTCCTTGTCCGGCGTGGCAGTGGCGGCTTCGGGAGCGGGCGCAGCCGCAGTCGCTGGGACCGCAGTCGCTGGGACCGCAGCCGCTTCAACGACGGTCGGCACAGCGGCAACAGGAGGCGCCGCGGGAGCTGCAACGGCGGCCTCAACTACTGCAGGCGCAGCAACGGGAGCGGGCGCAACAACCGGCGCGGGCGCCGCAGGTGCGGCAGGCGCTGGAACTGCGACCGGGGGTGCTACTGCAACAACAGGAGGCTTAATGGAGGGAACGGCCGGCTCGGCTGGGCGCTGCTGGGCGACGGGAGGAGCGGGCGGTTTGACGGCCACAGCCCCTGCGGGCGGCGGCGCGACAACAACCACGGGACGCTGCACGACAGGAGCGCCTGCCGGAGCCTTGGCGACCACCGGGTTGGCCGGGGGGCGACTGGCAATGGCGGGCTGAACCGGAGGAACGACAATGGGCGGCGCGGAACGCGGCTGGGGGAAGATCTTGCGCGGTTCCGGACGGGCCGGCGCGGCCACGGGCGGCGCAGCAACGGCCACGACGGGCGGCTTTGGAGCAGCGGGCGCCTGCACAGGCGGGACGACCGCGGGCCGGTGAGGCAAATGGCTCAGCCGGGCTTCTTCTTCCTTTTCCCGCTGCTTGGCCAGGATGGCCTTCATGACGTCGCCGGGCTTGGAGATATGCGAGAGGTCGATTTTGGGCGTAATGCCCTGAGGGGTGCGCGATGACGCACCGCTTCCCTGGCCGGCAGAGTGGCTCCCGTGCCCGACGTGCGCACGGACCTTGTCTGCCTCGTAGTCCTCCAGAGAACTGGAGTGGGTCTTACCGGTGGCCAGGCCGAGCTCCGCCAATATATCAAGAATCTGACGACTCTTGACTTCCATCTCGCGCGCGAGATCGTTGATTCGAACCTTACTCATCCGCCTCTTTTCAAGATTTGCTACCCAAAGCCCTTAGTCGCTCATAGCTACCTCATGGCATTGGCTGCTCTTCAAACTTCCATTATCGCGTGATTGACCTTGAACGGTGCGGCGCATTTTAAGCGCCGTCCCCTTTGGTCGCCTGCTCTTGCTCAATTTCGCTTGCTGTCTCTTCTGCTTCCAATTCGTTCGATTCCGCCTCGTCGGCTACGGGAACATCTTCGACGGCAATCTCTTCGCCAGTGAGACTTTCGTCTTCCGCGTCGCCCTCGACCAGGCTTTCAACCAGACTGTCATTGTCCGCTTCCGCGAGATTGTCTTCTACCTCTTCGCTGCGAACACTTTCCGCCTCTTTGAGAACATCCGCGGCGTTTTCGGCTTCCGCTTCGGCGTCGCCTTCAACCGCAGGCGCGTTCTCCACTTCCAACTCGCCGGTCTCTTCCCCTTCGGCAGCCTCTGCGTCTTCCGCTTCGGCGGTCTCGGGAACGTGGCCTTCTTCGCCCTCTTCAAAGTGGCCGAAGTAGTGGCGAACCGCGACGCTGATGCGCTCCAGGGTCTTCTCGCCGATGCCCGGAATCTCTTCCAACTGTTCGGGCGTCATGTCGGCCAGCGATTCGACGGTGGTAATGCCCGCCGCAACCAGCTTTTGAATGATGCCTTCGCCCAGTTCGGAAACCTGCTCAATGGGCGTCGAGGGACCGCCGGTGAGAGCCTGCATCTGCTGCTCTACCTCCTGGCGCTTCTCCTCTTCGCTCTTGATGTCGATCTTCCAGCCCAGCAACTTGGCAGCCAGGCGCACATTCTGCCCCTTTTTGCCGATCGCCAGCGACAATTGCGTGTCGTCGACGATGACTTCAAGCTGCTTGTCGGTCAGGTCCGCAATGGAAACGCGGCTGACCTTGGCCGGCTGCAACGCCTTCTCGGCAAAGGTCGTAATCTCGTCCGAGAACTCGATGATGTCGATCTTTTCTCCGCGCAGTTCGCGGATGATCGATTGCACGCGCATGCCCTTCATGCCCACGCAGGCGCCCACCGGGTCAACGTCCTTGTCGCGCGACTGAACGGCGATCTTGGTACGCTCGCCGGCCTCGCGCGCAATGGCCTTGATGACCACCGTGTTGTCGTAAATCTCCGGCACTTCGGACTGGAACAGGTTCGACACCAGCTCCGGCGCGGCGCGGGAAACAACGACCTGCGGCCCCTTGGCGACGCGGTCCACCTTGAGCAGAACCACGCGCACACGCTCGCCGATAGAGAACTGCTCCAGACGCGACTGCTCGCGCTTGGGGCAACGTGCCTCGGCCTTGCCCAGGTCGTAGATCACGTCCTGGCCTTCGATCCGCTTGACGGTCGCGTTCAGAACTTCCTTTTCGCGATGCGCGTACTCGTTGAATACCGTGTCGCGCTCGGCCTCGCGGACCTTTTGAAAAATGACCTGCTTGGCCAGTTGCGCGGCGATGCGGCCCAGGGGCGTGGTGTCGCGGTAGATGCGGACTTCGCTGCCCACTTCCGCGCCAGGCGCAAGTTCGCTGGCTTCGGTGAGCGTGATCTGGTTCAGCGGATCCTCGATCACTTCGTCGTCGGCGACGACAGTCTTGTAAATGTAGGCCAGGATCTCGCCGGTTTCCTTGTTCAGTTCCCCGCGCATGTTCTCTTGTGTCTTGTAGAACTTGCGCGTGGCCAGGGCGATGGCCTCCTCAACGGCGCCAACGACGATCTCGGGGTCAATGCCCTTCTCGTGGCTCAGAAGCTCGATACTCTGATACAAAACGCTGGCCATACTCTGCTTGCTCTCTCGGAAGTTCGCTTACGGCGGAAGCCTCTCGGGCCTGCGCCGGTTCAGTTGGGGTTAACTACCGTTGTCCAGTGAGCAGATGCCGGGCCCTGATCTTTCGCGCTTACCTTGCGAAAGAACGGGGAACCCGGAACCCTGGGCGTTCCAAATCTCAAATCCGAAAACCGGGGGAAGCCCCAAACAACTAAATCTCCGGCACCAGTTGCGCTTTCTCGATGTTATCGAGCGCAATCTCCACCGTATTGACGCCGGCCTTCCGGCTCTTGCTGTTCTGCTTGACCTCGTTCAGGTCGAGCGTAATCGTTTCGCCTGCGCCGGCCAGCAACCGTCCCTGCCAGTGCCGGTTGTTGCGGATGGCCTCGAAGGTCTGCACCTTCACCAAAGACCCCGCAAACCGAACATAATCTTCTCGCCGGCTCAACTTGCGATCCAGCCCGGGAGAACTGGCTTCGAGCGTGTACTCCGCGCCCGGAATCAGGTCTTCCACGTCGAGCAGCACACCAAAATCCCGGCTGAACGCGGCACAGTCCTCGTGGGTGATGCCAGACAACTGTTCCACGCTCAGAGTGCCTACCACCAGCGTCTCGGGAAGGGTGTCATCGCCCTCTCCGGTGGCTCCAGCTGCGATCTTGGCCTTCAGTTCGGCGCGTCCCTCGGCGTTCTTTTCGAGGAAGATGCGCAGGGTGCGTTCCTTTACCGGGCCCAGGAACTCCACGTCCACCAGGTCCAGCCCATGAGAAGCGGCCACCCGTGCCGCCGCCGATCGAATTGCTTCCAGCTTGACTGCCATCGTTCCCTTGACCGCTCGATGGCGGCCGTGAAGTGGGGTTTACCCCAAAAAAACTGCCAAAAAACAAGGCGTTTGCCGCAAATAAAAAGTGGGCTGTAAGCCCACTCATCTCTCCGCCAGCCGGCGAACCCACGGCAACTCAGGCGGACAAATTCGTCTGCATCCTTAGCATACGTCGAAATGGACGGAAATTCAATGTGCAAGTGGGGCGGAAGGGGCGAATTTCGCCCTGTTTTCACGGGCGCGATCCTCTCCCTATCCAAAAACGTATAGGTTAGCGCCAGAGTTTGAGACATGGTTTGGTCCGCGGTTACCGAAGCCTGTTGACTGAAGACTACGGGAAGGCAAAGCGGCAACTGGCCCCAGTGCTAAACTTGGCCTTATATATGTCTGTTTCTGATTCGTCCCATTCCTCCCGTTCGTCTTCTCCTGTCTCTTCCGTCACCGAAAGCCGCACCGCCCTGCTGAAGCGCGCAGCTCGCGATGCGATGGACTACCTGGAAGGCGTGGATGCGCGGTCGGTTGCGCCCACGGCGCAGGCCGTCGCCGCCCTGAATTCGTTGCGCGGGCCGCTGCCACCGGGACCAACGAACGCGGAGACAGTGCTGCACCTGCTGCACGAGTTCGGCTCCCCGGCCACTGTGGGCAAGAACAGCGGCCGCTTCTTCGGCTTTGTGAATGGCGGATGCCTGCCGGCTGCGCTGGCCGCTTCGTGGATGGTGAGCGCGTGGGACCAGAATGCAGCGTTTTTTGTGCAGTCTCCCACGGCTGTGGTGTTGGAAGAGATTGCCCTCGAGTGGGTCCGCGAGTTGCTGGGACTGCCCGTTGGAACCGGCGGAGCGGTGGTGACCGGGGCCACCATGGCCAACTTTTCCGCGCTGGCCGCGGCACGGCACGAGTTGCTGGCCCGCCAGGGATGGGATGTGGAAGCCGATGGACTTTTCGGCGCGCCGCCCATCACCGTGGTGGTGAGCGAGGAAGCGCACGCTTCAGTCACCAAAGCGCTTGGATTGCTGGGATTGGGCCGTAACCGGGTGATTCGCGTGCCTGTGGACGGCCAGGGACGGATGAGGGCCGACGCACTGCCGCATCTGGACGCCAACACCATCCTCTGCCTGCAGGCCGGCAACGTGAACACCGGAGCCTTCGATCCGGCGGCGGCGATTTGCCCGGCGGCACGCGCGGCAGGAGCATGGATTCATGTGGACGGTGCCTTCGGCCTGTGGGCTGCCGCTTCGCCCGAACATCATCGCTGGACCAAGGGATTTGAGCAGGCCGACTCCTGGGCGACGGACGGGCACAAGTGGCCCAACATCGGCTATGACTGCGGCATTGCGCTGGTGCGCGATCCGAAGACGCTCAAGGCAGCCATGTCCATCGACGCGGCCTACCTGGTGCAGGGCGAGCGCCGTGAGCCGTCCCACTACAATCCGGAGTTGAGCCGCCGAGCGCGCGGAGTGGAACTGTGGGCGGGATTGCGCTCGCTGGGCCGTTCCGGCATGGCGCAGATCGTCAGCCGCACGTCGGAGCACGCCCGGCGTTTTGCCGCCGGATTGCAAGCTGCCGGCTACACGATTCTGAACGACGTGGTCATCAACCAGGTGCTGGTGGATTTCGGCTCCCCGGAGAAGACCCTGGCCATCGTGGCCCGGCTGCAAGCCGAGGGAACGTGCTGGTGTGGGTCGACCGTGTGGCAGGGCAAGACTGCGATGCGCATCAGCGTCTCGTCGTGGGCGACGACCAAAGAGGACGTGGATCGCAGCTTGGCGGCTATGCTGAAAGCCGCGAAGGGATAGACTGCATTTCTCGCAGCAAGAGCAGTCCTCCGGAATTCTGGCACTTCGATAGGTTCCTGAGGGCAGGGACGCCCTCAGGACAGCCGCTCTGGAGAGCGGCGCTACGATTACGAACATGGGGCATCCGTCCAGCGGAGATCCGGTCGTATTCGTTTCCAGGCGCGACAGCGAAGAGCTTCTTGCCTCGATCGCACGACACTGTGCGCATCCGCGGGCCGGTATCTTCGGGCCAGACTCCTTTAGTTGGAAGATCAATCGCGAGTCGGCACTGTTTCTGGGCGCGGGGCGCGCGGCTTTGTTGCAGTTGGCGCATCCCTGGGTCGCGACGGCTCTCGAGCAGCATTCCAACCTGCTCAACAAGCCCATTGCACGCTTTCACAATACCTTTCGCATCGTGTTTACGATGATCTTCGGCTCGCTGGATCAGGCGCTGGCCGCCGCACGGCATCTCCACCGGCTGCACTCCGACATTCAAGGCGAGATGCCGGAAAGCGTGGCAGCATACCCGGGTGGCTCTCGCTACGAGGCCAACGAGATTGCGGCGCTGCGCTGGGTGTATGCAACGCTGGTCGATAGCGCCGTGCTGGCCTATGAGTGCGTGCTGGCGCCGCTTGCGCCAGCCGAGCGCGAGACGTATTACGCGGAAAGCAAGGTTCTGGCAGGATTGTTCGGCATTCCGGCCGGGGCGCTGCCGGAAGATTGGAACGGCTTCAAAGGGTACATGCGCATGATGTGCGGCTCGGACGCGCTGGGAGTGAGCGTCGGGGCGCGCTCGATGGCGCATCGTCTGCTGGACGGAGCGGGATCTTGGATTCATCCGCCGCGCTGGTATCGCGCCCTGACCACGATGAGTTTGCCGGAGAGATTCAGAAGCGAGTTTGGCCTGGAGTTTCGCGATGCCGAACGGCACGCCGCGGAACGCGCCCTGCGCTGGCTACATGGCTTCTATGGCAGGCTGCCAGCCGACGTTCGTTTCGTTGGCCCATGGCACGAAGCTTCGGCGCGGGTTGCCGGGCGACGCGCGGGGCCGTTGACTCGCCTGAACAACCGCTTCTGGATGGGCAACGGGCTGCTCCCCTTCGCGGGGACGACCGTAAGCGCTTATAAGCGATAGGGCGCGCCGGCGGACTGCCAGGCTAACAGCCCCGCCCGCCGGGCCGAACCGTGCTCGGGCGGCATGAGCGCGCGGATAACTTAAGTACCTCTAATAAAGTACTTGAGTACCCATTGTAAGCACTGGACGGCTACTTCCGGATGCCGATACAGAGAGATACCAATGTCAGGAAAAGACTG
>Ga0255354_1001906_pt1 | contig 11287 bp, 5 predicted proteins | sample HBST50metaG_FD_189942 | JGI IMG/M metagenome (GOLD analysis project Ga0255354, IMG submission 189942) | Peat soil microbial communities from Stordalen Mire, Sweden - H.B.S.T50 | ecosystem: Environmental > Terrestrial > Soil > Wetlands > Peat | place: Sweden: Norrbotten County, Stordalen Mire...
AGGCATCTCCTACCGAAACAATATGCCATCCAAGGTAAATGGAGTTATCAGGATAAGCAAGAAGCGCAAAGTCGCAGTGTCTGTTGAGCAGACTGAAGGACACTGGTCCGCGCTTTATAATTTGACCGTACAGAGGATCATATTTTATGCCAAAACGTGAATTTCAAACCGAAGTCAATCAACTGTTGCAACTGATCATTCATTCGCTCTATTCGCACCCGGAGATATTTCTGCGTGAACTCATCTCCAACTCCTCCGATGCGCTGGACAAACTGCGCTATCTGACGCTTACTCAGGATGCCTACAAGGATCTTCCTTTCAATCCCCGGATTGATTTGGAACTGGACGAGGAGAAGCAGACTCTCACGATTGCCGACACGGGCATCGGAATGAATGAAGAGGATCTGGTTTCGCACCTGGGCACGATTGCCCACTCCGGGACCAAGGATTTCCTCGCAAAACTCTCCGGCGACGCCAAGCGGGACTCCAATCTCATCGGCCAGTTCGGCGTGGGATTCTATAGCGTTTTCATGGTTGCCGACAGCGTCGAAGTTGTCTCGCGCAAGGCGGGCGAAACCCAGGCCTCGCGCTGGGTAAGCGATGGCAAAACCGGCTTTGATGTTGAGCCCGCTGAGCGTGCCGCTGCCGGGACAAGCATACTCATCCATTTCAACGAAGAGGGTAAAAAGTACTGCAACAATTGGCAGTTGCAGGAGCTTGTGAAAAAGTACTCCAATCACATCGCCTTCCCCATCTTCCTCACCTACGACAAGAGTCAGTGGAACGAATCTGAAAAGAAGTCCGTGAAAAGCCGCGTCACGGAGCAGGTCAATTTGGCCAGCGCTCTCTGGCGTCGTCCCAAGAACGAACTCAAGGACGAGGATTACAAGGAACTCTACAAGGCCATCTCCGGCGATTCGGAAGATCCTCTCTTCTGGTTCCACACCAAGGCTGAAGGAAGCCTGGAGTACACCACGCTCTTCTACATACCCTCGAAAGCGCCGCTCGATCTTTATCAGGCTGAATGCCATGAGGGCATCAAGCTCTATGTGAAGCGCGTCTTCATCATGGACGACTCCAAGGAATTGCTGCCGCAGTATCTGCGTTTCGTGCGCGGCATCATCGACAGCGAAGACCTCCCGCTCAACGTCAGCCGCGAAATTCTACAGCAGAATCGCGTGCTCGCAAGCATACGCGCCGCCAGCGTCAAGAAGATTCTCTCTGAGCTTAAGGACATCGCCGCCAACCAGCCCGAGCAGTATCTGAAGTTCATCACCGAGTTCAACCGGCAAATAAAAGAAGGCCTTTACGACGACTATGCCAATCGTGAAACGCTGCTTGATCTGCTGCGTTTGAAGTCCACCAAAGCAGACGGGCTCACCAGCCTTGCCGACGTAAAGTCGCGCATGAAAGATGGGCAAAAGGGCATCTACTACATCACCGGCGGCGCCGAATCCTTGCTGCGCAACTCGCCGCTGCTGGAGATTTACAAGAAGAAGGACATTGAGGTTCTCATTCTCGATGACGACATCGACGAGATCGTTTTCTCCCGTATCGACAAGTATGGAGAGATCGAGCTCAAGCCCATCAACAGAACCTCAACAAGTGAAGATCTGAAGGATGAGTCCGAACCGGACCGTGCGGAAGCCATCAAGCCCCTGCTCGATAAGCTGAAGGCCACACTCGGCGATCGCGTAAAGGATGTACGCGTCTCCGTGCGGCTTGCCGATAGTCCCTCCTGCATCGTCAGGGATGACGGGGAGCCTTCCATACAGATGCAACAGATGATGAGCGCCATGGGTCAGGCAGACATTCCCGAACTACTGCCAACCCTGGAAATCAATCCCGATCACGAGATCATCAAAAAGTTGCTCGCACACACGGATGATACTGTCTCAGCGGATGCGGCATGGATGCTGCTGGACCAGGCTTTGCTTCTGGAAGGAATACCGCTGAAGGATCCAGTTACCTTTGTCCAACGCCTCAATCGCATTCTGAATCTTTCCATCTAACACCCGATGGCGGCTGCACATGCGTGCAGCCGCCATCTTCTTTGAATCCACGTCAAGCAACACCCCGGCACGCTCTAGTGTTTGTGCTGTATCTCTGCTTCCGTGGGAAGCTTGGAGGAATCCCATCCCCCGCCTAATGCCGCAATAAGTTCGACCGCAGCCGTCATCTGCTGGGTTTGCAGGGTTTGAAGCGTCAATTGGTTGTTCAGCAGGCTCGTTTGCGCAGTCAGAACGTTCAAATAGGTATCCATGCCCGTCTTATACCGTACAGTGGCCAGTGTCTCGTAATTTTGAGACGACTGCACCGCGAGTTTCTGCCGCCCGATTTGCTCAGCTAATCTGCGGCTGGACACCAGATAGTCTTCCACCTCTTTGAATGCGTTCAGAACTGTCTGGCGGTACTTGGCCACGCTGGCATCATATTCTGCGCGGTACTGCACCATACTGGCCTTGCGCGCTCCACCGTCGAAAACCGTCTCGCTCACTGAAGGCCCCAAAGACCAGTAGCGATTGTTCCAGTTCAGCAGATTGGACCACGTCGGGCTCTCCACGCCTCCCCCTGCAGAAATGGAAATCGTCGGGTAGTAGGCGGCTTTGCCAACGCCGATAAGTGCGTTCTCTTCCGCCATGGTTCGTTCCGCAGCGGCAATGTCGGGGCGACGCTCCAGCAGTTGCGACGCAACGCCCGTTGGAACGGCTGGCGCCGCCGCCAACAGCGGCTTCACCGGAATCGAAAACGTACTGGCCAGTTCGCCGGTAAGCAACGCAATGGCATGTTCGTATTGCGCGCGAGTGGTGCCAACCGAAACCGCATTTGCCTCGGCTGTGCGCAGGTTTGTCTCTGCGGAAGCCACATCCTCCTGCGAGTCGATTCCCGCCTTGAAAAGCGCCTGCGTCAGTTCGAGCGTCTGCTTGTAGTTGGCCGTTGTCGAGTCGTATATCTGTTGCAAGGCATCCTGACCACGCAGTTCAAAGTAATACTGCGCCAAGCTCGACTGCTCGCTGAGCCGCTCGTTTTCCAGGTCCGCCGCGCTCACCTGCGCCGCGGCCGAATATTCTTTGACCGTATTGCGAATGCGCCCGAAAAGATCCGGCTCCCAGGAAATACTCAGGGGCAATTCCATCGTGCTCGTAGTGGTTGCAATCCCCGATGCCGTGGTCGTCGATTGCAGGGCAGGCGTACGGCTCCGCGTGCCTGAACCGCCAATTGTCACCGTAGGCCAGTAACTGGCGCGCGCCTGTGCCACCTGCGCCCGCGCGGCCATGTAGTTCTGAAAATACTGGGCGACATTCTGATTGTTGATGTCGAGCTTTTCCTCAAGCGCGTTCAACTCCGGGTCCTTGAATATCTCCCACCATTTGCCGTGCAGCATTGTATCCTGCGGATTGGCCTGTTTCCAGCCCTCTGCCTGGGCCAGCTTATCACCGGGCTGGTTTTCTTTGTAGGCTGGCGGATAGGCTGCGGCCGGGCGCACATATTTCGGCCCGACCCGGCAGCCTGTGAGCCCCACAACCAAAGCGAGACATGGTACGAACCAGCGGACACTGATGGCCGTGGAAAAGGCCAAGCGTCCGGCGTGCGAGGAAGATAGGAATGGCGCATGAATCATAGGGCCTCCTGGGTCTGAACAGGCAAGGTGGAGTTCGCGCGCCTCCCGCCAAGGCGCAACCTGATCCGATCGAGAACGAGATACACAACGGGAGTGGTATAAAGCGTAAGAACCTGGCTAACAGCCAGGCCGCCCATGATGGTGAGTCCCAGCGGGCGGCGCAGCTCCGAACCAATGCCGGTGCCGAAAGCGAGTGGCATGGCTCCGAAAAACGCCGAGGCTGAAGTCATCAGAATCGGCCTGAAACGGAAGATGCACGCCTGGAAGATCGATTCCTCGGTTGTCATGCCCCGTTCCCGCTCCAGCTGCAGCGCGAAGTCAATCATCATGATGGCGTTTTTCATGACCAGGCCAACGAGCAGGACCATGCCGATCATCGAAATAATATTCAGATCGGAATTGAAGAGAATCAGCGTGATTGTGGCGCCCAGCGTGGCCGAAGGCAGCGTGGTGAGAATCGTAATGGGATGAATGTAACTCTCGTACAGCATTCCAAGAACGATATACACCGTGAAGATGGCGGTCAGGACCAGCAACGGCTCGCTGCTCAGCGATTTTTGAAACACCTCCGCGGTCCCAGCAAATGTGCCATGCACGGATTTGGGGATATGGAGCCGATTCTCAGTGTCGTGGATTTCCTCCGTCGCCTTGCCCAAGGTGGCGCCGGGAGCGAGGTTGAAGGAAATAGTGGAGGACGGATAAAGTCCGGTGTGATTGACCGAGAGCGGCCCGGTCCGCATCTGGTAGGTACTTACTGCACTCAGCGGAATTGATCCGTTGTCGTTCTGGATATAGGTATTCGCAAGCGTATCCGGCCCCTGCGTAAATTGCGGTGCCGCTTCCAGCACCACATGATACTGATTCAGAGTTTTGTAGATGGTGGAAGCCTGCGCCTGCGAAAACGAGTAGTTCAGGTTATTGTCGATGTCGGTAGGTGTAATGCCGAGCCGTGCGGCGGTTGCGCGGTCATAAGTGAGATAAGCCTGCAGTCCACCAGCTTGAAGGTCGCTGTCAACATCGGTGACGGTGGGCAGCTTCTTCATCTCGCGCGTCAGTTGCGGCACCCATTTCTTCAGGTCGCTGGTTGAATCCGCCTGCATACTATATTGATATTGTGAATTGGACTGACGGCCGCCGACGCGCAAATCCTGGTTCGCCATCAGGAAAGTCTGGCCCTCCTTGATCACGGAAAGCCGGGGACGCAGGCGATTGACGATATCGGTTGCGCTCACCTTGCGTTCCTCCAGAGGCTTCAGCGAGATGAACATCATGCCTGTGGTGCTGACTCCCCTTCCGCCGACAAAACCAACCACATTCTTTACGCCTGGATCGGCTCTGACAATAGAGCTCGCGCGCTGAAGAGCGCCGTCCATCTTCTGGAAGGATGCATCCTGCGTGCCCTCAACACCGCCCATGATGGTCCCTGTATCCTGCTGCGGGAAGAAGCCCGTTGGAATCCGCGTTAAGTAAAGAACGTTCAGCCCCATGGTCACGAAGAACAGCAGCAATACAAGAGCTGAGTGGTCGCGAATCACCCAGCGCAGGCTGCGTTCGTAAATGGCAAGCATACTATTGAAGATGTTCTCGGTGAACCGATACAGGCGGCCGTGTTCCTCATGCACCATATCTTTTTTGAAAAGCAGTGAGCACAGCATCGGCGTCGTAGTCAGCGAAAGCACCATGGAAATGATAATCGCCACCGATAGGGTGACAGCAAACTCCCGGAAGAGCCGGCCGACCACGCCGCCCATCATCAGAATGGGAATAAAAACAGCGATCAGCGAGACGCTCATGGAGATCACCGTGAAGCCAATCTCCTCCGCGCCCTTGAACACGGCTTCCCGCGGTGGCACGCCCAGTTCGATATAGCGTGCAATATTTTCCATGACGACAATGGCATCGTCGATGACAAATCCGGTGGAAATGGTCAGCGCCATCAGAGACAGGTTGTCCAGCGAGTAGTTAAGCAGGTACATCGCGGCAAAGGTTCCTATCAACGAAACAGGAACGGCAATGCCGGGAATGATGGTGGCGCGCCAGTTGCGCAGAAACACAAAAACCACCAGGATGACCAGAACAATGGAGATGATCAGGGTGCGCTCGACATCGTGCAGAGAGGCGCGGATCGTCGTGGTCTCATCGAGGGTAAACGTGAGCGTCATTCCTTGCGGGATCGATGCCTGCAAGGTGGGAAATTCCGCTTTGATGCGATCGACGGTTTCGACGATGTTAGCGCCCGCCTGCTTGAAGACGATCATGTCAACCGAAGGCATACCATTGGCGTATCCTGCCGACAAAGTGCTTTCCGTCGAGTCCACGACTTGGGCCACGTCCTCCAGGCGCACCGCGGCTCCGTTTTTCGTCGCGATGATGAGGGGCCGGTAGTCGGCGGCCTTCGATAGCTGGTCGTTGACGCTGATATAGCTAACCGTCAGCCCGTCGGAGATACTGCCGGTGGGCGTATGGGCGTTCTGCTTCTGCAGAAAAGTGGCTACGTCGGTGAGCTTGATGCCGTAATGCTCAAGCTGAAGCGGGTTGATCTCAACGCGCACGGCTGGCAATGCGCCGCCACCCACTTCCACCTCGCCAACACCGGGAATCTGGGAGAGCCTCTGCGTAAGGATGGTCGAGACGGCGTCATAGCGCGCGCCCACGTCATAGGTCTTTGACGCCACACTGATGATCGCAATCGGAGCCTCGGCCGAGTTCATCTTGCGATACGTCGGGTTGGAGGGAAGGTTCGACGGAAGATAGTTGCGAGCCGCGCTGATGGCGGCCTGTACGTCGCGTGCCGCCGCGTTGACGTCACGGCTGAGTGCAAACTGCAGTGAGATACTCGTCGAGCCCGTCGAGCTTTCCGAAGTCATCTCCGTAACATCCGCAATATGCCCGAACTGCCGTTCCAGCGGCGTGGCGACCGAAGACGCCATCACCTCCGGATTGGCTCCCGGCAAACTCGCGCTCACAAAAATCGTGGGCGAGTCAGTCTGCGGCAGAGGCGAGACCGGCAGCACCGTAAAAGCGATGACGCCTGCGATGGCGATTGCCGCCGTCAGCAGGATGGTGGCGACGGGTCTCTGAATGGCCAGAACGGAGAGCTTCATGCCTCTGTCTCCCCCACCAGAGCGTTGCCCAACTGAGGCGCAGTCGGCTTGCGGTATTGGAGACGGCGGCTCAGGCGATCAAAAAAGAGATAGATGACCGGCGTGGTGTAGAGCGTCAAAACCTGGCTGAGCAGCAGACCGCCCACCATGGCGATGCCCAGCGGACGACGGAGTTCAGCGCCGATGCCGCGTCCCAATGCAAGCGGCAGGCCGCCGAACAGCGAGGCCAGCGTGGTCATCAGAATGGGACGGAAACGCAGCAGGCAGGCTCTGTAAATAGCATCCTGCGGAGCTTTGCCCTCGGTGCGCTCTGCTTGCAGCGCAAAGTCCACCATCATAATGCCATTCTTCTGCACAATGCCGATGAGCAGAACAATGCCGATGATGCCAACAATGCCGAGATCCTGACCAAACATCCAGAGCGCCAGCAGTGCGCCCACACCGGCTGAGGGTAGCGTGGAAAGAATCGTGAGCGGGTGGATGAAACTCTCATACAAAACACCGAGCACGATGTACACCGTAAACATGGCCGCCAGCAGCAGCAGGCCCTCGTTGCTGAGTGAGTTGGTGTAGGACGCCGCCGTGCCCTGGAACTTGGTCTGCACGCTGATGGGAACGTTCAGGCTGCGTACAGCTTTGTTCACCGCGTTGACCGCCTGGCTGAGGTGCGTTCCCGGAGATAGATTGAAGGAAAGCGTGACCTCTGGAAACTGCGCTTGGTGATTGATGGTAAGCGGCACAGTCGTCTTGCTCACACTCGTGAATGCGGACAGAGGCACCGGGTTCGACGTGCTCGTGGAAGACGTCGATGAGCTACTGTCTCCGGAAGAGATGGAAGAAGAACCGGACGATGCTGAGGACGTTTGAAGAACCGTGCTGGTAGAGGAAGAAAGAGCGCCGGAAGTTGAAGCACTGCCCAACTGGCTGTACGATGAGCCGGACGAAGACGATTTGGCATTTGAAACTGCAGCCGTACCCACGCCACTCGTGGAGGAAGCGGTGAGGAGCGAACTGGAACTGGAACTGCTGCTACTCGAAGAAGACGAACTGGTCTGACCTTGAAGATAAATATTCTGTAGTGGGTCAGGGCTGGTCTGGAAGTTCGGCATCGCCTCCAGGATCACGTGATACAGGTTGGTCTGGGTGTAAAGCGTGGAAACCTGGCGCTGGCCGAAGGCGTCATACAGCGCGTCATCGATGCCTTGCGGTGTAATGCCCATGCGCGATGCCGTTTCGCGGTCGATATGGACAGCAATCGAATTTCCTTTCGGCATCTGATCCGTAACCACGTCTTCCAGTTCTGGAAGCGTGCGCAGCTTGCCGACGATCTTCTCCGTCCACGCGTTCAATTCCTTTTCATCCGTATCCTGCACGGTGTATTGGAACTGCGTCCGGCTGACGCGGTCTTCAACCGTCAGATCCTGCACGGGCTGAAGATACGTCTTGATTCCGTCCACGCTGTTCATGCTCGTGCGCAGCCGGCGCATGACAACCAGGGCTCCATCGCGCTGCGCCAGCGGCTTCAGGTTAATCTGCATGCGGCCGCTGTTCAGAGTGGTGTTGGTGCCGTCGACTCCAATGAATGAGGAGAGTGATTCTACCGCTGGATCGGCAAGTGCAATGCGGGCCAGCGTCTGCTGACGTTGTTGCATTGCATCGAAGCTGGTCGCCTCCGGTGCCTGCGTAACGGCTTGAAGAATACCCGTATCCTGGATGGGGAAAAAACCCTTGGGTATGTAGACGTAGAGCAGGCCCACGGCGGCAATGGTGCCCAGCGCTACCGTGAGCATGAAGCCCTGGCGATCCAGAACCCAGCTCAGCGTGCGTCCGTAGAAACCGATGACGCGATCGAAGACGCGCTCCGACCATTTGAAAAGACTTCCCTGCTCTTCCGGCGGAGTATAGCGAAGCAGACGCGAGCACAGCATGGGCGTCAGAGTCAGAGAAACCGCCGCCGAAATCAGAATGGTCACGGCCAGCGTGATGGCAAACTCGCGGAATAGCCTGCCGGTGATATCGCCCATGAACAGCAGAGGAATCAGCACCGCGACCAGCGAAAGAGTCAGCGACACGATCGTGAATCCGATTTCGCCCGAGCCCTTGAGGGCCGCTTCCATCGGAGTCATTCCCTTTTCCAGATAGCGGCTGATGTTCTCGATCATCACAATGGCATCGTCCACCACGAATCCGGTCGCGATGGTGAACGCCATGAGCGTTAGATTGTTCAGGCTGAAGCCGCGGGCATACATCACCGCGAACGTTCCGATCAAAGAGAGCGGTACGGCAAATGAGGGAATGATGGTCGCGCGCCAACTGCGCAGGAAGAGAAAGATGACCATCACCACCAGCGCGATCGTCAGTCCCAATTCAAATTCAACATCCTCGACCGAGGCGCGCACTGTAACCGTGCGGTCGGTCAGAATGGAAACCTTCACTGATGCCGGAAGGCTGTTCTGCAGTTGCGGCAGAACCTCTTTGATGGAATCCACAACCTTGATGGTGTTGGCGTTTGACTGGCGCTGGATATTGACGATGATGGCGGGCGTTTCGTTTTTCCAGGCGGCCAGTTTCGTATTTTCAACGCTGTCGCTGATGGCCGCCACATCGGTCAGCATGACCGGCGCGCCGTTTTTGTAGGCAAGAATGACTTGCTTATACTCATCACCAGAGTTGAGTTGGTCGTTGGCATCCACCGTGTACGCCTGCTGCGCACCGTTCAGTGTGCCCTTGGCCCCATTGACGCTGGTTTTTGAAATCGCTGTGCGCACGTCCTCCATCGACAGGCCGTACGAAGCAAGAGCCACAGGATTGGCCTGGATGCGTATGGCGGGCTTTTGTCCGCCCTGAATCGTAACCAGCCCCACTCCGCTCAACTGCGATATCTTTGGCGCCAGGCGCGTATCCGCCAAGTCCTGCACCTTGGACAGCGACATCGATTTCGATGTCAACGCCAGCGTAAGCACCGGCGCATCGGCCGGGTTCGTCTTGCTATAGATAGGCGGCGTCGGCAGATCGGTGGGCAGGTAGGTATTGGCGGAATTGATGCCCGCCTGCACTTCCTGTTCGGCAACATCGATGTCTTCGCTCAGGATGAACTGCAGCACAATCACCGACGCTCCGCCGGAAGAGGTGGAGGTCATCTGCGACAAGCCGGGAATCTGCCCCAGTTGCTTTTCAAGCGGGCCGGTTACGGTTGAAGCCATTACCGCGGCGCTCGCTCCAGGGTAGAGCGTTTGCACCTGAATGGTCGGGTAGTTCACCTCAGGCAGCGCGGATATCGGCAGTTGCAGGTAGGCGACGCAGCCGACAAGCAGCACCGCCACCATCAACAACACCGTCGCCACAGGACGGCGAATGAATGGTTGGGAGATATTCATCTATCGCGATCCTGTAGCGGTTTTTCCGGTCTGAGGCTTGGCACCGGCAATTGAAACCGTGGCCCCATCCTGCACGCGGTCGAAGTTGCTCGTCACCACCGCGTCGCCAGCAGAAAGCCCTTGTACCGCCGACTGGCTCTGTTCAGAGTTGACGACCGTAATGTTCTGTATGGATACTGTCTGATCCTGCTTCACCCGGTAAACATAGGCCTGTTGTCCGTTGTATTGAATCGCAACCGTCGGGATCAGAATGGCATTCGCCAGTGTGTCAACGCGCAGGCGCGCATTCACGAACTGGTTGGGAAACAGGGCGCCGTCCGTGTTGGTAAACAAGGCGCGCAGCTTCACTGTTCCGGTCGTCGTATCAACCGCGTTATCCAGTGTAAGCAATGTACCGGCGCTCAGCTTGGTCGATTGCGAGCGATCGTACAAGTCCACTTTCAACTTGTTTCCCTTGGCCGTGCGCATCTGCACCTCGCGCACCTTATCTTCCGGAATCGAGAAAACAACCGTAATAGGATTGACCTGTGTAATGACAGCAATCGTGCTCGACGAACCGGAGAAGATGGTGTTGCCAGGATCAATCAGCCGCAACCCGATACGCCCAGCAATCGGAGCCGTGATGTGGCAATAGCTGAGCTGTACCTTGTCGTACGCCACCGTGCCTTCGTCGTTCTCAACAGTTCCTTCGTACTGCTTGACGGCCTGTTCCTGATCGAAGACCGTTTGCTGCGCCAGTGCATTCTGTTTGAGTGCATCCTGATACCGTTTCAGATCCACACGCGCCTGCTCAAGCGACGACTTGTCGCGCTTCAGCGATCCCATCGCTTGCCGCAGTTGCGCTTCATACGGCCGCGAATCAACTTCCGCCAGCAGTTGTCCCTTATGGACGAGCTGCCCTTCGCGGTAGTTGACTGAGAACACGCGACCGCTCACCAAGCTGTAAACATTGACGGTACTTTGCGGCGTAACTGTTCCCAGCGCATCCAGATAAATGTCCATGGAACCGCTCGCGGCAGTGGCCACATTGACTTCTGTTCTACCCGATCCCGAAGGCCCCCCAGAAACCGGCACAACCTTGCTCTTGTGAAGCAAAGGAAGAAGGAGGATTCCGCAGATCAGCAGTACAAGAAGCCATGCGAGCAAATGCTTTTTATTGCGGGGCCCGTCAACGTCCACATTGG
>Ga0255354_1001914_pt1 | contig 11252 bp, 8 predicted proteins | sample HBST50metaG_FD_189942 | JGI IMG/M metagenome (GOLD analysis project Ga0255354, IMG submission 189942) | Peat soil microbial communities from Stordalen Mire, Sweden - H.B.S.T50 | ecosystem: Environmental > Terrestrial > Soil > Wetlands > Peat | place: Sweden: Norrbotten County, Stordalen Mire...
TGTCGAACTGGCCATGCAGGCAGCCCTCCACGCCTTCGAGTCCTGGAGCAGAACTCCTGTAGAAACAAGGGCTTCCGTCATTTTAGGCGCAGCAGAAATCATCCGTGAGCGCAAGTTCGAGTTCTGCGCCTGGCTCACCTTCGAAGTCGGCAAAAACTGGGCAGAAGCCGACGCCGACGTGGGCGAAACCATTGATTTCCTTGAGTTTTACGCCCGCGAAGCCCTCCGCCTGTCCCATTCCGTCCCGCCCATCCAGTACCCCGGCGAACGGGACGAGTTCTTCTACATCCCCCTCGGCGTAGGCGCCGTCATCCCCCCTTGGAACTTCCCTTTCGCCATCATGGCGGGCATGACCGCCGCGACCATCGTCACCGGTAATACGGTCATTCTAAAGCCCTCTAGTGACGCTCCCACCCTCGCAGCCAAGTTCATGGAAGTGCTTGAAGAAGTCGAACTTCCCGAGGGCGTGGTGAACTTCTGCCCCGGCTCCGGCTCCACCTTTGGCAACGCCATTGTCGAGCATCCCAAGACCCGCTTCGTCTCCTTCACCGGCTCCAAAGCCGTCGGACTCCAAATTCACGAGCGCGCCGCCAAGGCTCGTCCCGGCCAAATCTGGCTCAAGCGGACCATCCTGGAAATGGGCGGCAAGGACACAATACTTGTCTGCGCCGACGCCGATCTGGATCTTGCCGTCGAAGGCGTCGTTGCTTCCACCTTTGGTTATAGCGGTCAAAAGTGTTCCGCCTGCTCCCGCGCCATCATCGAAGCCCCTATTTATGAGGTATTTATCGAGCGACTGCGTACTCGCGTGGCGCAACTGACGGTGGGCGATCCTACGCTCAACCCCAGCCTTGGACCAGTCATCAACAAGGCCGCGCTGGACTCCATGCTGGCCTATATCGAAACCGGCAAGAAGGAAGCCAAGCTAATCATCGGCGGCCATGCTCCCGCCACCGCCGAGGGCGGCTACTTCCTTGAACCGACAGTCTTTGCCGACGTTCCGCCGCGCGGAGTTCTGGCCCAGGAAGAGATTTTTGGCCCGGTGCTGGCGTTGATCCGTGTGGAGAGTTTCGAGGAGGGCCTGGAGGTCGCCAACAACACCGAATATGGACTGACCGGCTCACTCTACACGTCAGACCGTGCCCGCATCGACCACGCCCGCCGCGAATTTCACGTGGGCAATCTCTACTTCAATCGCAAATGCACCGGCGCAATGGTGGGCGCCCATCCCTTTGGCGGATTCAACATGAGCGGAACCGACTCCAAAGCCGGCGGCCCAGATTATCTGCTGCTATTCACGCAGTCCAAAAGCATAGGGGAGAAGTTGCGATAGTCGAAATCTTCAGAGCCTGAAAAAGTCAGTCGCACAAAGAAAGGGGATGGCCAAGGCACATCCCCTTTCTTTGCTTGTTCTTAGTGCATATTCCCCAAAAAGCTCTAGGCCACGGCTGCTGTCGACGACAAAGCTGCAGCCTTTTCTTCAGCTTCGAGTTTGCTGCCCACGTCCGCAGCGGCCTGCGCCAGTACCCGATGGTGGATGGTAAACAGAGCCAGTTCCAGGCGGTCGCTTACTCCACTTTTGTCGTAGATAGAGCGGAGATAGTTCTTGATCACCTGCTCGGTGGTTTTGAGGCGCGTAGCGATTTCGCGGTTCTTGCAGCCTTGCACGATAAGGGCCACGATGCGCATCTCCTTGGGAGTGAAGCGGTCCAGGACGCGTGTGCCCACCAAATCTTCCTCATGCGAGTCGGACACCACCAGTTGCGGAGGCAGCCATGTCTCTCCGGCTGCAACGCGCCGCACACACTCCACCAGCGCCGGGCCGGTGACGCTGCGGTAGACCACCCCGCGAAACCCCTGGCGCACGTAGGGCGCGACAGACTCATTATTTTCGGCGATCACAATGCCACAACTGCCGTTGGCCTCAAGCAAGGCACACAACTGGGCAAAATCTGGGCGCAATGCAGCAGCAAACAGGACAATCGAGCCAGGAAAGGTCGTGATCGCGTGCTGCATGCGATCGACATCGGAGCACTGCGCGATAATGCGCAAATCTTCGTCCCTGGCGAGCACCTTGGCGGTGCCTGCGCGGAAAATAGCCTGTGAATCGGCCAGGATGATCTTGTTCATAAAGTGCGCCTCTTCTGCAGTAAGACCGGAAAACACGGGTCTGGTTCAGGCATCAACTTCTGCCCTTTGCGGTACTATCGGCAAAAACAGCGCAAGATCACGGGAGTGTCTGCATTTGCTACACCGCTCATAGGCCCGGAATCCTTTCGTAACCGGATCAAGTCGGAAGAGAATAGCCAGTGATTTTTCTTATAGAGGAGATTACATCCTTTTTACCGCAGCGTCACGAAAAAATCACAAGGAAAAGAGTAGCAACGCATGGCTTACATGGAGCGGACCGGTTCTCCATTGACGGAAAACCGGAACCCGGCCTCGGCAAGGTCTGTTGCGCCCAAAAAGAACCTCTTGCTCGAAAAAACGGGTCCAAGAATAATGAGGGATACGCTCTAAACTGATGGTATATGGCAAGGCCGATTTTACTGTCAATCGATGACGATGCAAACGTTCTGGAAGCGGTGGTGCAGGACCTGCGCCGGGAATATGGGGCCACGTACCGCATAATGCGAGCGGCCAGCGGCCAAGCGGCGCTGGAGATGCTGGCCCAGCTCAAGGCGCGTCAGGAGCCGGTCGCGCTGCTGTTGAGCGATCAGCGCATGCCGGGCCTGAGCGGCGTGGAGTTTCTGGAGCGGTCGCGCGCGATCTATCCAGAGGCCAAGCGGGTTCTGCTGACCGCGTATGCCGACACCGAAGCGGCCATCCAGGCCATCAATGCGGCGCGCATCCACTACTACCTGAACAAGCCCTGGGACCCGCCGGAAGAAAAGCTGTATCCGGTGCTGACCGACCTGCTGGAGGACTGGCAGGCAGGCTATGTGCCGCCTTTCGAAGGGCTGCGGGTGATCGGCCACCGGTGGTCGCCCAAGGACCACCAGGTACGCAGCTTTCTCTCGCGCAACCATGTGCCCTACCGCTGGTTGGACATTGCCGGCAATGAAGACGCAGTGAAACTGCTGAAGGACCGGCAGCTCGATCCGAACCAGTTGCCGGTGGTGCTGTTCGCCGACGGCAGTTCGCTGGTGGACCCCAAGCCGGGCGAACTGGCGGCGCGGGTCGGTCTGAGCACGCAAGCGGCCGAGGATTTCTATGACATGGTGGTGGTGGGCGCAGGTCCGGCAGGACTGGCGGCAGCAGTGTACGGTGCCAGCGAAGGCCTGCGCACGCTGGTGATTGAGCCGGTGGCGCCTGGCGGCCAAGCGGGTTCCACTTCTCGGATTGAGAACTACCTCGGCTTCCCTTCCGGCATTACCGGGGCCGACCTGGGCCGTCGCGCGCTGGTTCAGGCTTCGCGGTTTGGTGCGGAGTTCCTCTCGCAGCGCGCTACAGGGTTGCGCGTGGAAGGCCAGTACCGCATGGTGCAAATGGCCGATGGGCGCGAGGTATCCACCCATGTGGTGCTGCTGGCCCCCGGAGTGCAATACCGCAAGCTCGATATTCCCGGCGGAGATCGGCTGAGCGGACGGGGCATTTACTACGGTGCGGCGCTGGTTGAGGCGGTTTCCTGCCAGGACGAAGAGGTGTTTATTGTGGGCGGGGCCAACTCTGCTGGACAGGCGGCACTGCACTTTGCCAAGTACGCCTGCAAGGTCACCATGCTGGTGCGCGGAGAAGGACTCTCAGCCACCATGTCGAAATACTTAATCGATGAGATCGAACGCACATCCAATATTGTGTTGACACCGAAAACGCAGGTGGTTGCGGTGGAAGGCGAGGAACGGCTGGAGGCGCTGCAATTGCACGGCCCACAGGGAGAGTATCGCGTGCCAGCTACGTCGATGTTCGTGTTTATCGGCGCTGCGCCGCGCACGGAATGGCTTCCGGCCAGCATTTTGCGGGACGAGCAGGGTTTTATTCTGGCCGGTACGGATCTGCGTACGGAAGGCAAGTTGCCCACCCAATGGCGTGAGGCACGAGAGCCTTTCCTGCTGGAGTCCAGCATACCGGGAGTTTTTGTGGCCGGGGATGTACGGCATGGCTCGATAAAACGCGTGGCCTCTGCGGTGGGCGAGGGGTCGATCGCGGTGCAGTTTGCCCATCAGTATCTGGCAGGGTTCTAAAGAAAAGGCGGCGATGGCGGAGAGCGGACAACCCATGGAGATCGAATCAGTTCCTTTGCAAGAGGTTGCAGAGGTTCTGCACCAGACACGCCCTTTTGCCGATACGCCCACGAATACCTATCTTGCTGCGCTGAGCGGCGTGGACCGCGTAGACCGCGTAAAAGCCAGCGCAGGCACCGTGCTGGTAGAGCCCGGACCGCCGCAGGGTTGCTACTGGCTGGTGTTGGAAGGCGAGATTCGCGCCGAGCGTCTGGAACCGGACGGCTCACAGACCGTAGTGGGCACCGCCAGCACCGGCGACGGCTTTGGCGAGGCTCCGCTGCTGACGGGTAAAAGCTACTCGCCGCTCCGCATTCTAGCCGCGCAGGATTCTCTGCTGCTGCGCTTTACTGAAGACCAGTTCTGGACACTACTGGCCTGCTGCCCTGCGGCGCGCAAGGTAGTGCTGGCCAACGGAGCGCAGCGGATGCAGGCCTACCAGGTCGAAGCGCTGCACCGCGAGAAATTGGTTTCGCTGGGCACGCTTGCGGCCGGCCTAATGCACGAGCTGAACAACCCCGGCGCAGCGGCCAAGCGGGCGGCGTCGCAACTGCGCCAGAACATGCTGCGCCTACAACAGTTGAGCTTGCGCTTCAGCGACCGGCCCAAGACCGCGGAGCAGTTGGAATGCATGCGCAGACTGCTGGAACATGCGTTTGGCGGCTGCCATCCTCCTGCCCTGAGCAGCTTGGCGCAGGCAGATTCGGAAGAGGCCATGGCCGAATGGCTGCACTCGGCCGGAGTGGAAAATTCCTTCACCATTGCGCCGGCGCTGGTAGCCATCGGCTTTGAACCGGAGGAACTGAGCTGCGCGCGGGAAGCCTTCGATGCCGGCCGCTTCTCTGACACGCTCAACTGGCTGGAGGCGCTGGTCTCCAGCGTCAGCCTGGTGTGCGCCATTGAAAGCAGCATTGCGCGCGTCTCTGAGTTGGTTACAGCGGTCAAGGAGTTCGCCTACGACGAACGCTGCCCGGCTAGCAAATTGGACGTGCATGCCAGCCTTCAAACCACGCTCACCATTCTGGGCCACAAGCTGCGCCTCAAGCAGATCGAGGTTGAGAAACGCTTTGCCGCCTCACCCTCCACCATCCGCACCCGAGGCTCGGCACTCAGCCAGGTGTGGACCAACCTGATCGACAACGCCATAGACGCTTCTCCAGAGAACGCGCAGATTGAGATCGCGACATGGACTGAGACAGGGACAGAGCCAGGAAAGGGCTGGCTGGTGGTGAGCGTCGAGGACCATGGCGCGGGCATTCCGCCGGAGGCGCTGCCGCACATCTTCGAGGCATTCTTTACCACCAAGCCGCAAGGCTCGGGGACCGGACTTGGCCTGGAGATTGTCCACCGCATCGTGACGCAGAAGTTCGGCGGCGCCATCGAGGTAAAGTCCGAGCCAGGAAAAACGCAATTTATCGTGCGTCTGCCGCTGACCGGCACGGCTGAGATGCAACCAGACTAGCGACTGCCTTGCTTGCATGGCTTGTCGAACGCTATTTTGATCGTAAGGTGGAATATTCCTGATCAGACTTTGGCTGCACATCCATTGACAGGGAATAAGACTTTACTTGATTGCGTCCACAATTCTTTGCGGCGTAGAGCGCCCGATCGGCGGCAGCGATCAATGCATCGCGCGTGTCGCCATGCCGGGGAAAAGCCGCAACCCCAAAAGTGGCAGTGATATGGATCAGAGATGTTCCATAAATAATTGAGGTCTCTTCAGTTGCCTTCCGCAAGTGCTCGGTTCGCTCGAGGGCTAACTCAAGCGTCATGTCAGGTACCAGAACTAGAAACTCATCTCCTCCGAAACGGCAAGGAATGTCACAGGCGCGATAAGATTGCCGAATCAAATCGCCTAACACTCGCAAAACCTCATCTCCAGCCTGGTGCCCATAGGTGTCGTTGACAGTTTTGAAATGATCCAGATCCACCAGCACCATACTGACGGGTTGGCGACGACGCTGGGCCATGCACAGTTCCCGATCGAAAAACTCGTTCAATGGCAGGCGATTGAAGAGGCCTGTCAAGGGGTCGTGAATGGCCTGCTCGCGGAGCTGATCCTGCAGTGCCTTCACTTCGCGTTCCACCCTGATTCGCTCTGTAATATCGATCATCATACTGATGAGCACGCTCTTTCCACCCATCTCCATCACCGAGCTGTGCGACTCGATGTCAATCAAGGCGCCATCCTTGCGCAGTCCCTTGAAGACAAATTCGCCGGGTTCTTCCTGGCCCCCCAAACACCGGCGGATTTGGTCCTCGATCAATTGGCTGTCGCTCTTGGGCACAACATCCCTGAGAGGCAGGCGCTGAATCTCCTCCACGCTATAACCTAACATCTGGGCAAGCTTCGGGTTCGCATAGGTGCATCTGCCGTCTTCGATGATTGCAATGCCGACCAGCGATTGACTGACTACGCCTCGGAACCTGGCTTCCGATTCCCGCAGGGCGCGATGAATCTTCTCGTTCTCGCGAAAGGCCTCTTCCAACTCCTCGGTGCGGCGCTGCACCAGTTCCTCCAGCATGATGCCGGTCTGAAACCTACCGAAGTCGGAGCCTTGCACACTGGTGCTGCGTTCGGCGCGATCCATGAGGGCGTTGACGACCTTGTTCAGACGCACGATTTCCACCCGCAGGACCTGCTCCCCTTCGGTCCGGTCTGAACCCAAAGTGTCAGCCATCCTGCACCTCTGTGCGACTCATGCCGATTGCGATGCAGATGAGGGTCTGGTTGATATGCACGCCACGGAACACCTCTCCATAGGAATTGAAGCCGACGGCGTTATTGCTTTTGAAAATCTCCCCCACACGATCTTCAAGGTGATTCTGAACGACCTCCATCCGGCGCAGGATGCAGTCGCAGGCAATCACCAGTTGTGGCGAACCGATCTGTGCGCGAATCTTGGCAAAAGCCTGCTCCAGGTTTTCTATAAGGTCTACGCCGCGCGCCATCCGCAAGACTACGCCTTCCTCAATGGCACAGTAGAAAGTGATGCTGCCGTCGGAGTTAACCTTCTGGATGGAGCGCACGTAGTTATTGCCATCGATACTTACCACCACAGGTGACGCGGCAAAGCGGCTGGGTGTGAGTTCCTTGACGCCGATACCCAGCAGCCGTGCAAACTCCTCGGCAGCCGGCAATCCATTGATTTCCTTAACCACGCGCTGGGCGGTATCGGCCTCGGTGATCACCAGCCGCTGCTCAGTAGACTCCAGATGCTGGGTTTTGAATACCGTGAAAGGCAGCTCGGTTGTGACCAGCGTCAGGGCCGCGCAATCGGAGCGAAAGGCTCCATCAACGTACACGTACGTCTTGCCAAAATCGAGGCCATCCCCTGCCGAACCACCCGCCAACGGAATCCTGCCAAGCGCGTCCTGCAAGGTGCGCGCAACCACCTCTTCGCGCACCGACAATCCGTCCGTAAGCAAAAGCGCAAAACTGTTCCGATCGCTTGCCTGCGCTGCCTTGCGCTCAAGTTCACGCAAAAGACGTTGGCCAAGCGCATGTCCAGCAGGGGTTTCGAACAACTGCAGACGGTCGATAAAACCGCCCACTGCAGTACACACCTCCGATGAAATACTTACCCCGGCGAGGCCGTGTTCCCAATAGCCGCCAGGTCCAATTTCTCCTGCCGTTGTACATCCGACCACCTGAATACCGGCAAAAAGACGACCCAGTTCAACTGCCAGAATATCGAGGTCATAGTCGCTGGAACAGAAGAACAGGACCAGCGCCATGCCGGGCTGCGCCACAGATGCGTAAAACTCCCGCACTGCTTCGCGTGCATCGGTCGCAGCGGAATACGCTTGACGAATCCCTGCCTTCATGTGCATCAACTTTCTCTAATGAGAATCTCTCTTATCGACCCAAACTGGCCAGAATTCCAGCACTCATCAGAAATCTTGGATGGTCAATGCGGCATCAGCGCTGGAGTGACAAAAAGTCCTTATCGCTCCGGCCTTGCCTCCCTCATCGAGAAACCTTATCGCCGATTTCGCACCGCACTCCATAAGCATTTTCCAAGCTATTTCCACGAGCTACTAGTCGGTCAAGTTGCTGCGCTCCGCGCCGATAAAACAAGTGGAGAGGCATGGATGACCAATCGAACGGAACTGTTTGAAGCCGCTCTGGACAGCATTCCTGAGGGTATTGCTTTGCTCGGCGAAGAGGGCGAGGTGGTGTTCTGGAGCCGGACTGCGGCGGCCATCACAGGTTTCTCCTGTGCGGACCTGATCGGGCAACCAATCCCCGCCGAACTGGAACCACTGCTGGGAGACGCAGCGCAGCCAGAAGAGACCGGGCCGCGGCCGCGGCGTGGCGCGCTGTTGCACATCCGCCACAAGATGGGCCACGAAGTGCAGGCGATCGCGCGGATTCACGCGCTGCACGACGTGCTGGGCGGACAGGTTGGTACGTCGGTTGTCTTTCATCCCGCAGCGAGCCTGGATGCTCTGCCGCACGGCGAAGTGGACGAAGGAGCGAAGGCCAGTCAAGCGGAACTCGGCGACCGGCTGGCGGTGGAATTCGACGACTTTGCGGGTGGCGGCCTACCCTTCGGTGTGCTGTGGATCGGCGTCGACCAAGCTCAGGATTTGCGCAAGAGCCACGGCGCAGGGGCGTGCGAGGCCATGCTCGAAAAAGTCGAACGCGCGCTAGCTCCGGGGCTGCGACCGGCTGAGGTGCTGGGCCGCTGGGGCGACGGAGAATTCCTGGTCGTTTCCCACGAGCGCACGCCAGAGATGCTGGCGGCGCATGCGCAGGTGTTGGCCGGACTGGCCAGAACCGCGGACTTCCGCTGGTGGGGCGACCGGATATCGCTCACCGTAAGCATCGGCGCGGCGCAGGCAAATCCATCCGAGACCCTGGCGCAACTGCTCGAACGCGCGCAGGAAGCCTTGGCCGCGAGCATCGATGCGGGCGGCAACCACATTACATCCGCGGCAAGGGGGCAGGCATGTTAGCCATCGTCGGCATTCTCGTTGTATTCGGAGCAGTCATCGGCGGCTTTCTGATGGAAAAGGGTAACATCCATGTCCTCATCCAGCCTGCTGAATTGCTCATCATTGCCGGCGCGGCCCTAGGCACACTGCTGGTGGCCAATCCCACACACATCCTGAAAGGAATTGTCTCCGGATTGACGGGCGTGCTGAGCGGCTCGAAATTCGGCAAGGAGCGCTACCTGAGCACGCTGAAGATGATGTACGAGTTTCTCAACAAGGTGCGCAAAGAGGGCCTGCTCAGCGTGGAAATGGACGTGGAGAAACCAGAAGAGAGCGCCATTTTCAAGGAGTATCCAGAATTCCTCAGCGACCATCACTCCAGGGAATTTGTATGCGACACACTGCGCACCGCCATTACCGGAGGCGTGGAACCATTCGACATGGACCAAATGATGGAGCTGGACATGGAGGTACACCACAGCGGCGCCATGCACCCCATTAACGCGCTGACCACGATGGCAGACGCGCTGCCGGGGTTGGGCATTGTGGCCGCGGTGCTGGGCGTGGTGATCAGCATGGGCGCGATTGGCGGCCCGCCGGAGGAGATCGGCCACAAAGTGGCAGCGGCGCTGGTAGGCACCTTTCTGGGCATTCTGCTGTGCTACGGCGTGGCCGGGCCGCTGAGTTCTAACATGACCAAAACAGTCGACGACCACAACGACTACCTGCACATGTTGCGCGTGCTGTTGCTCTCGTTCCTCAAGGGCGCGGCGCCCATGATCGCCATTGAGATGGGGCGGCGCGCCATTCCCGCGCATGTGCGGCCCAGCTTCGACGAGATGGAAAAACGTTGCAAGGACCGCGGAGCCACAGCGGAAGCAATCGCGGCGTAGTCCCTGAAAACCGGCACGGAGGAACGCAGCACAATGGCGGGCAAGACGCAACCGATCATCGTGATCAAGAGGAACGGCGGACACGCCGGCCACCATGGCGGCGCTTGGAAGGTAGCCTACGCCGACTTTGTGACCGCCCTGATGGCGCTGTTCATCGTGCTGTGGCTGATGAGTTCCAGCGATCAGGTCAAGAAGGCCGTAGCCGGTTATTTCAACGATCCTATGGGAACCGGCAAGCTGCTGGGGACCACGATGAGTGGAACCGGCGAGACCGTCACGGTGGCGGCTAGCGACAACATGCAAAAGCTGAAGGACAAGCTGGAACAGGAGATCAAAGCGCAGAAGGAGCTGGAGAAACTTTCCAAACAGATTCAGATCACTGTCACGACCGAGGGGCTGCGCATTGAGTTGCTGGAAGACAAGAACGGGACGTTCTACCAGAGCGGTAGCGCGGCGCTCAGCCCCAACGGGCAGAAGCTGTTGGCGCTGCTGGCGGCGGAGTTGAAGACCCTGCCCAACGCCCTGCTGATCGAGGGCCACACCGACGCCACACAGTACTCCACCGACGCCAACTACAGCAACTGGGAGCTCTCCGCCGACCGGGCCAACTCCGCGCGACGCCTGCTGCAGCAGGACGGCGTCCGCGCCAATCAGGTGACTCAGGTGCGCGGGTACGCCGACCAGCTTCTGCGGGTGCAAAGCGATCCCTACGATCCCTCCAATCGCCGGGTTTCCATCCTTGTTAAGAACGGCGACGGGCCGGAGGCCAAGCTGTCGGCAAGCAAAGGCGCAAATGCTCAAGCAGTGCCTAAGGCCACGGAAGGGAAAGCTCCTGCACAGGGAGAGCATCCTACTCCGCAGACTCAAGCTGCTCAGACGGCTCCCGCTTCGGCAGCCAAACCCGGCCTGATGGACAAGCTCAAGGGTATGATGCCGCGCAAGAAGAAGTAAGGCGAGCTTTGCAACGCGGAAGGTTCAGGATTCACGGACAAAAAGCCGAAAAATAGTGTACTCTGGTGGGCGTACAAGAAAGCGTTTACTGGAGGTACTTTTCCATGACTATCGTCGCCGGGGTTGATTTCGGCACTCTCAGCGTTCGCGTAACTCTGGTGGACAGCACCAAAGGCCCGATTGGCACCGCCTCGGCCTCTTACCCGCTGCACCGCCGCCGTGAAGACCCCAACTTTGCCACCCA
>Ga0255354_1001931_pt1 | contig 11201 bp, 7 predicted proteins | sample HBST50metaG_FD_189942 | JGI IMG/M metagenome (GOLD analysis project Ga0255354, IMG submission 189942) | Peat soil microbial communities from Stordalen Mire, Sweden - H.B.S.T50 | ecosystem: Environmental > Terrestrial > Soil > Wetlands > Peat | place: Sweden: Norrbotten County, Stordalen Mire...
TGGATGGGATGGTCCAGAAGGCTGAGCAAAGACTATGAAATCTGCCCAACCTCGGCGGAAACTATCATCTGGATCAGCTGCGCTCACACGCTGCTGAAACGCTATGCATAGTTTTTAAACAGGTTCTTACAGCCTGTCGACGGTCGTCGATTGTCGCTCCATGCCTCCTGAAGCGCAGGGTTGAAGAGTTAACCCTGCTAATGACATTGTCATCGCTCAAGGGGAGTTCGGCGGCAAAGATTGGTTCAAAGCCATTCTCAGGCTTATGAAGTACCTCTCCGGTTAGCGAGAGTTCAAAGGCCTTCTCATAATGTTCGAGCGCGACGTTGGCTTTTTCGCAGAACTCCTTGCGGCCTTCCGGTTGATTGAAAACATCCCAATGTGTCCCGCAATTACCCCAGCTGTGGCAGGGGCCACTAACAGGCTTCGACACATGCTGAAACAGAAACTCGATCATGTCGAAGAAATCATCTTCGCTGTAATTAACAGATTGTGTATTGATTGGCCAAAGATCACGCTTGCGAACGGCAAGCAGAATCTCCAGGTTGGGGTCGCGAACTGTTCCAGGGATAAACCCTGCGTCCACACATTCGTAACCAAAGGCCTCGTGGAAGTATCCGTCCTCGCGAAGTTGATCGAAAATACGGACGAAGAGGTCTACAACGTCTTTGAGCGGAAGTCCATCCGGATGGGGGCCTAACCCCGCGCGCTGCGAATAGTATGAGTGAGTCATAGCCCTACCGAAAACACAAGGAGTCTTCCTATTATTGCGCTGTTCTCGTGGACATTCCAACTTCACGCGTAGACCGCTTATCAATGTTCTTTTGCGTTCCGTTATAAGGCTGAGTCTGCAGCTTTAGCTTCCGTCGCTGTTAAACTGGAATAACATGATTCTCCCGTTTGTTCGCGATATCTTCGCGGAGCTGGAGCACTCTTCCGGGTTTGAGCGCGTACAAAGGCATCTGAGCCTGGGTGCGGGGCGAAGACGTGTGTCTGGGTTGACCAAGATGGCGCGGGCGCTCTATATCCCCCTGATGGCGCGGGCTGCCAAGCAGCCGGTGATTGTGGTGGTGGCCGACAATAAGGCTGCCGAAGCGCTGGAACCGATGCTACGGGCGGGCTGCGAGCTGACTGGCGCGGTAGACCCTGCGCGCGTTGTCCGGCTGCCAGCCCACGATGTGCTCCCTTTTGAAAACCTTTCGCCTCACCCCGACATTCAGGAACAGCGGGCGGCGGCGCTGTGGAAGCTGGCCACCGGGGCGGTTTCCATTCTGATTGCGCCGGTGGAAGCGGCGGCGCTGCGGCTGTTTGATCGCGACTACTATGCCGGATTGGCAGTAGCCCTGAAGCGCGGCGAAGAGATAGACCTGGAGATGCTGACCGGGCATCTGGGCAGCGTCGGCTATACGCAGGTGGACTTGGTGGAGATGCCGGGACAGTTCACGCGGCGGGGAGGAATCCTGGATGTGTACTCGCCGGAGTCGGACCGGCCGGTGCGCATCGAGTTCTTTGGCGACGAGATTGAGACCATCCGTACCTTCGACCCGGAGACGCAGCGTTCACTGGCCAAGATGGACGAGACCGAACTGTCTCCGCTGACCGAAACGCCGGTGACCGAGCGCCTGCTGGCCGCGGTCTATGGGCGGCTCAACCGCCAGCGCGTGGAAGGCGAAGACGAAGAGATGGCCGCCGAAATGGCCTCTGCCGGCGGCGTGAGCGTCTTTCCGGGGTGGGAGTTTTTTTCGGCAGTGGCTGGGGCGAATAAGTCTCTGCTGACGCTGGCGCCCAAGTGCGCTCTGTTTATTGAAGAGCCGGCCATGGTGCGCAACCAGATTGAGCGCTGGTGGAACAAAGTCGAGCAGCGCCATGAGCGCTCGGCCATGGGCTCGCTGATTACGCCGGAAGACATCTATCTGCGGCCGGAAGTGCTGCAGTCCATGCTCGACAAGCACATGGGCCTGGATCTGGATCAACTGGGCGTGGTCGACGTGCTGGATGTGGATAACACGCTGGGCGAGATCGAGCTGAACACGCGGCCCACGGCTCGCTTCCACGGATCGATTCCGGCGATGACTGAGCAGTTGAAGTCCTTGATGGAAGCGAAGACACGCATCGTGCTGGCCGCTCCCAACCAGGGCGACGTGGAGCGGATGGCCACGGTGCTGCGCGAGTACGAGATTCCTTACAGGCTGGGCAGCCGCGCGGCGCGACTTGGCGGCGAAACGGTGCTGGACGAAGCCAGTTTCCTGGCCGGCGAGCAGAGCGTGCCGGTGATTGTGCGCACGCCGCTTTCTGCCGGTGTGAGCTTTGGCGATGCGAACCTGATTCTGTTCGGGGCCAACGATTTTTCCGACGATGCAGACGTGGCGGCGCGGCCCGAGCCCAAGCGGTCAAAGACGGCGGCCTTTGTCTCCGACTTCCGCGACCTGACGGTGGGCGATTACGTGGTCCACATGGAGCACGGAATCGCGCAATATCAGGGCCTGCGCGAGATTGAGCAGGACGGGCTCACGCTCGAATTCATGATCCTGGAGTTTGCCGAACAGGCCAAGTTATACGTGCCTCTCACTCGGCTGGATCTGATTCAGAAATATCGTTCCACGGATACTGGTCCCGCTCCGGTGCTGAACCGGCTGGGTTCGCAGCAGTGGACCAAGACCAAGGCCCGTGTGCGCAAGGCCATCGAAGACATGTCCGGCGAGTTATTGAAGTTATATGCCGAGCGCGCCACCGCCAAGGGTACAGCTTTCTCCAAGGACAATGCGTTTCAGCGGGAGTTCGAGGACTCGTTCGACTACACCGAGACCGAGGACCAGTTATCCGCCATTCGAGCCATCAAGTACGACATGGAACAGCCCACGCCCATGGACCGCCTGCTGTGCGGCGACGTGGGCTATGGCAAGACGGAAGTTGCCATGCGCGCGGCCTTCAAAGCGGTGCAGGATGGCAAGCAAGTCGCGGTGCTGACGCCGACAACGATTCTCAGCTTTCAGCATTTTGAGACGTTCAAAAAACGCTTTGCGCAGTTCCCCATCAACATTGAAATGATCTCGCGCTTCCGCACGCCGAAGGAGCAAAAGGTGATTGTGGAGCGGGTGGAAGCGGGCAAGATCGACATTCTGATCGGCACCCACCGGCTGCTTTCGAAAGACATCAAGTTCCAGGATCTGGGCTTGCTGATTGTGGATGAGGAGCAGCGCTTCGGCGTGCGCCACAAGGAGCGGCTGAAGCAGATGCGGCGCGCCATTGACGTGCTGGCCATGAGCGCCACGCCCATTCCGCGCACACTGCATATGTCGATGCTGGGGCTGCGCGATTTGAGCGTGATTGAAACGCCGCCCAAGGATCGCATGGCGATTCAAACCGTGGTGGCCAAGTTCGACGAGAAGATTATTCGCTCTGCGGTTGAGGTGGAACTGGAACGCGGCGGACAGGTGTACTTTGTGCATAACCGCGTGGAAACCATCTTTGAGATCGCGGCGCGCATTCAGGAGTTGGTGCCCGCGGCGCGCGTGGTGGTGGGCCACGGCCAGATGGGCGAGAAGGATCTGGAGAGGGTGATGCTGGCCTTCATGCACCACGAGTACGACGTGCTGGTGGCGACCACGATCATTGAAAACGGGCTAGACATTCCGCTGGCCAATACCATGCTCATCAACCGCGCGGACCGCCACGGACTGAGCGAGTTATATCAGTTACGTGGCCGCGTGGGCCGGTCGAATCGCCGCGCCTATGCCTATCTGCTGATTCCGCCAGAAAAGGAATTGACTGAGATTGCACGGCGGCGGCTCGCGGCGTTGAAGGAGTTCAGCGACCTGGGCGCGGGCTTCAAAATCGCCGCGCTGGATTTGGAGTTGCGCGGCGCGGGTAACATGCTGGGCGGCGAGCAGAGCGGCCACATCGAGGCGGTTGGATTCGAGTTATACACATCAATGCTTGAAGCCGCGGTCAAGGAGATGAAGGGCGAGTCGAGCGAAGAGCGTCCGGCCACGCAGCTTAACTTGGGCATTGCGCTGCGCATCGACGAGAGTTATGTGCCGGAAGAGAACCAGCGTCTGCGGCTCTACAAGAAGATTGCCGGAGCCAGCAGCGAAAAGGCGTTGGACGAGGTGCGCGCGGAGATGGAAGACCGCTATGGCGCTCCGCCTGACGCGACTGTTTTCCTGCTCGAAGCGGGGCTTATCCGACTGGAGTGCGAGCGCATGGGCATTGCGCAGGTCGATCGCAAACGCGCCGAGTTACAGATTCGATTCATGGAGAATGCGGCCGTCGACCCGCAGCACCTGATGCGCATGGTGGCCCGCAACGCCAAGCGCGGCGCGCAGTTTACGCCGCAGGGCTTGCTGAAGTATCCTTTGGCTGCCACGCGTTCCGACGAAGTTTTGCTTGAAATTCACGAGGTGCTTGCTCAACTGGCGCCCGCGCCTGTTACTGCATAAGCTATCATCCTTGGTAAAGAGAGGCAGAATGAAGAAGTTTTCCGCGCTGCTTGCGATTGGAGTTTGTATGTGCTCTGCGATAAGTTCCCATGCTGAAAAAGAGACTTGGAAAGAGCAATTCCAGAAGGTCTCGGACGAGTATCTCGACCAGGTGTACTTTCACTACGGCCCCACGGGCGGAACGCTGGTCGGCTATCACCAGTACGACGCGCAGTTGGAAGATATGTCTCGCAAGAACATTGACGCCGAAATCGCCGCGCTCAAGGTCTTCGAAAAGCGCGTGGAAGCCATTCACGGCGACGCGGCGGCGCTGGACGAAACCACGCGCGGCGACCGTGCCATGGTGCTCTCCAACATCCGCTCTTCGCTGCTGACGCTTGAAGTGATTCGTCCTTGGGAAAAGAATGCGGATAACTATTCGAGCCTGTGCGCCAACGGCGCGTTCTCGCTTATGGAGCGCAAATTTGCTTCGCCGGACGAGCGGCTGAAGTCGCTGATTGCGCGTGAAAAGCAGATGCCCGCGTTGTTGGCCGATGCGCGCGTGAACCTCAAGAATCCGCCGCACGTCTACACCGAAATCGCCATTGAGCAGTTGCCCGGAATTGTCAGCTTTTTCGAGCAGGATGTGCCGCTGGCTTTTGCCGATGCGAAAGACCCGGCGGTGAAGGCCGAGTTTGCGCAGACCAACGCGACGGTGATTGCCGCACTGAACAGCTATCTTGGATGGCTCAAGACCGACCTGCTGCCGCGTTCCAACGGCGACTATCGCATCGGCGCGGAGACCTTCCATAAAAAGCTGCAATACGACGAGATGGTGGACTTGCCTCTGGATAAGTTGCTGGAGATTGGTTGGGCCGATCTACACAAGAATCAGGCGCACTTCAGCAAGGTTGCCAAAGAACTGGAGCCGAACAAGGATGCGCGCGCCGTGCTGGAGGAACTGGGCAGCAATCATCCCAAGCCTGAAGCCCTGATGGATACCTTCCGCGCCACCTTCGATGGTTTGCAGAGCTTCATTCGCTCGCATCACATTGTGACCATCCCTTCGGATGTGCGGCCGATTGTGGAAGAGACGCCGCCTTTCATGCGCGCCACCACTTCCGCCAGCATGGATACGCCGGGGCCGTTTGAGAAGCACGCGACCGAGGCTTACTTCAACGTAACTCTACCCGACCCTAAGATGACGCCGGCAGAGGTTGAAGGCTTCATGCACTCGGTCAACGTGGGAACGATTATTTCAACGGCGGTGCACGAGGCGTATCCGGGCCACTACATTCAATTTCTGTGGGTGCCGCAGGCACCGAGCCGGGTGCGCAAATTGCTGGGCGCAAACACCAACGTCGAAGGTTGGGCGCACTATACCGAGCAGATGATGTTGGACGAGGGCTATGGCCAGCCCGGCGCAGGCGCCAAGGACGAGCGTGAAGCCAAGTTTCTGCGCCTGGGCCAATTGCAGGATGCGCTGCTGCGCAACGCGCGCTTCATTGTCGGCATCCAAATGCACAGCGGCAAGATGAGTTACGAAGAGGCCATCGCGTTCTTCCAGAAAGAAGGCTACCAGTCAAAAGAGTTGGCCACGATGGAGACCAAGCGCGGCACCGCCGATCCGACTTATCTCTACTACACGCTGGGCAAGCTGGAGATCATGAAGCTGCGCGAAGACCTGAAGAAGAAGCAGGGCGCGGCCTTCTCGCTGGAGGAGTTCCACAATAACTTCCTGCGCCAGGGCTTTCCGCCCATCAAGATTGTGCGTCAGGCGCTGATAGGCGACGAAAGCCCGGCGCTGTAATCGGTTTGCCAACCCGTTCTTCCCGCAGCTATTGACCAAAGCCGCGGGAAGAAGCGTCTACGGGTATTTTATTCAAGGCGTAAAAGGTGGGGCTTAAGCTGAAGTACACATATTCGGCCGGGGCGTCCCTCGCAAGGTGTACAGAAAAAGCGGCAACGACCTAGTATGCTGTTAGCACAATCCAGGCCATGTAAATCACACGGCCGCTTCAAGTGAGTGAGGATACTGGAATGAGCAATCGGGTACGGAAGGCAGTTTTCCCCGCAGGCGGTCTGGGCACCCGTTTTTTGCCGGCCACCAAGGTAATTCCCAAAGAGATGCTGGCGCTGGTGGACAAGCCCATCATTCAGTACGGCGTGGAAGAGGCGATTGCGTCGGGAATTGAGCACATCATCATCGTGACCGGCCGCGGCAAGGGCGCGATGGAAGACCATTTTGACCACAGCTTCGAGTTGGAAGCGAACCTGGAGCGGCGTGGCAAGACCGAACTGCTTGCGGTTTCGCGCGGCGTCTCGTCGATGGCGCGTATCAGTTATGTGCGCCAGAAGGAACCGCTCGGATTGGGCCACGCTGTGCTCTGCGCCAAGGAACTTGTGGGCGACGAACCCTTTGCCGTTGTGCTGCCCGACGATGTAATCGATGCTGCCGTGCCCTGCCTTAAGCAGATGATCGGCGTGTTCAACGAGCGGGGCGGCTCCGTGCTGGCTACGCAGACCATTGAGGGGCCATCGATCAGCGCTTACGGCGTACTGGCCGGTTCCCAGGACCCGGACAACCCGCGCATTTATAACTGCACCGGAATGGTGGAGAAGCCCAAGTTTGAAGACGCGCCTTCAAAGCAAGCCATCATCGGCCGCTATGTGCTCACGCCGCGGATCTTCGAATTGCTGCAGCAAACCACGCCTGGCGCTGGCGGCGAGATCCAGCTCACCGACGGAATTCTGGCGTTGGTCAAGGAACAGAAAGTCTTTGGCTACACCTTCGAAGGCAAGCGGTACGATGCCGGCGACAAGTTTGGCATGTTACAGGCTACGGTAGAGTTTGCGCTCAAGCGGCCTGACCTGGGGCCCCAGTTCCGTGCGTATCTGAAGGGGCTAAGTCTTTAAGCGGAGTTAGCGTTGTTCGCGGAGTTGGCGGAGTTAGCACGAAAAGCTAGCTCCGCCAACTCGCCGCGAAGCGGCTGCTAACTCCGCTCTCTCAAGCTTTCCACTTGATGTTGCAGCCGATGGAGGGCCGCTGGTCGGTGGGCACGGGTTTGCCCGCAAGCACTGTGTCGATGGCTGCGCGCAGGTCTTCGCCGCTCACGGGAATTCCGTTGCCGGGACGGCTGGAGTCAAACTGGCCGCGATAGACCAGGCGGAACTCGCTGTCGAACAGAAAGAAGTCCGGCGTGCAGGCGGCCTTGTAGGCGTGGGCCACAGCTTGCGTTTCGTCATATAAGTAGGGAAAGACAAAGCCATAAGTTTGCGCTTGTTTCTTGAGCCCGGCAGGATTGTCGTCAGGGTGGGTGGCGGCATCGTTGCTGCTGATGGCCACAATGCTGACGCCCTTGCCGGCGTAGTCCTTGCCCAGCGCAGCCAGACCTTTTTCAATGTGTTTCACGTAAGGGCAGTGGGCGCAGATGAACAGGACCAGCAGAGCCTTCTGTCCGCGCGCATCGCCGCGGTGAACCACTTTGCCAGTAACTACATCGGTGAGGGCAAAGTCCGGGGCCGTGGTGCCCAGTTTTAGCATGGTGGATTCAGTCAGTGCCATTGCTTCTCTCCTTGAAGATGCAATCAACTTTCCAACTTGCCGCTTCACTAACTCCGCTAACTTGCGAACGCCGCTGCCTTGCTAAAATAGCCCCGACTGCCGTCCTGGCATGGCGATTCCGAAGTGCTCATAGGCCAGGCGCGTGGCGACGCGGCCGCGCGGGGTGCGGTCCAGAAATCCGATCTGGATCAGGAACGGCTCATAGACTTCTTCCAGCGCGTCCTGCTCCTCGGCCAAGGTGGCGGCCAGCGTGCTCAAGCCCACCGGCCCGCCATCGTATTTCTGGATGATGGCTAGCAGCAGCTTGCGGTCGATCTCGTCGAAGCCGTGCGCGTCCACTTCCAGCATGGTGAGGGCGGCGTTGGCGGTGGGGCGGTCGATTTCGCCGTTGCCGCGCACCTGGGCGTAGTCGCGCACCCGGCGCAGCAGGCGGTTGGCGATGCGTGGTGTGCCGCGAGAGCGTAGCGCAATCTCCGACGCGCCGTCCTCGTCGATGGGAATCTGCATCACCTCGGCGGAGCGCTTGACGATGATCTGCAACTCCTCTTCGGTATAAAACTCCAGGCGCAGCAGGATGCCGAAGCGGGAGCGGAGGGGAGACGAGAGCAGACCGGGCCGTGTGGTTGCGCCGATGAAGGTGAAGGGGCGAATCTCCATTACATGGGTGCGCGCCGCGGGGCCCTGTCCGATGATGATGTCCAGCTTGTAGTCTTCGAGCGCCGTGTAGAGCTTTTCTTCCAATACCGGCTGCATGCGGTGGATTTCGTCCAGGAAGAGCACCTGGCGCTCGCGCAGGTTGGTGAGGATGGCGGTCAGGTCGCCCTGAATCTGCAGGGCCGGGCCGGAGGTCTGCTGAAAGCCCACGTCGAGTTCATTGGCAATGATGGTGGCCAGGGTGGTTTTGCCCAGTCCCGGAGGGCCGAAGAGCAGCACGTGGTCCAGCGCCTCACCGCGGGATTTGGCGGCCTCCAGCGCAATGGCCAGTTGTTCCTTGGCCTTGGACTGGCCGATGAACTCACCCAGCCAGCGCGGGCGCAGTTTTAGCTCAAATCCCTGTTCTTCTTCAGCGGGCGAGGCGCTGAGCAACCGATCCGGAGTGTTGTCGCGAGCAATAGCCATGCTGATGGAAGTGTAGCGGCTGGCGGCGGCTGGGGCAAAGGGGGCGTATTCTGCCCCAGCTGCATTTTCTCTCATTCGCCCTGCTGCGACCACCATTTTAAGTCGAGGTCAACCCGATTGATCCCTTCGATTTTCGCGATCTCCAGGGCTGCCTTTTGGTAGCTATTGCTGGTTTTGTGATCAAGACGCTTCACAGCTGGCATTGGAAAGGGGCCGAATAAAGGGGGGGGCGTTGTGACCTGGGTATGCGCGTATTCCATTCATGGTTTTACTGTCGAGAGGTATCTCAAGGCGGCACTCAATTTCATCAAGATGAAACTCTAGACGTAGGAAATGGTTGTATGTGGCGTCGCGAAGGAAGAGATTAATAGACTTTCGCGCCGGCCCCCATCTGTTCCCGCCCAGTTTCTTATTCAATCTTCTGGTCCATGAGTTCAAGAGCTTTGAGAAATCTTGATTTTGTAAAGTCCCGATCTCAAGATTGCAAAGGAATTCGTGGACAGTCTTGAGTCCACCGGCTTCCACCATGTTGTGAAGAGTAGATGGACCGACTGAACACCATGCGATGTGATGTCGCAAATCATCGAGCAGGGTCATAAGCGAATCCTATCAGTAATAACTCTGAGCCCTAACAATATATCGCCTTCTTAACTCGATTCCGCTCACAGCTACGCTGGAGCCTTCGCTTCCGGCCAGTAGCGGAAGGCGCGGAAGGCAGCTTTTCCCGAGCCGTAGGCGCAGAGGGCGGGGCGGACATCCAGAAAGCCGCCCAGGACGTTGTGGTCCATGCCGGAGATTTCTGCCGATTCCTCGGTCCGCCGCCACGGCTGGCCGGGCAGGCGATAGTAGAAGTCGATCTCCTGGCGGTCGTTGACGATGCGCAGCGTGGCGCGGGTGGCGCCCTTCTGCTGCCAACTTTGAGAACTGCCGTTGGCCAGCCGGGCCGAGATGCCCTCCGGCTCAATGGAGATGCCGGTGGAGTGCTCCGGGTTGTAGAACAGCAGCAGACCCGCCGTGCAGCCCGGCTCCACTTCCACATCGACTTCGACGGTGTAGGAATGGCCGCCGACCGGCGTGGTCAGCACCGAGGTCTCGGCCAGCGATTTGCCGCGAGCCTGGAGAGTGAGCGCGCCGGTTCCGGTGGTGAAGCGCGCAGTGTCGTATTCGCGCCAGAAGGCCCACTGCAGACCAAGTTCGGGCTTGGTGAAATCGTCTGAGGGGTCGGCAAAGGGCTGCTGGATGGCGCCGGAAATCGGCATGGGCAGGGCGGCGTCGGCATTGGCGGAAACGCGAAACCAGCTGTCGGCCGTCCACTCAACGGGCAGCAGCATCAGTTGGCGGCCCAGGGCGCGATAGCCGTTTTCGTAGCTGTGGACGGTCATGTACCACTTGCCGTCCGGGGTATCAACCAGGCGGCCATGGCCCAGCGAGAGCCAGCGGTCATCGCGGGAGCCGGTGTGGACGATGGGGTTGTAGGGCGAAAACTCCCACGGTCCGTCGGCATGGCGGCTGCGCGCGGAAACCACGGCATGGCTGGTGCCGGGGCCGGCGGTGCCGCCTTCGGCCACGTTCAAGTAGAACCAGCCGTTGTGCTCCAGCACCTTGGGGCCTTCCAGGCAGGTGCATTCCATGCGGATATTTTTGGGCATGGGCCAGGCGTCGAATACCTTCCGCGGTGCTACTTTCACGGCCAGTCCGTCCGCGGTGAGCTCGGCCATCTGTCCGCCCACGACGTAGAGAAAGCGTCGGCCATTCTCGGCAATGTGGGCGGGGTCGATGGCCTTGATTCCCAACGAAACGGGCTCGCTCCACGGGCCGGTGGGCTGGTCGGCGTGGGTCACCATGATTTGGCCGCCGGCCGGGAAGTAGATGTAGAAATGGCCCTGGTATTCGCACAGATAGGGCGCCCAGACAACATCGTAGTAGCGGTGCAGTGCGGCGGCTACCGGGGTCCAGTTGATCAGGTCGCGCGAGTGCCAGATGAGCAGGCCGGGCGCGTAGTCAAAGCTGGAGTGGGTCAGGTAGAAGTCGTTGCCCACGCGGATGGGGCTGGGGTCGGGATGGTCGCCGCCGAGCAGCGGATTGCGGTACGTGCCAGC
>Ga0255354_1001933_pt1 | contig 11196 bp, 10 predicted proteins | sample HBST50metaG_FD_189942 | JGI IMG/M metagenome (GOLD analysis project Ga0255354, IMG submission 189942) | Peat soil microbial communities from Stordalen Mire, Sweden - H.B.S.T50 | ecosystem: Environmental > Terrestrial > Soil > Wetlands > Peat | place: Sweden: Norrbotten County, Stordalen Mire...
CTGGGTAGCGAAGTTCGGTTGTGATAACCGCTGAATGCATATAAGCGGGAAGCACGCTCCAAGATGAGATCTCCCTGAAGGGCCCAGAAAGACCATCTGGTTGATAGGCTGGGCGTGAAAGCGCAGCAATGCGTGAAGCTTACCAGTACTAATCGCCCGTTCGGCTTGTCCATAGAATTAACTCCGCGCAGTTGAATCGCGGACGCTCTTCTTGCAAGCCTTGTAACACCCAATCAATTTCGTTGTAACAAGAATTTGGCGCCAGATTGCGGCCGCGTTCCTATGAGGCTCCGGGAGAAAAAATCCGGAACAGAATAGACGCTGCGGCCCGCTGCGGGCAACCACCCGCCAGGCGCTATCAAGTTTGCCGGTGAGCATACTGCGAGGGATCACCCGTTCCCATCTCGAACACGGAAGTTAAGCCTCGCTGGGCCGATGGTACTGCACGGGTGACTGTGTGGGAGATTAGGTGATCGCCGGCATTAATATCTAAGCAATTCGAGCCACCCTGTGAAAGGGTGGCTCGTTTGCGTCTGTGGATGCTAACATCTCGGCATGCAAAGAAGCTCGTTGGTAGCAGCGGTTGTCATTGTCTGTGTCGCCGTATCTTCAAGCGCCTTACATTGCAAGGCTAACTCGAAGGCAGATGACAGTCCTACTCCCAAAGGGGCTGCTTCGGTGACTGCACCTACCCCAATTTTGCCCAACATGCCACCCGTTGTCATGATCAAGAAGGTCGAGCCAAAGTATCCTGGAGTTGCGAAGGCAGCGCGAATCGAGGGTGTTGTCGTACTAACCGCCACCATTGACGAGCAAGGGCATGTTACTGGTTTGCAGGTGCAAAGTGGTCCTGAGGTTCTTGCAAAAGAAGCTGTCAAGGCTGTTAGGCAATGGGAATACGAGCCGTACAAATACAAAGGCGCAGTGGTCGAGGTCCAGACGACGATCACTGTAACCTTCGCGCTTCCGAGTCTTCACAAAAAAGAAAAATAAGATCGCACAGTTAGTGGTTCTGAGGTCCCGCGGCGCGGACAGCGTCGGAGACGTCGAACTTGCGAAAGTTGGCTTCAAAGCGGGCGGCCAGATCCGCGGCCTGGCGGTCATACGCGTCTTTGTCGGCCCAGGCATTGCGCGGGTTGAGAATCTCTGCCGGTACATCCGGGCAACTCACTGGAATGTGGAGGCCGAAGGCCGGTTCTGTCACAAACTCCACTCCATCCGACAAGCCGTTCAGGGCTGCGTCTACCAATGCGCGGGTGACTTTCAGGCTCATGCGTTTCCCCACGCCGAATTTGCCTCCTGACCAGCCGGTGTTAATCAGCCAGCAGGCGGCTTGGTGCTGCTTCAGCCGGGCGCCCAGCATCTCCGTATAGATGTGCGGAGCCAACGGCAAAAACGGTTTGCCGAAGCAGGCGGAGAACTCGGGGACCGGATCGGAGCCCATGCCGGCTTCGGTTCCGGCCAACTTGGCCGTGTAGCCGGACAGGAAGTGATACATCGCCTGCTCGGGTGTCAGCCGGGAGATAGGCGGCAGAACGCCGAAGGCATCGGCGGCCAGGAACATCACGTTGCGCGGATGGCCGCCTACGCCGGGGATCACCGCATTCTCGATAAAGTCGACCGGGTAAGCGACGCGGGTGTTTTCCGTCAGATGGGTGTCGGCGTAGTCCGGTTGACGCGTCACTGGATCGAGGACCACATTTTCAAGTACCGAGCCGAAGCGGATGGCTCGGTAAATTTGCGGCTCGCGCCCCTCGGTCAGGTCGATGCACTTGGCGTAGCATCCACCTTCAAAGTTGAAAACTCCAGCGGGACTCCAGCCGTGCTCGTCATCGCCGATGAGACGCCGGACGGGATCAGCAGAGAGCGTGGTCTTGCCGGTTCCAGAGAGGCCGAAGAACAGAGCTGTTGCGCCGTCCGCGCCCACATTGGCAGAGCAGTGCATGGGCAGTACGTCGCGCTGTGGAAGCAGGAAATTCATCACGCCGAAGACGGATTTCTTGATTTCGCCGGCGTATTTTGTTCCCCCGATGAGGATCATGCGACGGGAAAAATCAGCCACGATGAAGGTGCCGGAATGGGTTCCGTCGCGGGCGGGCACGGCCTCGAATTCGGGAGCCGCCAGGATGGTAAATTCGTCCTCGTGGCCGGGCAGGTCCGCTGCTTCGGGCCGAACGAAGAGCTGGCGAACGAAAAGGGCGTGCCACGCATACTCGCAGATGACACGGATCGGAAGCCGGTAGGCGGGGTCTGCGCCGCAATAGAGGTCTTGAACGAACAACTCGCGGGTGCGCAGGTGCTCGACCACGCGATCGAGCAGAGCCTCAAATCGCTCCGGCGAGAAGGGCAGATTAACCGGACCCCAATCAACTAACTCATGGGTCAATGGATCGTCCACGGTGAACTTGTCTTTGGGGCTGCGGCCGGTCCGATCGCCGGTGTATGCCACGAGTGCACCGTTGGCCGCCAGACGGGCCTCGCCGCGCCTGAGCGCGCACTCAACCAGTTGTGCCACCGGCAGATTGCCGTGCACCTGCGGCCCGGACGCCAGTGAGTGAAGCTCCTCCAGGGTCAAAACAGTCCCCATCGCACATCACCTCATGATCCATCCTGCATCGATTCCAGCTATTGTGCCATTCAAAAGGAACGATTGGGAAGGGCGCCGGAAGCCTGCTAGGCCGAAACGGTCGGCGGGATGGGACGTCCGAGCACGGAACCATGCACAGGGCGAACGAGACCCGCCAGACAAAAAACGGGATGGATGCCCGTTGCAGCACATCCACCCCAAAACCCTCGCAAACTGTTTTGATCGCCGATGCGGCGTTCCTGCGGTTGCGGCTTAGCGTCAAGCTGCTGGTTCCCGCCGCATTTTCTTTATCAAGATGTCACCTCGCACCACCCCGAACGGGACAGGCGCATTGTCGGACCGCTCTGATCAATGGTGTGACCTCTCGGTACGCGAGGTCGTCTCGGTGCGTGAGGCCTGTTTTGTGCTTGCCGTGGTTTGTGAAATCAACCCGTGCTGCGCATGGATCAACTCAACTCCTCGGGGCGATCCCAGCCCTGCAACCGGGTTCCAGCCGGTCGTCGCCGAGTTGCTTCCGGACGCGGTTGCATTGTTCCCCGATGTGGCGACATTGGTTCCGGCCCTTGCCGCGCTACTCGCCGAGCCCGCTGTACTCGACCCCGCGCTGACCTGTCTGAAGCAGATCGACTGGTCCGCTTCGTACAGCGAGGGATTGATGAACCCAATGCTGGTTTGAAGCTTCTGATTGAGCAGGGTAATCAGCCCGGCCCATAGCGGTGCGGCCGCACTGGTTCCTCCCACCACCATTTGCTGCCCATCCACCAGGATTTCGTATCCGGTATCCGGATCGGCGTTACAGACCACGTCGGGAACACCGCGGCCGAAATTCGCGACAGCCTGCGTCTGCCAGTCAGGACTGGCGAAAAACGTGCTGAATCCACCTCCGGTTGCACCGCCTTGATTGCCGTCGTTCCACACTGTCTCAGAGGTGATAACTCCGTTGGCAGTCAGCAATCTGGTAGCGCCGACGGCGAGTACATGCGGGCTCGACGCCGGGAAATCGACATGATTTTGCCCGTCTGCCACGCCGTCGCTGGCGCCGTTGTCTCCACAGGAGGCGACGATGGTAATGCCCAGCAGGGCCGCTTCCTGGGCTATTTCGTCAATGTTCTGCATCGACTGTCCAGTCCAACTGGACTCCGGGCTGCCCCAACTGATGGAGAGCACGCGGGGGCTGCGGAGTTGGTCGTGAACCGCCATGCTCAAAACGTCCTGGACCCCGCGCGAGGTGTTGGGTGCAAAGTAGACCACGATGTTGGAACCGGGCGCAGCTGCTCCGGCCAATTCAATATCCAGCATGACCGCCGTATCGGCACTTTGCGGGGTGGTTGGGCGGTTCTTGGCCAGGTTCAAGGCTGCAGTGCTGACGGTCGGCTCCTGTATCTTCAGCGATTTGAAATACTGTTGAACATCGGCCATGCGATAGCCGCCGCCGAACTCGATCAGCCCGATGGTTTGGCCTGCTCCGTCGATATCCTGCGGAAAGTCATACAGCTTTGTCACTTCCGTGGGAGTGAATGTCGTGTCGGAAGCGCGTGCGCCGAAGGGGCCAGTCGTACCGCGATAGCGGAAGTGCGGCTTGACCATGGGCCGGTCGTCCAGTCCGAACACGCCTTGAATCACCGCGGCACATTCCTCGGGAATGTGAATCGCGCCGACACGTCCGCGGTAGCTTCCGTCCGGATGCTCATATTCGCTCAGCTCGACGTCGAAGGCTTTTTCCATGGCCGCGGCGGTTCCAGCCAGGGTGACGGTGCGACGCAACACCTCGTCGCCGCGCTCCAGCATATACAGATTGTTTTCCTTGGCAAACTGCCTGATTTTGTCCACATGCGCGGGGTTGGCGCCACACTGTGCGGCGAACTCGCTGTGGGTCAGAATTTTGCCGGAAGTTGTGGCATTCGCCAAAGGATGATGATGGGTGAGGATCACGGAAACTTGCATGAGCTGATGCGGATCGGTCCGGCCGATCGCGCGCGCGCCCGGAAGCGGGATACGGTCACTTCCGTTGAGGGCGATCTTTTTGGAATTCGACATGGTGCACTCCTTTTCGGATCGGTTTCCCGGTAGATTTTGTGTCATGCGCCTCTCCAGCCGGTGTGAGCGATGCCGTTACCTTGCGGATACAACGTTGCTCACACCGTCACGCGCCATGCCAGGGGGAGGGCATCGTTCGCGTCCTGAACTTCGCGTCCCGCAGATCCCCGGGCCGTCACAGGTGAAAACTTGCTGGCAAACAGTTCGAGAATCTTCTTGTTCTGAGCGCATCGTTCAGAGTGTGGTCAACGCGAGCCCAGATGAAAAAATCGGGTTCGAGTCCGAACAGGAAAGCCCGCCCATGCGCGGAGTGATCTACGCTCATGGTGGTCCTTCCAACTTCTATCCAGCATCGAATTGGATCGATTTCTATCGAACTTCAGGCTGCGAAGTAAATTAGTTCAAGGGCAGAGCCTGCAAGCTTCGTGTCGCATTTGCCGCGTGCCGGGCGTCATCGCGGGTGTCACCCACCGGATCTTCCAAAGGTCTCCGGATCGAACAGATGGTCCAACCTCCAACGGCCCAACTCTACCGCCGGCCCATTTCAGAAGCTGTATGTTTTTGGACATTTTCTCGCGTTTGTTGCGCACGCTGCGGCCTGAACAAACGCGAAGGAAATGACGGCCTCAAGCCAAACAAACAGACGCAAGTCTGCTGGAATGCACAGGCGTGCTTTGCGGCGGCGCGGCCGCTCAAATTCCTGCCTTTAGTTTTGTTCCGTCAGGATCGGCAGCGTGGGCATTTGGCCCTGGGCACGGGCTTCGGCAACCACGGCGTCGAGGTCTTCGAGGACCTCCTGAACCGTCATGGTGTAAATTTCACGCCGTGAATCAAAGCCCTCTTCAACCAGCCGCTTGAGATAGCGGCCCGCAATCTGCGCGGCGAGTTGATCGGTGATCACCTTACCCGTGCGCTGCTTCTGCTGGGTCCACGCATCCAGCGGCAGCGCGATCCACATGGGTCGGCCGTTCACGTCGAAGCGCACATCGACGGCGTCGGCGTGGCGGGTGGCGATGGCCACGATGGTGCCCTTCCAGCGACAGTGCAGGTCTTCGCTACTCCAGCGATCGGCTACGTGGAAGTCTTCATACATGTCGCTAGCCTATCGCCCCGGCAGGGCAACGGGCAAGGGAGAACAGAACAGATCGGTTCGGCGTTCCAACTCCGCTTCCTCTTCGAAGATGGTTCGGCGCTGTGTCTCTATCGGAGTCAGCATGACTCGTCGGGCGCGCCGCGCAGCCGATAAACCGCTCAGGAGCGTGCCAGGAATGCAGGTCACTGTTGACGTCACAGACGAAATCCGCCGCGAGGCCGAGTCGCGCAGTTTGCCGGTCATCGATTTTGTTGAGTTACTGATCCAAAAGGGGCTGGATGCGGTGGTGATTCGTCCGGTAGTCAACAGCGCAATAGAGCGCATTCGCGCTCTGCGCGCAGCGGCGCCGGCCCCAAAACCTTAGATTCGATCGAAATCAGTCGTTTAAAGTCTCTGAAACGCGTGAAGTCTCCTCGAAAGCGAGCGCTTCGCGAGCCGCGCCGCCGACCACGCGCGGGGAAAGATCCGCCTCCGGTGGACGCTCGTGTCGGCGCGCTGATAGACTGATTGGGTTGCAGTCGCAGTGCCTTTACCTTGAATCGCCCGCCTGCAAGTCGATCACCGAAGGACAAAAAGAGACCCCGTGGATACTCAAACCCGTCATGCCTTGAAGAAGGACAGCTTTGCTGAAGCCACTGCAAGCAGCGTCAGCTGGCTTAGTGGTCACCGGTCCGGCGTAGTGCGCTGGGTCATCATTGCCGTTGTCGTTCTTGTGGGAGGCGCCGCCGCTCTGGTTACGTGGAATCTGCGCTCCACTGCGGCAGAAGCCGCCCTGGGCTCAGCCCTGGACGCCTACAATGCGCCCTTGGCGCAACCGGGCGCACCGGCTGAAAACGGTGTCTACTCCACGGCCAGCGATCGCTCCAAGGCCGCCAATCAGCAGTTTATCGCGATCGCCGCGCAGTATGGCTGGCTTCCCGAGGGCGCCAAGGCACACTACTTTGCTGGCGTCACCTATGAGGAGCTGGGCCAGACCGCATCGGCCGAAACAGAGTTGAAAACCGCAGCCGGCAGTTGGGATCGCAACTTGGCGAACCTAGCCAAGCTGGCTCTCGCCGGCCTCTACCACCAGTCGGCTCGCGATGCCCAGGCCATCGATCTCTACAATGCCTTGGCCGCCAAGCCGTCCGACACAGTCTCAACTGCTGTGGCGCAGCTTGACCTCGCCGACCTCTATGCCGCCAGCGGCAAGCAGGATCAGGCGCGCGCGCTTTGGGCCAAGGTGAAGGACGCCGATAAAGACGGCGCCGCCGGCTCCATCGCCGCGCAAAAGCTGGCTGCCAAGCAGTAAGGCAGTTCTACCGTTTCAAAAGGCTCGCGGGGCTTCTGGCTCCGCGAGTTTTTTCTTTTTGGGCCCCCACCCGCACTGCCGTTCCGAGCATTTCCCGCTGTCCGTGCGTCTGGTGGACTATGAGCGCCGGTCAGGCAGTATTCTCAGGTTGGATGGAGATCGCAGAAAACGCCGTGTACGACGAGACTCGCCAGCACGCGGAAGAGGAAGCGCTCGCGAGTCTCGTGAGCCAGTACTCCGGCACGCTCTACCGCGTGGCTTACTCCGTGGTGCGCAATCCCTCGGATGCAGAAGACGCGGTGCAGGAAGCGTTTCTGCGCGTGCTGCGCCACCGCGACACGCTCAATGAAGTGCGCGACCAGCGGGTGTGGCTCATCCGCATTGTGTGGAACATTGTGCTGGACCGCAAGCGCCGCTCGAAGACCCGTCCGGAGACGGACGACGTGGCCGAGTTGGCCCGCGTGCTGCCCGCCGGTGGGTTGGGTGCCGACGACCGCGCCGCCGCTGCCGAACATCACGCCCATGTGCTGGCCTGCGTCGAGCAGCTTCCCTCGAAAGAGCGCCAAGTGCTCATGCTTTCGGCATTTGAAGAACTCACCAGTGTGGAGATTGCTTCGGTTCTGGGCATTACGGAGTCCAGTGTCCGCTCGCGCCTGTTCCGCGCACGCAACCTGATGGCCGGCCTGCTGAATCACTCCAGGAGTGTGCGATGAGCAGAGGGCAGGGAACAGTGAGTTGTCAGTGAACAGGAAACAGAGATCAGTTTTGTCCGTTGCCGGTTGCGGCTCGCTCAACCTGGCAGGGAGTTTGCGATGAACACATTGAAACACAACAACACGTTGCTTCCGGGTTCCGGCTCCAGTCCCGCAGCGGACGCTGCACGCGGTCCTGCAGAAGACACCCTGCGGCTGCTCGCTAACCTTCCCGCGCCCGAGGGGCTTACCGAGCGTGTTCAGGCCGGGCTGCGCGCTGCATCGCTCGAGGCTTCCAAACCGGTCCGCGCAAAGATTCTGCACTGGCCCGCAGCGCTCCGGTTGGACCATGCTTGGATGCGTGGCGCTGCTGCTGCTGCCATCGTGTTTGCCGTGGCGGGCGGTGGCTGGGGCATCTACTCCCGCGTCGCGCCCGCTCCCAGGACTCCCCAGACCAGGGGAATTGCACTGCCCCGCGTCGCCACTCCGGGCGGATTTTCCGGCGCCGGTGCCATGCGCACACCGCAAACGCTCAACGGCCCCACGGTCGTGCATCCTGCGACGGCGCGTCCAGCAACGCCCGCGCCGCAAGCGAACAAGCCCGCCACCAAGGCCGCAGCGAAGTCCAATCAGGAGCAGTTCCATCGCAACAAGTCGGTGGCGACCAACAAGGCCAGCGTTCAGCCCACCACGCCGTCGGCTAAGTAGACTCCCGCGGCGCTGTCCAGACTATGCAGTCCGCGTGTGCAGGCTCCGACTTCCTCTCCGAGCTGTCATCCTGAGCGAAGCTTGGCGCGTTCTTTGCGCCAAGCGCAGTCGAAGGATCTGCGGTTGTGTTCCCAGCGCCACGCCCATGCACCTACGCGTCCTTGGTCACCGCCCGAATGAGAATCCCAAGCAGGGCGAGCACCACCGCGCCCCAGAAGGCCGGACCGAATCCGCGCACATGAAATCCGGGCACAAGGGTCGACGCGAACTGAATCATCAGCCCGTTAATCACCAACAGAAACAAGCCGAGGGTGACGATGCTGATGGGAAACGTGACGATCTTCAGGAACAGGCCGACTGTCGCGTTGAGCAGACCAATCACCAGCGCCGCGACCAGCGCCGGCCCCAGTCCATCCACTCTGAAGCCGGACACAAAGTTGGAAACCACCAGCAGGGCTACTGCGCTCAACAGCCAATGAATCAAAAGTCTGACCACGGTTTCTCCTTGTCGTCCTATTGCCAGATTACCTGAATGTAAACGCGGAAAGATCAATGCAAAAAGATCAATGCAAAAGGAGCCGCAGATCCTTCGACTCCGCTGCGCTACGCTCAGGATGACAGCATCGTGGTGATGCCATCATCCGGATTCCGTTATAGCATGGACAGCGCCCCATCATTCCCACTGGTTTTGAGCTACCGCGACCTTTCCTGGCGCTTCGGGTCAAAGAAAACGTCGCCCCGGGCGCGTGTCTCATGCCAGACTCAAGTTATCCGTAACTCAACTTATCCAGGAGGATTCGTCTTCATGCAAGTTCTACGCATCGTCCTGCCGTCCGCTCTCATTCTTTTCTCGCTGTCGGTTCTGCCATCGCAGGCACAGCAAGCAGTCACGCCGCCCTTGCCGGAGATTCGTCAACTCATGCGCGAGGTGATGGAGCACCAGAAGCAGCTTGACAAGGTACGCGAGACCTACACCTACAGTTCGCTCCAGACCACACAGGACATCGACGCCAATGGCCAGGTGAAGAAGACCGAGAGCGAGGAAGGCGAGGACTTTTTCGTCAACGGCCACGCGATCGAACGCACTGTGAAAAAGAACGGCCAGCCGCTCAACGAGCACGACCAGCAGAAAGAGACCGAGCGCGTGACCAAGCAGGTGGAGAAGGCGGAGAAGACGCCGTCCGGCCAATCGCTTCAAGGGCCCAACGTGAGCGTGAGCCGGGTGCTGGAGGTGATGGACCTGCGCAATGAGAGGCGCGAGAGTTATCGCGGACGCCCCACCATCGTCTTCGATTTTGTCGGCCGCAAGGACGTCAAGACGCACGGCCTTGCCGAGGACGCCTCAAAGAAACTGCAGGGCACCATCTGGGTGGATGAGGCCGACCGCGAAGTGGCGCACATGGACGTCAGTTTCACAGACGACTTTAAAGTGGCGGGCGGCTTGTTCGCCTCCATCGCCAAGGGATCGAACTTCCACTTCGACCAGGCGCTGGTCAACGGCGAGATATGGCTGCCGACCGGCCTCGAAGGAACCATGAAGGCCCGCGTTCTCCTGCTCAAGAACTTTCGCCAGCACTTTACCGAGCGCGACTACGACTACAAGCGCTTTCGCGTGGAGACACAGCAATTGAAGGACGCGAAAGTCGTGCCGGACAAGAAGCAGTAGGAGTAGCAGTGTCCTGTCTCTGAAGTTCCTTGCAAAACTGGCGAAAGAACAAACGCAGATTCTTCGCTCACCACCCCCGAACTGAAAAGCGTTCGGGGCCCCGTTCACTCAGAATGACAGCCTCTGTCTTGTTGTGAATTTCCGTGACGGGACACCAGGGACAGACAGAAACACAGCGGGCCGCATCCCATCGGAAAGCGGCCCGCTGCATCGGTAGCGCTCCTCAAACTCCCGGAGGCCCACCGCCCCCCGGAGGTCCGCCACCGCCTGGTCCACCACCATCCGGCGGCGGACCACCCTCTCCGTCCGGCGGCGGGGGCGGCATATCATCACTCTGTTCTTTGGCGATCGCCTTTTCGCGCTTGGCCTCGAATGCCGCATAGGTCGCTTTCTGGCTGTCGTTCAGCACCGCGGCGATCTTCGTCCGCGTCTCTTCACGAATGGATTTCACGGCCGTGCGCAGGGCTTCCATGGCTTCCCGGTCGAGCGGCTGGTCCTCGTTCGATGCGGTCTTGTCGCTGGCGGCCGAGGAGGCGCTTCCCGCTTCCGCAGAGGCCTTCGCCGGATGGACCAGGGCCTCAATCTGCTGGCGCTGATCTGTCAGGATGGCTTTGACCTGCGCCTGTTGCGCCTCGGACAGCGTGAGCAACTGGGTCAGCCGCTTCAGTTGCCGCTCCACGCCGGGGCCGCGAAACTGGGTGGAGTCCTGCATTCCCCCGGGAGGCGGGCCCATCGGCCCATCGGGCTGCGCCCAAAGCGAGCAGCAACTGGCGGTCAGTACCCCGGCCAGCAGCAGTGTGCGCCGGGCGGGCGAAACGAAGTCAAAGAACTTACTCATGCAATGCTCCTCTGGTGCGCGTGGGACGATTGAAAAAAATTTTCCTGCTCGCGCGGCCCGTGTCTCGACGAGCCTGTGCGCGACTGGAACTGGTCTTGTCCTGGTGAGCAGCATCGCCGGCGAGGTGCTCATTCAACTAGACGGGCTTTCGGGCGCTTTCGTTGACGCTTGCGCGCGAATCGCTTTCTGCGGCGGGAGAGGTTGCTCAGGAGCCGGGCAGGGGATCAGCGCACAGTTTCGCAAATAAAATGCAAATTTTAGAGGCGAAGAAAAAATAAAAAAGG
>Ga0255354_1001935_pt1 | contig 11193 bp, 9 predicted proteins | sample HBST50metaG_FD_189942 | JGI IMG/M metagenome (GOLD analysis project Ga0255354, IMG submission 189942) | Peat soil microbial communities from Stordalen Mire, Sweden - H.B.S.T50 | ecosystem: Environmental > Terrestrial > Soil > Wetlands > Peat | place: Sweden: Norrbotten County, Stordalen Mire...
AGCGAAGGATTTATCGTATGTTTGCAAAAGGATGGACGTGAGTGGGCTATTCTGGGTTGGGCCGCGCCCGTGGCTTTGGGCGGCGGCTGGCAGGACAGCGACTTTAAAGCGGTTCGAGCGAGGGATGGCACCTTGAGTCAGACGGTGGTTGTGCTGGAAGACGATGCGGACATTCTGCGGCTGGTCCAGTTCCACCTGGAGGCGGCGGGGTTTGCCGTGCGGACCTACATGGCGATGGGCCAGATTGTGGCGGACGCGGAACGGCAGCCGCCGGCGTTGTTTCTGCTGGACATCATGGTTCCCGGCGGGGATGGACTGGACCTGTGCCGCAGGCTGAGGAAGAATGCCGCGTTGAGCACGGTCCCGATCATCTTTCTGACCGCGCGGGCGGCCGAGAACGACCGCGTGATGGGGCTGGAGCTGGGCGCGGACGATTACATCACGAAGCCCTTCGCGACGCGCGAACTGGTGGCGCGGGTCAAGGCGGTGCTGCGGCGGTTCGAGCGGCCAACCGCTCCCTCGCTGGTGAAGTTCGATGCGGTGGAGATCGACGCGAACGCCATGCAGTTGCGCGTCAACGGAGAGCTGGTGACGACGACGGCGACGGAGTTCCGGCTGCTGGACTACCTGGCGCGGCATCCCGGTCGGGTTTTCAGCCGCGACCAGTTGCTGGATGCGGTGTGGGGCGACGCGCGGTTTGTGACGCCGCGCTCGGTGGACGTGTATGTGCGGCGGATCCGCGAGAAGATAGAGGAGGACGCCGAGGCACCGCGCTACCTTAAGACGATGCGCGGAGCAGGCTACCGGTTCGAGCTGCCGAAGGAAGCCAAGGCGGGATGAGATTCGCGGCTTGTAGCGTGGTGCGGGCAGCGCAATAATGAGAGTTGGAGCGCAGCATGAATGTTCAGGTGCAAATTCCCGACGATATGGCGTGCATCTTCATGGCGGACGGGGAACTGGGCCAGCCTGACTTGCCGCGCGCTGTTCTGGAGGCGCTGGCGCTGGAGGGCTATCGCAGCCGGAGGATTACGGAGAGTCAGGTTCGCCGACTTCTGGGGCTGGAGACGCGGATCGAAGTCCATGCGTTTCTGAAGGCGCACGGAGTTCCGCTGGACTACTCGGTTGCCGATCTGGAACAGGATCTGCTGCTGGTCGAAGGGGTTGATGGAACTCAGTGTCGCGGGCAGGTTGAATGATTGTTGTCGCTGATACCTCGCCGATCAACTATCTGGTACTGATTGTCAAGTGGACGTGCTCGGGAAGGTCTATGGACGCGTGACCATTCCTGAAGCAGTGCTTGACGAATTGAGTGTATCGAGTGCGCCCGCCGAGGTCTGGGCGTGGGTCCAAAAGCCACCGGAATGGCTTGAGATCGACCGATCTGTTCTGGGTGAAGATGCTTCCCTCGATGCATTGGATCGCGGGGAACGGCAGGCCATTGTGCTGGCCCAGCGGCACGGCGCGAAGCGTTTGATTGTAGACGATGGAGCGGCACGGCGCGAGGCGGAGAGGCGTGGAATTCCAGTGATTGGCTTGCTGGGGGGCCTGGCGGAAGCGGCACGGCGCGGATTGCTCTCGCTGCCTGAGGCACTCGCTGCGTTGCAGGCAACCAGCTTCTATGTTTCCGAAGATTTGATAGAGCGATTGTTGTTGGTGGATCGTCAACGGCGTGGGTAGGTTTGGTTGGAACGGAGGAGTATGTTGCGCGTGGGTCGAGCTTCGTTGGCGGGCCTGATATTCCTGATGATGTTGGCGATTGCTTCGTCGGTCGAGCTGACGACGGCGATCGTTCCAGGGAACTGGTGGGCGGGGTGGGGCTGCGGCATCTCACTGGCGGCGGTCTTTGCGCTGCTCTATCGCTGGCGAGTGCGGCGAGAGATGGAGAAGCTGAGCCATGCGGTGCGCACCCTTCCTGAGTTCGATGCGGCAGGGGCGAAGACATTTTTTTCGGAGTGGGGAGATATATACCAGGCGATCGAGAGTACGTCGCTGCATTTGCAGGGGGTGCTGAGCGGGGCGCAGGCGGAGCGGCGCGAGCTGGAGGCGCTGCTGGACTCGATGCAGGACGCGGTCGTGGCTGTGGATGCGGCGGGTCGGATTCAGTGGGCGAACCAGCAGATGCAGCGGCTGATTCCAGGAGCAAGCGCCGTGCGGGTGGGACATGCGCTGGTGCAGACGGTGCGCGACCCAGAGGTGCTGGCGTGCGTGAAGGCGGCGCTGGAGGAGCGGGTGGTGGCCGAGCGCAGGACGACCTCGATGGTGCCGGGACGCATCTTCGAGGTGAATGCGTCGCCCATGCCGGCGGGCGGCGCGGTCGCCGTGCTGCACGACATCACGCGGATCGAGGAGGTGGAGCGGACGCAGCGGGACTTTGTGGCCAATGTCTCGCATGAGCTGCGGACTCCGTTGACCTCGATCAGCGGATATGTGGAGACGCTGCTGGACCATGAGGGGTCGCTGAGCCCGGTGGCGCGGGAGTTTCTGGCGACGATTCTGAAGAATGCGACGCGCATGAGCCGGTTGACCGAGGACTTGCTGACCATGGCGCGGGTGGAGTCGCGGGAGGCAGTACTGCACCCGCGGGCGATGCGCGCAGACGTGCTGGTGCGCGACGCGGTGGCGGCGATGAGCGGAATGGTGCTGGACGCCGAGGCGGAGTTGGAGATCGGCGAGACGACCGGCGCGGAGGTCTTCGTGGACACGGACTCCATGGTGCAGGTGCTGGGGAATTTGATCGAGAACGGGTTCCGCTACGGGCAGGCGAAAGACTCCAGGCGGAGCCGGGTGGTGGTGAGCGCGCGTGAGGTGTGGACTCGAGACAACAAGGATTCAGGCGAGGATGGGGTTGCGGCAGTGGAGTTCAGCGTGCGGGACTTTGGGTTGGGGATTGCGTCGGAGCACCTGACGCGCATCTTCGAGCGGTTCTACCGGGTGGACAAGGCGCGCTCGCGGGAGTCTGGGGGCACCGGGCTGGGACTGGCCATCGCGCGGCACATGGTCGAGATGCAGGGCGGGACCATACGCGCGGAGAGCGAACTGGGCGCGGGGAGCAACTTTCTGGTGAGGCTTCCCAGGAAGCGGGTTGTCCAGGAATAAGACAGTGGACAGGGCGTTGGGCGGGGGATGTTGGCACAGCGTAAGGGTTTCTTTTGCATTTTATTGCGATGTAATCACCCCGTAACAATTAGGCATCAAACTGGTTTGCAGTACTTAGGGATGCGTCCGGGCCTGCACGGCAGGGAAGTCCGGGCTGGGCGCTCCGACTTCGAGGGGGAAACCAGTGAGACTGAACTTTGTTGCGGCATGTTTGATGGCGATGGTTGCGACCGGCGCGAGTGCGCAGAATATTACGGCGGCGGGGGCCACCTTCCCGTACCCGATCTACAACAAGTGGTTCACCGAGTACAACCAGCTGCATCCCAACGTGAAGATCAACTACCAGTCGATTGGGTCGGGCGGCGGCATCACCCAGACCTCGGAGGGAACGGTGGATTTTGGGGCCAGCGACATGCCTGTGACCGATGACAAGATCGCGGCGGCGAAGGTGAAGTTCATGCATATCCCGACCGTGTTGGGCGCGGTTGTGCCGATCTACAACATTCCTGGAGTGAGCAGGGACCTGAACTTCAGCGGCGATGTGATTGCGGACATCTACCTGGGCAAGATCACCAAGTGGAACGACCCGCGGCTGCTGAAGGACAACCCCGGCGCCAACCTGCCGAACAAGGCGATTCTTCCTGTGTACCGTTCGGAGAGCAGCGGCACGACGTTCATCTTTACCGACTATCTGTCGAAGGTGAGCTTCGATTGGAAATCGAAGGTGGGTAGCAACTCGGCTGTCAAGTGGCCGGCGGGCATCGGCGCCAAGGGCAATGAGGGCGTGGCGGGTATGGTGCGGCAGACCCCTGGATCGCTCGGATATGTCGAGTTGATTTACGCGCTGCAGAACAAGATGGCCTACGGCGCTGTGAAGAATGCCGCGGGCAAGTTCCTGCAGGGATCTCCAGACGGCGTGACGGCGGCAGCGGCGGCAGCGGCGAAGACCATGCCGGCGGACTACCGGGTTTCGATCACCAACGCGCAGGGGGCGGCCTCGTACCCGATCTCGAGCTTTACCTACCTGCTGATCCCGCTGAAGTTTGCCGATCCCGCGAAGGGCGCGGCGGTCAAGGGCTTCCTGACCTGGATGCTGGAACATGGCGAGAGCGAGGCCAAGGGGATGGACTATGCGCCGCTTCCGGTGCAGGTGCAGACGATGGTGAAGCACACCATTACGACCATCAAGTAAACTGTGAGTGCCGCGCGGACGCGATGGGTTTGCGGTCGCGCGGCATGGTTTTTCGGCCTGGCTGCACTGCGAGAGAGAACAAGCAACTGCGAATACAGAGATTCTGAGACGCACTCAGAATGACGGCTGAACCATTGAAGATAAATCGTGACCCCATCGTCCATGTCCATTGAGAGAGAGCCGGAGCCTTCGTCGCCGCCGACTGCGCCTTCGACGCAGATGGCTGCGATGCCGCTTCATGCGCCGGCCATCGTCAACTTTGTTGCTGCCGCGGAGCCGGTTGCCCAGAATGGGCCTCCCTCGCCGATCCGGCAGTTCCTGAGCAAGCGTGGCAACGGCGCCCTGGCGGACAGTACCTTTGCGGCGGTGATGCTGGTGTGCGCGCTGAGCATCTTCGCGATCGTTCTCTTCATCCTGACGATTTTGATTGCGCGTTCCAGGCTGAGCCTGGCGCAGTTCGGGTTTGGCTTCTTCACGCGTTCGGCGTGGGACCCTGTGTCTGGCGACTTTGGCGCGCTTCCGTTCATCTTCGGAACGCTGGCCACGTCGCTTATGGCGCTGGCGATGGCGGTGCCGCTGGCGCTGGGCGTCGCGGTCTTTCTCTCCGAGCTTTGTCCGGCGAGGCTGCGCGCTCCCATCTCGTTTCTGACCGAGCTGCTGGCGGCGATTCCCAGCGTGGTCTATGGCCTGTGGGCGTTCTTTGTGCTGGTGCCGATCATGCGCGACCAGTTGGGGCCGTGGCTCTACAAAGTCCTGGGCTGGACGGGGTTCTTTGAGGGGTACAACTTCGGCGTGGGGCTGCTGACGGCGAGCATTATTCTGGCCATCATGATTCTGCCCATCATCTCATCGATCACGCGCGACATCATGCAGGCGGTCCCAGTGTCGCAGCGCGAAGCGGTGCTGGCTCTGGGAGCGACGCGCTGGGAGATGATCCGCACCGGAGTGCTGCGCAACGCGCGCATCGGCATTGTGGGCGCGGTGATTCTGGGGCTGGGACGCGCCCTGGGCGAGACCATGGCCGTGACCATGGTGATCGGCAACCACCCGGACATTTCGAAGAGCCTGTTTGCTCCCGCCAATACGCTGGCCAGCGTGATTGCCGGCGAGTTCAGCGAAGCGACCAGCGACATGTACATCAGCGCGCTGATCGAGATTGGGCTGGCGCTGTTTCTGGTGACGATTGTGGTGAACGCGATTGCGCGCGCGCTGGTTTGGGCGGTGACGCGCGGCGCACCGGCGAGGTCGATCTAAGATGAGCGCGAACCCAACTCCGATTGCTGCGCCGGGCGGGAACGGCCCATTGCGGACGCCTACCAACTACCGGACCAGGGCCATGCGGTTGAACTCGGCGCGGCGCTATGGGATGAACCATCTGGTGACGGGGCTTGCTGTGCTGAGCACGGTGCTGGTGATTGTGCCGTTGGTGGCGATCCTTGGCTACCTGATCTTCAAGGGCGCGAGTTCGCTGAACCTGGCGTTCTTCACCCACATTCCCGCGCCGGTGGGCGAGACCGGCGGAGGCATGGCGAATGCCATGCTGGGCTCGGGCATTATTCTCGCGCTGGCAAGCTCCATGGGGATTCCGGTGGGCATTGCGGCGGGCGTCTATCTGGCGGAGTATGGCCGCGGCAAGATGCTGGCGATGGCGGTGCGGTTTACAGCGGACGTTCTGAACGGGATTCCGTCGATCGTGATGGGACTCGCTGCCTACTCGCTGATCGTGATGCGGCAGATGCATTTTTCGGCGTTCTCGGGCGGGGTTGCGCTGGCCATCATGATGGTTCCGACCATTACGCGCACGACCGAAGAGATGTTGATGACGGTGCCGCACGCGATCCGCGAGGCCGCGCTGGGCCTCGGCGTGCCGAAGTGGCGGACGGTGGTGTCGGTGAGCCTGCGTACGGCGTCGCCGGGAATTATTACCGGGTGTATGCTGGCGTTTGCGCGCGTGGCGGGCGAGACGGCGCCGCTGCTGTTTACCGCGTTCGGCAACCAGTTCTGGAGCTTCAAGCTGAATGAGCCGATTGCGGCGCTGCCGTTGCAGATCTATGTGTACGCCATCTCGCCCTACGACGAGTGGCACCGGCTGGCGTGGGCGGGAGCGCTGGTGCTGATCCTGATGATTATGGTGTCGGTCTCGCTGGTGCGCATCTATGCGGCCCGCGGCATACTGAAAGGGGCAAGCTAAGTGGGAGTCGGCATCGATGTGGAGCACCTGAACGCGTGGTACGGGACGAACCACACGCTGCAGGACATCAACCTGAGCATTCCCGCCAACCACGCGACGGCGCTGATTGGGCCGTCGGGCTGCGGCAAGAGCACGTTTGTGCGCTGCCTGAACCGGATGCACGAGACCAACCCGATCGCGCGGGCGACCGGCGTGGTGAAGATGGGCGATCTGGACATCTACAAGGACGCCTCGCCGGTGGACATCCGTCGCCGCGTGGGGATGGTTTTCCAGCGGCCGAACCCATTTCCTACCATGTCGATCTACGACAATGTGGCCAGCGGACTGAAGCTGAACGGGTTCCGCAACAAGGCCATTCTGGACGAGACGGTGGAGCGCAGCCTGAAGGCCGCGGCCCTGTGGGAAGAGGTGAAGGACGAGTTGAAGAAGAAGTCGGGCGCGAGCCTGTCCGGCGGGCAGCAGCAGCGGATGTGCATCGCGCGGGCGCTGGCGGTCGATCCCGAGGTGCTGCTGATGGATGAGCCCGCGTCGGCGCTGGACCCGGTTTCAACCTCGAAGATCGAGGACCTGATCTTCCAGTTGAAGAGCCAGTATACGATTGTGATTGTGACCCATAATATGCAGCAGGCCGCGCGCGTGGCGGAGAATACGGGCTTCTTTCTGAACGGCAAGATGGTCGAGTTCAACTCCACGGACAAAATATTTACCACGCCATCGGACAAGCGCACCGAGGACTACATCACAGGAAGGTTTGGCTGATGACGACGCGCATCAAGTTTCAGCAAAGCCTCGACGACCTGAAGGAACGGCTGCTGATGATGGCGGGCATGGCCGAGCAGGCGATCCAGCGCTCGATCGAGGCCTACCGCGCGCGCGACCTCTCGATCTGCGAACTGGTCTTCCGCGCGGAGCCGGCGATCAACCGCATGGAGCGCGAGATCGACCAACTGGCGCTGGATCTGCTGGCGATGGAGCAGCCCATGGCCATCGACCTGCGCTTCATCCTGTCGGTGATCCGCATCAACGCGGACCTGGAGCGGGTGGGCGATCAGGCGGTGAACATCGCGGTGCGCGTGCGCGAGATGGGTGCGTTCGCCAACATCGATCTGCCGGTGGACATTCCGCGGCTCGCGTCGCTGTCCTCGGTGATGGTGCGCAAGGCGCTGCAGGCATTCATCGAGGCGGACGCGGAGCTGGCGCAGTCGGTGCTGATGCTGGACGACCAGGTGGACGAGATGAACAACGCCGCATTCGATACGCTGAGCGCGCTGATCAAGGAAAAGCCGGAGCTGACGCCGCAGAGCCTGAACGCGCTGATTATTGCGCGCAACCTGGAGCGGGTGGGCGACCACGCGACCAATATCGCCGAAGACGTGATCTTCTGGGTGCGCGGGGCGGACATCCGCCACAAGAGCGGCGTGGCATAGATTGCAGGCCCACCCATCGCAACCACCGCGATGGATGGGGCACCCGGCTATGGTGTTGCTGGAGCGGGTGGCTTCGCGGGCGCGGGCTTCCAGTTGGGGTCGGTGAGCTGCGGCGTGGCGAGGGGACTGTGGGTGCGGGAGGCTTCGCCGCCGGTCCATTTGTCGTAGACGCGGATGACGGGCAGGGTGTTGCCTTCGGCGTCCACCATGCCGCGGTCCTGCCCGGCGCGAGGCCAGAAGGGCTCCCAGTAGAAGACTCCCTTGCCGTGGTTGTCGGGCACAGCCATGACGATGCGGTTGAGCTCGTCGAGGAATGCGGCCTGGCCCTCGGGTGTCTCGGGGAAGGGGCCGTCGTGGTCAGGGAAGTTCTTGCTTGGCTTCCAGGTGTAGGAGGTTTCCACGACGATGACGTCCTTGTGATACGTGCGCGCTGTGTTGTTGAGATTCTCGCGCAGCTCCATCAACGAGTGGTAGTCGTGCGCGTAGTAGGACTGGGCCATCACGTCGAAGGGGATGTGGTAGGTCATGAACTTGTCCCACCAGGCCTTGCTTGCGGCCCAGTCGCCGCCGAGGTCGAGTTGGATGAGAATGCGCGGGCGCGGAGATTTGCCTCGTCCTGCGTCCATGCCGCGGATTCCGGCGCGGACCAGGTCGGCGTAGTGGTCCCAGTTTTCGGGGAGCTTGCCGTCGGGCCAGAGAAAGCCGAGGGTGGGTTCGTTGCCGATCTGCACCATATCTGGCATGGCTCCGGCGGCGGCGAAGGCGGCGATGGAGTCGCGCGTGTAGGTGAAGACGCTGGCGACGAGTTGCTGGTGGGTCTGATTCTGCCACGCGGCGGGTGGCATCTGGTGGAAGCGGTCGGACCAGGTGTCGGAGTAGTGGAAGCCCACCTCAACTTTGAAGCCGAGGGCCTTAGCGCGCTTGGCCAGCGCAATGGAGTATGCGAGATCGTTGGGCAGGTGCGTGCGCGCGGCGGCGGGCGAGACGAAGACGCGCATGCGAATCCAGTTGTAGCCGTGGTCGCGCAGGATCTGGAGGCCGGGCTTGGCGACGCCGTCGTCCTTTAGGACGACGCTGCTCTGCTCGGCCTGGGGGAGGAAGCTGACGTCGGCTCCGAAGGCGTAGGGCTCGTCGCTGGTCTGGGTGCTGGGTTTTTGTGCGCTGAGGGCTCGATGTTGCGGGGCCTGAGCGAGAAGATTCGGAGTGAGAGCGGCGGCGAGGACGAACAGAAAAGAGGTGGCAAAGTTGGATGAGCGCATATGAAACGAACTCCTGGAATGACTCAACTGGCGTATTACAGGCGCGTGGACGATGTCGCTTCGTCTTCGGATACGAGCGGTCTGGTTGATTGCTCAAGCAGTTCGAGCGCGCCGCGGGACTTCAGGTCTTCGGCGGCGCGCAGGCCGAGGATGCGGGCAGTGACGCCGGCGGGGACTTCGATAGAGAGGCAGATCATGCGTTCGCCGTCGGGCGCGACGACCTGGGCCTGAATGCGCCATGCGATGGGCGCGCCGGTGTTGGGGATGGGGTCTGCGACGTCATAGACGGGGGCGCAGTGGACTCCGATGGGAAGCTGGCAGCCGCCGCCGAGTGCGTCGAGCACGGTGCGCTCGGCCTCGACCGAGAAGCGCGTCTCGGGGTGGTCGAGCGTGGCCACTGCCTGGCGGATGCGGCCGTCGCGGGCGGGGTCGGCGGAGGTTTGTTCGGCGCAGTCGGTGAAGCTGGCGGCGCGGGTGGCTGACGCACGAACTTCCAGCGCGAGCGCTCCCTGGCCGGGCGCGGGGCAGATCTCTTCGATGGTGAAGCGTTGGCGGAGCCACTCGGTGCGGCCGAGGCGGTCGAGACCGGCGGCGGCCAACACCAGCGCGTTGCACTCGCCCTCGGCCAGCTTGCGCAGGCGTGTGTCGATGTTGCCGCGCAGCTCGACGAAGCGGAGGTCGGGGCGCAGCGCCAGCAGTTGGGCGCGGCGGCGCGGACTGGTGGTACCGACCAGGGCCCCGGTGGGCAGCGTGTGCAGCGCCTTCTGGCGCGGGCAGACGTAGGCGTCGCGCGGGTCGGCGCGCAGCGGAATGGCGGCCAGCGTGAAGCGCGGATCGAGCGCGGTGGGCAAGTCCTTCAGCGAGTGGACGGCGAGGTCGATGCGGCCTTCGGCCAGCGCCTCCTCGATCTCCTTGATGAAGATTCCCTTGCCGTCGGCCAGCGGCGCAAGCGAGGGTTGGCCGTCCGTGTTGGCGTCGGATTGCAGGCGGTCGCCGGTGGTGTGGATGATCTCGATCTCCACGGCGTGACCAGCGGCGCGCAGTGCGTCGGCGATGTGGTTGGCCTGCCAGAGCGCGAGTTGTGAGCCTCGCGAGCCGATGCGGATGGTGTCAGTCATGTCACGTCAAGAATACGGGAAAATAGTTGCGAGTTGTAAGTTATGAGTTGTGCCTGGATGAGATGTGGATTACGGTGGCAGGGGAATCGACAGTTGGCGGTGTGCGGGCCGTAGAATTGAGGGCGGCACGAAATACGAATGTGGTTGAGGGGCGAGATGGGCATGGGGAGTTTATTGAAGATGGCGATGGTGACGTTGGCGGGTGCGGTATTGGTGAGCGCAGGCGGGATGGAAGCGTCGGGGCAGACCGTAGAAAAGGCGGCGGCGTTTGGGCCGCGGAACCCGTTCTATGCGGAGAGTACGCTGCCCTATCACGCGCCGCCGTTCGACCGCATCAAGGACGCGGACTATCAGCCTGCGCTGGAGGCCGGAATGGCCGCGCAGATCAAGGAAGTGGATGCGATTGCCAACAATCCCGCCGCGCCGACCTTCGAGAACACGCTGGTGGCCTTGGAGAAGAGCGGTCGGCTCTACAACCGCGTGCAGGAGGTCTTCGACGGCGTGTTGCAGGCAAGCTCGAACCCGGCGCTGGAAAAGGTGGACGAGATCGAGTCGCCCAAGCGGGCCGCGCTCGACGATGCGATTTATTTGAATGAGAAGCTGTTTGCGCGCGTGTCGGCGATCCATAAGCAGATCGACTCGCTGGGCCTGGATGCGGAGTCGCGGCGGCTGGTGGAGATCTATTACGCGAAGTTCGTTCATGCGGGCGCGAACCTGTCGCCGGAGGACAAGGCGAAGCTCAAGAAGCTGAACGAGGAGGAATCGACGCTGGAGAACAGCTTCCGCACCAAGCTGCTGGCGGCGACCAAGGCGGCCGCCTACTCGACGACCGGCAAGAGCGCTCTGAAGGGGCTGACGGATGCGCAACTGGAGGCCGCGGTGGAGGCGGCGAAGGGGCGCAAGGTCGAGG
>Ga0255354_1001938_pt1 | contig 11177 bp, 14 predicted proteins | sample HBST50metaG_FD_189942 | JGI IMG/M metagenome (GOLD analysis project Ga0255354, IMG submission 189942) | Peat soil microbial communities from Stordalen Mire, Sweden - H.B.S.T50 | ecosystem: Environmental > Terrestrial > Soil > Wetlands > Peat | place: Sweden: Norrbotten County, Stordalen Mire...
ACGCTTGTACAAACCGTCGAACCGTTTAGCAAAAGCTGCGATCGCCACAGGACATGACCCCGAAGACCATGAGGGATGCAAAGCGCTAGCCAGCGTACTCTCCCAGGTCGGCGACAAGTGGACGATCCTGGTGGTTGGCGTACTTTCCTTAGGTTCGTCACGGTTTAATGCACTGCAGCGAGCGGTCCCAGGAATTTCCCACCGAATGCTGACGCATACGTTACGCGGCCTTGAGCGTGACGGCTTGGTGAAACGCACAGCCTTTGCCGAGATCCCGCCTCGCGTTGAATATGAACTCACGCTCTTGGGCCGATCTCTGACAACACCGCTTGCACAACTCGCGGGATGGGCGTCTGCAAATCAATCCTCCATCGAAAGTTCGCGTTTGGAATTCGACACACTTCACAGCGCGGCGCGACTATCAGGGAGTATCGACCCCAGCGTTGCATGTAGATGAGTGAACAGGACGTCAGTAATTGATCGGGCGCGACGCCCGCTGCCGCAAGGCTCTCTAGCAGCCTGCCTCCACGCCCTGGTCCGATGAGTTGATCTGCTCCTGTATCGACCAGAACAGTACGGCCAGACAATCTTGTCTAGCCGTACATGAATCGATGAGCGCCTCGGGCTGTTAGCCGGCTGAAAGTGGACGGCGGCAGGATTAGTAAACACAAGACTTAACGCGTGAATCGCCGAGAGCCCCATCGTGATGCGAGGATTCGGGCGCCAGTAGCCCTCCCTGCACAGTCTTTAGTCCGGGTTCGGCGTTAGCTTCCGGCCTCGCTGCCCCCAATCAGGGACAGCGAAGCCGCCAATGCGAGTATTCCGGGCGGGATCAGCTTCTCCAGGAACCGCTGCGGAATGACACTAGTGCGGAATCGAGCCAATCAGATTCGGATAAAAGCCGTTCACGCCAAGGCTTTGGACACGGCGGGCGCGCTGCCCTTGTCATTTAGATTTCTGAAAGTTCATCCAGAAACGCGCGCAGAATATCCCGATTTAGAGAAATATACCCGAATCGTCCTTCACGTCGAATGTCGATCAGCCCTGCATTTTCCAGTTCTTTCGTGTGGTGCGACACCGTCTGATGACCGATCTCATGTTGGGCCGCGAGATCGCCACAATTGATCTCACCTCCCGCCTCGGAAATCTGCTTCAGGATCAGGGTTCGGCGAGGCTCGGCGAGAGCGCGGGATACGCGCTCAAACTGCTTGGGCGGTAAACGAGTTGAAGATGCTGATTTTCGGGTAGCCAACAGACTCTCCTTCGTTCCTTGCTTTCCATCGTAACGCCGAAGTGGCGCGCGGTCCCCTTTCCGAAGGTAGAGCTGTGTTTTTATCGCTACGACATGTCGATAGGTATCGTATAGTAGACAGCAGCCCTGAATGCGAGAGGCAGGCATGAGGTCTCTCAAGGGTAAGAATGCCTTCGATGGAAGCAACGAGGAGAACCACAATGCGAGTTTTTGTTACAGGTGCGACAGGCTTTATCGGCACTGAACTGGTGAAGGAACTGATCGCAGCAGGGCACCAAGTGCGTGGTTTGACGCGTAGCGACGCCGGTGCGGAGCAGTTGATTGCCGCGGGAGCTGAGGTGCATCACGGTAATATGGAAGACTTGGATAGCCTGCGCCGTGGCACAACGGGCGTTGATGCCGTCGTCAACCTGGCATTTGACCGCGACTTCTCAAAGTTCACGCAAAACGGCGAGAACGAGCGCAAGGCCATCGAGGCTTTGGGTTCCGTGCTGGAGCCTGGCAAACTGCTGATCGTAACTTCAGGTACGGGTATTCCGAACAGCGAACCTGGACAATTGCGGATGGAGAGCGATTCCCCTGCCACTCACCAGAACCTGCCGCGTAACCCAGAGCAGGTGGCGAAAGCCATTTCGGAGCGCGGCGTCCGCGTAGCCGTTGTGCGTCTACCGGAGGTGCATGACCCGCACAAGCAAGGGCTGATGCCCTACATGGTTCAGTTCGCCCGCGACAAGGGCATCTCCGCTTACGTCGGCGACGGTTCCAATCGCTGGCCTGCCGCTCCTGTCAAAGATGTCGCACACCTTTACCGGCTGGCCGTGGAGAAAACCGGTGACGGGTACACCGTCTATCATGCTGTGCAGGAAGAAGGTGTGCCGATGCGGCAAATTGCAGAGACCATCGGTAGGGGTTTGAATGTACCGGTGAAGTCGCTCACGCAGGAAGAAGCCGCGAACCATTTCGAATGGTTAGCACACTATGCTGGATTCGATATGCCCACTTCCAGCGAGTGGACGCGCAAAGCCCTGGGCTGGAATCCGACCGGTGCCGGTCTGGTTGAGGATTTGGCGAAAATGAAGTACTAGGCTGTTCTATCGTTTGCGGCGGGGTTTGCAGCTAGCGCAGCTTGCAGATGTTCCAGTACGGCGAAGCGTATCTCAGAATGACGCATGCGAGCCGTGCCTGCGGGCGCCGGTGGAGCGCCGAGTCCCTGCCCATGTGTTGATGGCAATGCGATGCGTGAACAGTCCCCCCCTGCGCCGAAATCGGCAATCTGCATTGGGGGCCACCACCGTGCCAGGGTCATGCCAAGGCCGGTGTAGAAGTTACGGGATTCCTCCAGATCACCGACATACAGGTGAATGTGTCCGACCTTTGTTCCCCTCGCCGTCGGCACACACTACTTCAGAGGGACGCTGGCTTCGGATGGCTGAGAGATCAGATATATCGCCTCGTTCAGTAGGAGCACTGAGCCTCGCCTTCGCTGCGTCAGAACGTGCCGCAGCATAGGTCCTAATAAACGTTAGGTTTCTATCGGGGTTGACCTGGCGCGAATAGGTCTGGCAGACCTCGACACTGTCTGACCGGGTCAGTTTCGATAGAATCGTTTGAACTGAGCCGCTGTTGTTTGCGGTGGACGCGGTGATCTGGCTATGGGATTTCAATCCGCTTCAGATGGCCAGTGTTTCTTGGTAGGGAAGTTGATAATCCAACGCGGCCCGGAAAGAGTGTGGTTCTCCATAACAAACATCTTTGCGACCGCGACTTCTTTCTGCTTGCAGGCTTCCTCGTAGGCACGGAAATTCGCAGGGAATGCCTCCTTGAACATCAAAGCGATTCCCTTGCCCATCACGCCGACCGTATTTACGGTATTCACAAATGCTTCGGCGGGGGCTTCGAGCAAGTTGCCTTGGGTGAATTTCATCATCAGAAGTACCAATTCTTCTGCACAATTGATTGTAGGACGAGTTTCCGGTTTTGGAGTTCAGCTTTCACGTTCGCATCAACATCCGCATTGCAACTGCAGATTCCAAGAAGGGCTGAGAGAGGAGCGTGCTTCCAAATCAGCGCTTCCGTCTGATAGCGCTCTTTCTTCCCTGGGTCGTCTGGGTCATGGCGGAAATCTTTTTGATTCAATAAATCCCAATCGACTTTGCTCAGATCACCCAGATCGGTGTAGTAGTTTGCCATCGCCGGATACGCGTGTTGATCCGTAAACACGAGCGGAATTCGAAGCTCCGCTATCCTGGCCAGCGAGGAGAAAGACCTTTTGAAATACTGCCAGGTAACGCTCCATCGTGGTCTCATCCAAAGTGTGGAAGATATGGCCCCTACAACAGTGAAAGCTATTCAGCAGGACACTTAAAGAGTTCGACCAGGGCCTTGAGACGCTCTTTCTGGCGACTTCTTGGAAGTCGTTTGGTTCGGGTGAGGTCGGCAAGGCCGTGGAGGATTGCCCATAACAGCTCAGAGAGAACCTCCGATTTCGAGTCTTGGCTCTTAAATAGCTCCATGAGCTGCGCAAAAGCGAATTGCAACTCGGCAGGAGTCGCAGGGTCTGCGAAGGGTACGTTCAGGCTAAGTGAAAACATCACTTCATACAGTGCGGGCGACGACGACGCGAACGCCAGGTATGCGGACGCGAATCCTTCTATCGAAGCATCGCCCTTCGCACGTTTCTTTGCCTTTTCCAAAGCAAGGCCCAGTTCGTAAAATCCTTCAATAGCAACCGCGGAGAGGATACCTTCTCGACTCCCGAAGTGAGCGTATAAGACAGGCTGGCTGTACGAGATCTCGTCGGACAGACGCCGAACCGTCACACTGGGCCACCCTTCGGTCTCCGCAATCCGGCGCGCAGCACTGATGATCTGTGCCCGTCGTGCCTGCCGGTCGCGCAGTTTTCTTTCCGCAATGCGGTTTTGGGGAGCCGTCGTTTCCATAAGACAAATAATAGCACTGCTAGAAAATATTGTTGATTATTGAATCCTTCCCGCAATGCCTGGCGTCTTGTATAGCGTTGCTAGATTTTCTAAAGGAGCTAATGTATGCACACCACTCTCCCACTTTCCGTGGCCGCACTCCTCGCGGTCGGCATCATCATCATTGGCGGTCTCTACATCGCATCGCCCGAAAAGATGACCGGATCCTTCGGCCTCAAGCTACCCTCACCTGATCCTGACACGCGGGCCTGGCTACGCCTCAAAGGCATCCGGGATATCGTATCCGGCTTGGTTGTCCTAACCCTGATGCTTACGACGAACCCGCGGACGGTGGGAATAGCGCTTCTCGTTGCATCCCTCACCGCGTTCGGCGATATGTCGAACGTACTTGGTTCAGGCGGTTCGAAGCAGGCAGCCTTTTCGATCCATGGTGTGACCTTCGCGGTCATGGTGGTCGCCGGACTGTTCCTCATCAACATCTTCTGAGCCAATGGCTCCGACGTCGTCGTCCAGCATGCGTTGACTCACAACCAGTAATTCTCAACCAAGTATTTGAACAGGGAGCCGTCCATGAGAACGTTTGAACTTCGCCAGTACACATTGCGCAGCAAAGAGGCGCTTGACATCTACATGAACCAGATATATCCCGGCCATCTCGGCCGGCTTTCCGCTATTTGGTATCGAGCCCCACGGCGTCTGGACCGTAAAGGACAGCGTCGAGCTAAAGGCTTTCGTGCTGGTTTCCTATCCCGAGGGCGAAGACCCCGGCGAGGTTATTCGGCGATACATGGGGAGTTCGGAGTTTGCCGAAGAAACCAAGGACTGGGATCGATCCAACATCGTTGCCGTTCAATCCACAATTCTTACGCCTTCAACGAATTCTCCTCTCAAGTGAGGGGATCACGATTCGCAGACAGGACGCTGCCACACCCGTAACTTCGGGGCGATCGAAACTGCGCTGGTTCCGATAAGCCTTGAGAATGCCTGCCGCCCAGAACCCTGTCGGCGAGGTTCGTAACAGCCTCGCCCCCCTTCCTAGTACTTTCCCCTCTTACTACCTGCGGCGCTCAGGTGACGAGAAAAGCGTCCCGGGACCTATCTTGCAGCCAGCTTATTCGCAGCCACATCCCCGAATGCTAAACCGGCTGGATACAGTGGCTCCAGTAAAAATTTGGCTTCAGAGGTCCTGTCAAAGAGGCGAAGCCAGCTAAAAAGGCTGTCCGTGAGCAAGCGGCGAAACAGCTCTTTGAAAAGATGGCGTAACTTTCAGACGTTTGCTATGAGGTGTGAAACCATTTGCGAGAACCGCTGAGATGCTCATGAAAACGGCAACGCGAACACCCACCAACACTCGAGTATCCTACCTGGCGCCAGAAAAGGGGAAGTGTCAATAGGGTAGTCAGGAGTTTGCTAGCTGGTTAATATCTTTAACCTCCAGAATCTGCTTCGGGTAGCCACGCAGAATGCACGTGATCATTGCGAGACCGAGTTCCTGCATGGTGCTGACGTAGTTGGGAAATAGCTTGTCGAAAATGGGGTAGAGCAAGGTGATGAGCTTGTAATAGCACTTCACGTTGCGCTGCGTCGGAAAAGGCTTCATGAAGCCGGGGCGGAAGCTGTAGACGTGCTGAAAAGGCAAGCGCATTATGTCGTTTTCGGTGCGGCCTTTAACACGAGCCCACATAACACGACCCTTTTCGGTGCTGTCGGCCAGGTAACCGGAAACGAGAATAAAGATCATTTGAGGATTGAGGGCGACGAGCACCTCGGCGAAGTGCATGGTGATGTCGTGAGTGATATGAGTGTAGTCGGCCTCGTTCATACCAGCGGAGCTGATGCCCGCGCAGTAGAGGCAGGCATCGTAGCCGGTAAGCTGGGTAGTGACGTTCTCGAGGTGCATGAAGTCGGGGACGAGAAGTTCTTTAAGCTTCGGGTGGACCAAGGGGGAGGGCCTGCGGCTGACCATAAGAATCTGACCAACGGCAGGGTGTTCGAGTGCTTCCAAGAGCACACCTTCGCCGACTAAGCCGGTGGCTCCTGTGAGGATGAGCTTGAGGGTTGCGGTTTCGTTGAACATGGACGGCTCCTGTTTGCATCGTAACCTGTTGGACGGGGCGGTGTTCAGAGAGTGCGAAGAGGCACCCGGTTGTAAGCCATGCCTGGATTGCTCCACTTTTGAACCGTTGAGATCTGGGTCATTTTCCTACGATCAGACGGCTTTATTCTGCGGCTGAGCCGCGCACCGATTGAACAAGCTGTCCCTGAAAACTCGAGAACGGCTATGCAAGAGAAATGGTAACGGTAGGTCGGCATCGCGCAAGCTTTCCTGGAGCCAACACAGCCATTCTTGTCGGGATGCTAGGGCGTCTTACATTACAAATGGCTCCCGCTTCGTGGCTTTCCCTTGAGACGCATAGCGGCGCGGAGAACACCCGACAACGCGCTTGAACGCAGTGCTGAAGGCGCTTTCTGAATCGTAGCCGACGTGCTCTGCGATGCCTGCGATTCCCTCGGCAGAAGTCAGAAGGCGCTCCCTCGCCAACATCATTCTCCAGCGCGTGAGATATTCAATTGGAGCCACCCCCACCAACCGCTTAAAGGCCACGGCAAAGCCAGTCCGGGACATACCCGCTTCTTGCGCCAACGCAGTGAGTTTCCATTGGCGGCCTGGAGTGGCGTGCATCGCCCGCAAAGACCGGCCGATTTGCTCGTCCGCGAGGGCGAACAGCCACCCCGGCTTGCCGGGCACTTCTTCTGCCATGAAGGTGCGTAGCACTTGGACAAGCATGGTTAAGGTCAGCTGCTGAGCAATCAGCGTGTGGCCTGGCTGCGCCTCCTGCAACTCCTTCATGGTTCGCTCCAGACACCAGCGTAGGACCTGTTTGTCTTGCTCCTCACGAATATGAACAATGGGCGGCAGCATCGTCAGCAGCATCGCTGCATTTTCTTCCGCTAATTCGAAGTGCCCGATGATGGCGAGACAACTGCCACCACCATTCCATCGAGCGATCTCCCCATCGGTGAGCCCAGAGAGCAATGCCTCTCCATCAACCGGGGGCAACGCGAGATCGCTCGCAGCTTGAAAGGCACAACCGCTTGGCAGCAAGAGACAATCACCGGCCCCCGCCCGAACCGTGCCCTCGACTCCATGCACAGCGAGCCTGCCTTCTCCGGAGATCACAGCAAACAACTTGATGCCGTGGTGCGGACCAAAACGAACAGACCAGTCTCCACCGGCATCGACAGCGCGAACCATGTAGGTGCGGATTTTGAGAAGGGATAGAACGTCCGAAAGAGAGTCCATGGCTTTTGAACGATTACGAATGTTTTATGCACTTTCAATGATAGATCATTCAGCGCCTATCGCCTATTTTTGATAGAGCGGTACCGGAGATAGGCATGAGAAACATCTGGATTCTCGGTGGGGCTGGGCGTGCCGGACGTGCGATCGCACGGGAGCTGGTGATGTCCGGACTACCGGTGACACTTGTGGGGCGGGACGCCGGAACGCTTCGCAATGTGGCGACAAGTCTGAAGCTCGATTCGGGTATCGTCGCCTCCAGCTCTCTTGCAGATATGGCGGCCCAGATTACACGCGCGAAGCCGAGCGTTGTTATCAATACAATCGGCCCGTTCACAAAGACAGCCATTTTTTTCGTGAACGCATGTCCGCCCGGCACGCATTATCTCGATATCGGGAATGAACTTCCTCAGTTTCTGGCCCTCTTTGGGATGCATAAGGAGTTTGTCAGAACCTCTCGGACTGTGATCCCAGGCGCGGGTTGGGGCGTTCTCGGGACCGAGAGTGCCGTGAGGAAACTCTGCGACGGACAACCTGTACCGGTTCGCGTCAGAGTCGACAGCCTTGCTGCAGCCGAAGGAGGCCTCCCCCTCGGAAGGACTCTCGCAGAGACCATCGTTGAGGGAATCCGCTATGGCGGCCGTCGTTATATCGCCGGGAGTTTGCGGTCGTGTCTTGCAGGCAGCAATCAGGAAGGAATCACACTTCCCGATGGCACGGCGGCTAAGAGCGCATCCATTGCAAGCGGTGAGTTGGAAGCGGCGAGACGTGCAAGCAAAGCGCCGAACGTAGTGGCCTGTATGGAAGCAGCGCCGGGTGGACCCATTCGCTTTGTGATTCCGTTGATCGCTGCGCTTGTTGCGATACCCGCAATTCGCCACCTAGCTATTAAGAAACTTGCGTCGCTGGTTCCGCCGCCCTCTTCACGAAAGGAATCCTGGGCCCGTGCCCGTGTCGAATGGGCGGATGGCACCACGCGCACGGTCTGGCTGCGAGCGGGTGAGGGATATGACTTCCTCGCTAAAGCTGCAGCGGCGGTTGCACGGCAACTTGTGGAAGGAAAGGCCCAGCCAGGATGTTTCACGCCGGGCACCCTCTTGGGGCCTGACTTTGCCGTCGAGGCTGGCGGAGAATTCTTAGTTCGGTAGATATGGGAGCGGCATATGAACGCAATCACTCGCAACAAGCCTAATGAGCGGCAGGATAGTACGCACGGCAATCCGCCTGCTTTCAAATTGGGTATGGTCACCAGCCATCCAATCATGTGTTCTGGGCTCGGGCGAACAATATCCTGCGAAGCAATGGAGACAGTGATCGATGAACCAGGCCCGATCAATCTCGGCACGCTCGTCTCGGCAAACTGGGAGGTGCCCCTCAATTCGATCCTGGAGTTGAAGCACCCAGAATCGAGGGCCGCAGGTTTGACCAATCACGAGGAGCCTATCCACCTCTACGTTCATACGTTGCAGCATCCCACTCGGGGCTCGTTCCTCATCGACACTGGCGTCTCAGCAAGGCTGATAGAAGACCCCATCCGATCCGGCCTCAGCAGACTGCTTCGACGATTCCTGCGCCTTGAAAGAATCAGCATTCAACGCAGCACGTCCCATATGCTCTTGAACTTACCCCAGAAGGTTTCCGGTGTCTTCCTCACACATCTGCACATGGATCACATTATGGGATTGCCGGACATCCCCACAGATGTACCGATATATGTGTGTCTTGCAGACATCACGGATCGTAGACCCTTCAATCTTCTGACCCAACGAAGTGTCGATCGGATTTTAGCTGGACGAGGCCCCATCCTCGGCTGGCAGTTTCAAGCTGATCCGAGCGGCGAGTTCGACGGGGTCATTGATATCTTCGGAGATAGATCTGTTTTCGCGATCTTGACGCCCGGACATACTCTCGGGAGCATAGCCTACCTCGTTAGGTCAACGACGGGAGCGGTACTGCTAACAGGAGATGCATGCCGTACCCACTTCGGCTGGGACCATGGCGTTGAAGCGGGTAGCTACACAACACTCAACCGCGATCTGAATCTGCAGAGCTTGAATCGTTTGAGAGCTCTGGTACGCCGCCATCCGATGATCGAGGTGAGACTTGGGCACCAATGAGACGTCTTCAGAGGACGAGAAGAGATCGGCTCTCAGCCGTAGTGACTGAAGCAATTGCACGGGGTCGACGATGCTCCCTAGGGGAGCAACCCCAGAATCTTCTAAATGTCCTGCCGAAGGCGCTCTCTGTTTCGTGGCCGAGAAACGAGGAGATCGCAGCAACAGAGTCATCAGACCTTCTCAAGCGATCACTGGCCAGCAGCATGCGCCATCGGGTGAGATATTCCATTGAGGTCATCCCCACTCGCTTCTTGAACTTCTGGGAGAACACCGTGCGCGACATGCCAACGCGATTAGCGAGGCCCTGCACCGTCCACTTTTGTCCAGGTGCATCGTGCATCGATGCAATTGCCGTTCGCATTGGTGGATCAGCGAGCGCGAAGAGCCAACCAACGCTCTGAGCAGCGCCGTCCTGCAGATGCAGTCTCAGAGCTTGAAGCAAGATCGTGAATGCCATCTGTTGAGCCATCAACGACCCACCCGGTTGAGGGTGCCGCAATTCTTCTCGCAGACGTTCGAGCGACCAGCGGATCGTTTCTTTGTCAGCTTCCCGACGGATGTGCACGATCGAAGGTAGAGAATTCAACAGTAGTTCAGAATGCCTTCCCGACAATGGGAAAACGCCTCTAACGATGGAACAGCCTTCCGTCTCGTCGTGAAGTATTTCGTCTCCCGGTTTCCGTGCCTCGATGTCGCACGGAAAGTTGACTCGCGGAAGCGATAGGTCTGTTGCCAGACAGAACGGTAACGGATGGCTTGGTGCACCAGTACTGCTGGAGCGTTGCAGTGAGCTCGTCAGACCCGACAACGCTCGTGCTCACCGCTGCCAAGAGCGCGTATAGTGCGCACTACAAAGAGTCAGCTTGCTCTTTCGTCTATCGCCGCTCTGAGAACGACGCGTGGCAACAAGTCTGCAATGGATTGCCTAGACCGGAGGGATCACGGATTGGGGTGGTAGCAGCTAGCCGTGTCGAGCTGGGAACGTTCTATTGTTCTACTGAAGGCAGTATCTACCGCTCAGCTGACGATGGGGTGCAATGGCAAGAGCTTGGAGTCAAGTGGAGTGGAGTCATGTGCGGAGAGCTCGCATTTGATATGGCGATTGGCGACGAATGATCCCCGAGTGATCTGAAAAGAGTTAGTCATGGCTGAAGTACTTGGCAAACCGGTAAAGCAGGCGTGCTGTCAAGGGCGGAGCAAAAATAGACCACAGAACTGCTAGATTGTCCTCGACTTCACGAAACGCATCAATTGCATTTTGCCGATAAACTGCAACAGAAGCATCGTAGCCAGCACGAGCTGACTCAGAAACTTCCCGACGCCTTCCGCCATCTAATACGACCTGTGATACCTGCGGCCCCACTGCCGAAAGGCACGACGGCCAATTAAACCAGTTTGTGATCGACTGGTGTTTGAGGCTTGGGAGTTCATTCCTTTTTCGTTGTGTCCCCATTGCGCTTCTCCGCGATGAACAGTTGTGATAGAAGCTAGGTGTTGAATGGCTTCCTCACCACACGGTCATCGCCCCTATTTCTTGTAGGTAATTTCAATGTGACCGACCGATCGAG
>Ga0255354_1001942_pt1 | contig 11169 bp, 11 predicted proteins | sample HBST50metaG_FD_189942 | JGI IMG/M metagenome (GOLD analysis project Ga0255354, IMG submission 189942) | Peat soil microbial communities from Stordalen Mire, Sweden - H.B.S.T50 | ecosystem: Environmental > Terrestrial > Soil > Wetlands > Peat | place: Sweden: Norrbotten County, Stordalen Mire...
GCAGATCGCCGGAACCTGCGCCCATAGCCTTCAAGATGGCCAGCATATCCATGCGCTGCTCCAGGTGCGCGTGCATCGCCATGGCCACGCCAATCGCTCCGAGCACCATCGCCACAAGACAGATCAAGCTCAGAATCGCAGTTGCGTTCTCCAGCCCTTGACTCAGCGCAGGATTTCCCTCGCGGAAGTCCATTACCTGCGCATCAGGCAGCGTTGCCTCCACCTGCTTGCGCAGTGCGACCGGATCGGCTTTCGGTGGCAACTTCATGAGCAGCCGCTGGCTGGCCCGACTACCCGGCGCCAACAGGCCAGTCCGCGCCAATGCCGCCTGCGAGATCATCACCCGAGGCCCCATGCCCGCGCCTGCGGTGAGCCGGTCCGGTTCCTGCTTCAAGACTGCCGCGATCTTGAAATTTCTTCCTCCCACACGCAGCGACTGACCTACGCGAGCATTCAGCCTAATGAGAAACTCCTCGGCTACGACTGCCGAATCGCCATCCAACGCTTGCTGCAACGAGATTTCAGGCTCCAGCACAGCCTTGCCGTAATAGGGATACTCGCCAGGGTCAACAGCTTTGAGAGAAACGAGCAGCGGCACCGGATCTGGCGGCACTGAAGCCATTGAGATGGTTTCCGTCACCCATGTGGTGTGAATTCCTCGCGGTTGAGCGATAGCCGCGATCTTGCCGTTTTCCTCCGCCGTTGGCTGATGAAAGAGCCGTGCGCTCAGATCGCCGGCCATCAAAGATCGCGCTTCAGTAGAAAGCGTCTGCCGAAAGCTGTCACTGAAGCCGCGCACTCCGACCAGCGCCGCCACTCCAACGGCAACTGACAGCACCACAAAGCCGAATTTGCCCGGCGCTGAACGCAAATCCCGCCAACCAATGGCTCCGGCCCGCTTCCAGCTCAATGCTCGCTTAGCCATTCTGCGCCTGCTTCACGACTGCCTCTGCAAAGGGCAGTGAGTCTTCCACGATCATTCCGTCTTTGAGCACGATTTTGCGGTCAGCGCGGCTAGCCACCTCGTGGTCATGCGTCACCAGCACCAGAGTAGTGCCCGACTTGCGGTTGCGCTCCAACAGAAGCTCCAGAACCAGCCGCCCGTTGGCAGAATCCAGATTGCCCGTTGGCTCGTCGGCCATTACAATCGGCGGTTCGACGACAAAGGCCCGTGCAAGCGCCACGCGTTGCTGTTCGCCACCGGAAAGTTGCACCGGATAATGGTCCATTCGCTCCGCTAGACCAACCTCGTCCAGCAGACGCCGCGCTTGTTCCAGGCCGCTTCCCTCCTTGTTCAACTCAAATGGCAGCAGAACATTTTCCAATGCTGTAAGAGTCGAAATTAGTTGGTATGACTGGAAGACGAACCCAATCTTCTCTCCGCGCACAGTGGCCAGTTCAGTCTCGGCCAGATTATGAATCGGCACGCCATCAAGCCAGATCTCACCAGAACTGGGAGTATCGAGTCCTGCCAGCAGGCCAAGCAGCGTGCTCTTGCCGCTGCCGCTGGCTCCAACGATAGCCACAAACTGGCCAGCCGGAATGGTCAAGGTGATCCCCTTCAGAATCTCCACACGGCGCGCGCCGTTCTGAATCCACTTTTTCGCGTCACGAACCTCGATCACTCTTCCATCCTCCTGAAGAACTCTTTTCCGGTTCCCCGCCCTGCCCGAATACACTGTTCCTGTGTACGTTCGCCGCTCGCTGTTAGTTTCGTTGTCTTTGATTTTGCTTGCCGCGCGGCTTCTGGCTGCCGAGCGGCCCGTTCTGGCCTGCTTCGGGGATAGTATTACCGCCGGTTACGGCCTGCCGACCGGCCAATCGTTCCCAGACGCCCTGCAAAGAGACCTGGACGCCAAGGGCTATCACTACAAAGTGAGCAACCAAGGCACCAGCGGCGCCACCACCAAAGACGCTGTCGCATCATTACGCTCAATCCAGCTTTTGCATCCAGAGATTGTCATTGTCGAGTTCGGAGGCAACGATGGCCTGCGCGGCTTACCTCTCGATCAGAGCCGCCGCAACTTGGATACCGTACTAACGACTCTTGAAAATGCGCATATCAAGATTCTGCTTGCCGGCATTACCCTCCCGCCGAACTATGGCCCGGAGTACATCCAACAGTTTGAGCAGCTCTTCCGCGATCTCGCCCAAAAACACCATGTTGCTTTTGTACCGATGCTCTACAAAGGGTTGGTCAATGTCCCCGAAACCATCCAGCCCGACGGCATTCACCCGACAGCCAAAGGCTCCGAGATCATCGCAAAGACGCTGATACCGGTGCTCGTGCCGCTGCTGCGGAAGTGACAGAAATCAGCAGGCAGCAATGACAGTCCCGCCCCAATTCTTCCAGCGCATTTTTCGCTACTTATGTGAAAGCATAACTCGCGAAAAGCAGTCCGACAGCAAGAATTCGCGTTTCGCAGAATCATCCAACAACACCGCGCTGCTTCCACTGACCGTCGCCGTGCTCTACAAGAGCCGCTGGCAGGTCGAGTTATTCTTCAAATGGATCAAGCAGCACCTGCGCATCAAGCGCTTCATCGCCAATTGCGAAAACGCAGTGAGGAGCTTGGTTTGGTGCGCAGTAGCCACCTATGTGCTGATGGCCATCGTCAAGAACGAACTGAAACTAGAAGCCCCATCTCATGTGTCTACAGATCTTATTCGTTCTTATTCGTCTCGATATTCGAGAGAGCCGAGATTCCAAGACCTTTCCGTCATATCTATCCAGAAATGACAGCGCAGTTCCCCATAACCAATTGAATCTATTCGATATATAACCGGACGCCAGTGAGCTGACTTCGTTCTTCAATGTGATCATGGTCTCCAGTTCTCGGTACCGTGAGGACAAGTCTGCTGTCAAAGTAGTTTGATCGTGACCACAAAAAGGCCATTCTAAGAATGGAACGAGGTCTTTCCAAACGCAATCGGCATCGCCACTCTGCTAGGCCGTCTACTACTCCACGTCGATGTAACCGTCATCGAGGGAGACAGCGGTCGCGTTCGCGGTAGTGAGCGGGAGGCGGCTGCCCAGAGGAGAAAGGAGTGTAATCCACACCGGAATCGGGCGGACGAGAGGCCTACGACGAGCGAAACGCCACGAGGGGTCGAAGGTACACGCCGCAGTAGCGCGCTGGGTCATCTGCCAGCCTTGCATGCAACCGCGGCCGATGAACAGCATTGTGCGCAGGTGGAACGGCTAGCCGAACAGTGCAACGCTCACCGACTGGTCTATGTGAATCAAGGCACCTCAAGCAGCAGAAAAGCACAATATCCGATCAGAGGTAGTGAAACATATAGAGGTCAAACCCGGATACGTCGTGCGTCTCGTCGCTGTGTGGTAGAGCGAAGCATTGCTTGATCTGCTCGCTTCCGCAGGCTGGCGAGGAACTACGGACGACTCTCACAGACCCTCGCCTGACTTCACTATCTGTCCTTCGCTGTCCTCATGCTCGCCAATTTGGCCAGACTGATCTCGCAAAGTTCATAGGTTCAGAAGTACGTTTCCTCGAATTGCTCTACCAGAACAGTTTTGAGCCGCGACCTATCCACCTGGATGCGGTCCTTGTAATCGATAAGACCGAGATTACGGAAGCGGTTCATAAAGAAGCTGACACGAGAACGAGTTGTGCCGATCATCTCAGCCAACGTCTCCTGGGTAATCGGAGGTATGAATGCCTTAGCTTCATGCGGCTTTCGAGATTCAGCCATCAGGAGGAGCATGCGCGCCAAACGTTTCTCACTGGAGTTCAATATCTGATCAACGAGATCTGCTTGAGTGCGGGTGCTGCGTGCCAAAAGACGCGATAAGAACTGGTCGGCGAAAACGGGCTCCTCATGCAGGATACGGATCATATCTTCTTTTGCGACCTTGAGAGCGGTACATGTGTTCACGGCCATTGCAGTTGTAAGACGCAAGCGAGGCACCGTCGTCAGGGATTCCTCCCCAAAAACGTCGCCTGGAGAAAGAAGGGTGATAGTGGCCTGCTTGCCTTTTTCCGAAACGACAAAGAGTTTTGCGCGACCATTCAATAGATAAAACACTGAGTCCGCAGGGGCACCCTGAGTGAAAAAGCAAAGATCAGGCTCCAGATCAACGATTCGCTGACCGATGCCAGCGTTAGTAAGAAAGACGGCAGGATATAGCGGTGTTTCATTCTTTTCGCTCATCGTTTGAATTTCCTCCTTCTGAGACTGCCTCTAGCAGGCGAATGGCTATTGCCGAGGCGCACAAATTGGATCCGAGAAGCTGCCCATTGACCGCGAAAACGCAGAAAACGCATTAGAGATTGGCGGGATGAGGCCGGGCTTGCAACTACGCCCCCGCTTCAATGTCGCAAGACATCGAGTGCACTCCGTGGCTCGTCCACCAGATTGAGCGCCTCGATGCTGAGCGTCTTAACGGTCGTTGGTTAAAAGTCGGCCACCGTGATCCGACGGCTGGGACTTTTGAACCATGCCACCAGAGAGCTTAGAGCCACGCTCTTATTACAGACCTGCCGACTGTGAGCGCCCGAGACATAGACCATCTCGACGCTCACAATCCATTCTCGACTGCAAGTCATCAGCTTGCGGCATTTGCTTGAACCTTTGCATCGCTGACCGCGTCAAGGAATGCGTGCGCTACGGGAGGTACTGGGATCGCACCTTGCAGAATGCTGCGTGTGGGTATCTCATGCCCATATATGGCATCTGTGGAGTTGTTGTCGCGGCGAATCGCAGCCCCGGTTAATGTGATGCCAGCAAACGCACCTTTGGACCGCGAGTAAGTTAGTATTTCTGTAGTCAGCTTCCAATCGGTATCGGCAGAAGGATGACGTCCCACGGGTCCGGCCGCGGCCGATGCGTCTGCGCCGATTTCAAACTTACTCCCTATCAACCGCTGCATTCCACGATCGTTTTGAATAATCAAAACAAGATCCACACCCTCGACACCGATTTGCAATCCCCAACTACCACCTGTAATAGTAAAGAACGCTGGAGCACTCCATCCGTTTTGTGTTCGGCAGGTTGCAACACCTCGACCACCTTCCGCACCAAACACAAATCCGCCCTTGATCAGGTTGGGTACGACGGCCACGCACTTTGCATGCTCCAGTACTTCTTCGGGGATGCCTTTATCTGGGACGGACATAATATCACGTAGCACAGCACCGGCATGGTCCAACCGATCAGCAGTTGCTTCGCGAACTGTCTCCGCCCAAACACTGCTTACCACGCAGAGTGATGCAACGAGCAAGATCGATTTCTTCATAACTAATCTCCTCTTCTCTCCTCACGCGTAGCATCTCTTGCTTAACTAACATTGGCAACGCAGAAGGTACTTGGCGCGTTGGGGACGTTACCATCTCATTTGTTGTGGAACAAGACGACGCTCCGCCCTAAGGGCGCGTCGTCGCAGAATGTTCGACCGTACGCTTGTCGTTCACCTTCTCGGTTTTGCGATGGACGTCACGGGCTGCATCCTTCACATTGCCCAACGCCTTTTCAATTTTGCCTTTTATCTGTTGCACTGAGCCTTCGACCTGAGCTTTGGTGTCGCCCGTCCATTCGCCAACCTGACGCTTGGCACGTCCGGCAACATCATCTACCGCGCCTCTTACTCGGTTCTTATCCACCATTCTTCTACCTCCTTGTGCCATCGATCCGGGACCCCGCTGAGGTTCCCAAACTCACAGATGGTTTATGACGGGTTGATGCTTACCGTAAACTCTATCGCCCGCCCGTCGGCTGGGCCGTGCAACGCCAGAATGCCGCTCGACATCATTAACATTACATTTAAGCGGTCGAACCTCAAATCCGAAATATCGCGTAACTAACTGCGGAAGATCCTGTAGGAGGCACGTTTCTGAGATGTTTGATCCAGACGGCTGAATCCGCCGATAAGACACTTAACGCGGTCGCATCTCCTTGTGAAGTAAGCACTATTGGATTCCCAGTTCTCCGCAATGCCTCTCTTGCGGAATTCTGTGGCCCATTTTTACTCTGGCGCGTATATTTGAAAATCATGAAGGCAACACCTGATTCTTGGCTCATCGTCTTGGATCTCCATGCAGATCCTTGCAACCAACTCCAACTTGAGTCACAGGGTCGTTAGACGGCTGTCGGAAGCGCAAACACATAATTACCTGAAAGCTGTTTCATAACCTGATTTTCAAGGGCATGGGCTAGGCTGCGCAGTGCAAATACCTTGTGGCAACAGGTCGTTGGCTTCAGGATATTGTTCAAACTCGACGAGTTGCCGGTTATGGAGCAGCCCCTAACCGGATGCTCCATTGAGTGTGAAGAAATCGCCGGATACGTTTTCCGCTGACTCTATAATTCGACCGGAGTCAGATGAAAGCGCAATAGTCCGGGCCACTATCCTGGCAATGAATCATAGAATCGCTCAATCCCTTTTGCGGAGGTGAGAGTGGAACGCTCCACCAAGTCAGGTGACCTGAGCAATTCAATCGCAGCTCGTTACGTCTCTGCGGTGCTGGCTGCGCTGACCGGCCTTCTGCTGCGGGACATGCTCTCGCCTTTTTTTGGGGCGACCAACCCGTACCACACCGCTTGGGCAGCGGTCGCTTTCTCGGCATGGTACTGTGGTGCAGGCCCCGCGATTCTGACCACAATCATAAGCATGTTCGGAGTCTGGTACTGGTTTCTTCCGCCGTACCATGCCTTCGCACTTCAGGATCCGAAAACTCAGATTCCTGGAATGATTGGATTTCTCGCCTTCTCCGGTTTCATTGTCGTGCTTGGGGAAATGAATCGACGTTCTAAGGCAAGGTTGCAGCAAGAGATTACTGAGCGACTGCTCGGAATGCAGAAACTCACTGAGAAAGAGAAAGAGCGTTTCGCGGCAAACGAACGCTTGCGTGCGCTGATGACCGCGCTACCTGTGGGCGTCAGTTTTTCCGACGACCGTACATGCCAGACCATTACTGGGAATCCGGCTGCTCTTGCTCAGTTCGAGGCGGGACCGACAGACAACCTATCTGCCTCCGCCCTGGATCCAAATGCGCCAGGGCGACAGTTGCGCTTTTTTCAGAATGGACGCGCTCTCAGCGAGGCCGAGCTCCCTCTGCAACGCGCTGTCAAAGAGGATCGAGTGATTGCGCCGATGGAGTTTGAGGTTCAAATGCCGAGTGGCCGGCGCTGGATTACGGAGTCGTACGCAGCTCCCATCCACGATGCAAGAGGCAATGTTGTCGGCGGCATCGCAGTACACTTCAACATTACCGACCGCAAGCAGGCTGAAGAAGCGCTGAGGGTGAGTGAGGAGCGGTACCGGCTGGTGGCTGAGACCATGTTGTTCGGAGTCGTTCATCAGGATGCAGATGGCAAGATTATCGCAATCAATCCGGCTGCAAGGCGAATTTTGGGAAGGGAAGACGAGGAGTTCATCGGGAGCACTTCGGCCCACGAAGAGCGATATACCATTCGCGAAGATGGTTCAGCATTCCCCGGCGCAGAGCATCCGGCGATGGTCGCTTTGCGCACAGGCAAGCCGTCATTCGGCGTGGTGATGGGAGTGTTCAATCCGCAGACGCATGACCGCCGTTGGATCAAGGTCGATGCGGTACCATCGTTTCGTCCAGGCCGGTCCGCGCCGTTCCAGGTCAGTTCCGTATTCGAGGAGATCACAGAGCGCAAAAGAGCGGAGGCTGCGCTACGAGAAAGCGAGGCGCGTTTCCGAGCGTTCTTTGAGCAAGCCACCGTAGGAATCGCCAGCGTCAGTATTGATGGCAGATATCTGGATGCCAACCGAAAATTCTGCGACCTACTGGGACGTCCCCTCGAGCAGGTGCTGCGAATGACGATCGCGCAGGCCACTCACCCGGATTATGTTGCCGACGACGCTGAGCACCTCTGCCAACTACAAACTGGCGAAGCCTCCCAATACAGCGTTGAGAAGCTCTATGTGCGTGGCGATGGCTCATATGTGTGGGCCAACTCTACGGTATTCCCACTTCGTAATGCCGACGGAAGCATTAAGGGATTCGCTAAGGTAATCGAGGACATTTCGATCCGCAAGCAGGTTGAAATGGAGTTGGCACGAGAGCGGAGTGCGCTGGAATCCCGTGTTGGCGAACGAACACATCAATTGGAAAAGACAATCAAGTACTTAAATGTCCAAGCGGCGGAGAGGGAGCGAGCTGAAGTAAGCATTCGCACACTCTCCGCGCGCCTGTTGCAGCTCCAGGATGAAGAGCGGCGAAGAATTGCACGCGAATTACATGATAGTGCGGGTCAAACACTGGCTGCTCTCGATATGCAGCTTTCAATCATCCAGATGAAAACGCAGAATCTGGATGACGATCTGACGGCAGCAGTAGCCGATAGCGTATCGTTGGTCGAAGAAGCTTCGCGCGGTATCCGCACCATGTCGTACCTGCTGCACCCTCCCCTCCTCGATGAAGCTGGCCTTGCTTCGCCGCTGCAATGGTTTGTAGAGGGTTTTTCTGAGCGGAGCGGCATTCAGGTTGAGCTAAAGATATCTCAATCCTTCGGACGTCTTCCGCGGGAAATGGAATTGACCTTCTTCCGACTTGTGCAGGAAGCGCTGACCAATGTACACCGCCATTCCGGCAGCCCCACCGCACAGGTTGAATTGAATCGCAGTGAGGCCGAAGTGACACTGCAGATTTGCGATCAAGGAAAAGGGATAAGCGAGCCCAAGCCGAATCAGTCGAGCGGAGAATCTTACAAGATTGGCGTTGGAATACGAGGAATGCGCGAGAGAGTGCATCAGCTTGGTGGAACGATGGAATTTCGTTCTGGAAATCCCGGCACAATCTTGCAGGTAACTCTCCCTCTTAACTGCATTCCCGGGGTCGAGACATCGCAGTATTCCGAGACGGCAACCTTGAACGCGATGCGGCGGCCAGGGAATGACGACTTCTCGCGAGAATGACCGAAGCATAGGATTCGAGAGAAGGCCTGCAAGGCAGTGAACCAACAGCCTACCCTCTTTTCTTCCCTGGAGTTATTCAATCCCTGCTCGGATCACGCTGGGAAATAGAGAAGCCCCTTGCTCACCGCGACTATCGCGCTATTCAAATTCCTGGAGTCGGATTTGACAAGATATCCGCATGCCCCTGCGCCTCTAGCCGCAGCAACGGCCTGTGGAGAGTCGTGCTGAGTTAGGATAAGGACCCTAGCACTAGGCAACAATTGCCGTAATTGATTAGTAGCTTCAAAGCCGTCCATTCTCGGCATATTTACATCCATCAAAATTATGTCGGGCTTAATCTGAAAAGCGAGATTCAGCGCCTCCAAGCCATTGTTCGCTTCGCCTGCCAAGAAACAATTCGGAAGCATTTTCAACAGTCCACAGAGCGCCCGACGGACATCGGCTTGGTCGTCGACAATCAAGACACCGATAGATTGCGTATTTGCCAATGGCCCCCCACTTGGCCTTGCAGCGTCTCCGTTGCTCGCCCCTACAAACTGAAACTACTCTTCTATCTCCGCCAGACTAGCTCATATTGTGCTCGTGGCACAATACCGGCTTTCATGTACGACCGCCAGGCGCTACTCAGCGAGGAGCAACGAGAAAAAGTCTGCAGTTGGCGGCAGTTCTGCTCCATCTTGGCCATACTTCCTACACGATCTACGTTCACAGTTGTACAGCATTGACCTTATCGCGCGAACGGTTTGAGCTTGTCAAGATTCTTACACGCTACTGCATTTGTGAGGAGGCGAATTATTGGCGCCCGGCTCCAACTGAACTCGCCAGAAGGCCTAACACACGATGCAGAAGCTCTCAGGAGGTTTCATATGCTCTGGACAATTGCGGTAGTATTGTTAATTCTTTGGGCGCTGGGAATGGTCAGTTCCTATACCTTGGGTGGATTCATTCACCTGCTCCTCGTCCTGGCGATCATTGTTGTGCTTATACGCATTATCCAAGGTCGAAGGCCTGTTGTATAGCGTGATACCAGCGCCGCGCTCTATCCAAATATGCCAATGGTGTTTCTTTTAGCATCGGAAGAAACACCGCTAGATACGATTTTATGGACTATTCTTTCGCCGGAGCGCAAACTCTATCCCTGATGCCTGCGCAGATGTTCCCGAGACGTTGTCTTTCCTTCAATCGCTGGCGGAATAGCCCGGAACCTGCACTATATTGTTTCCGACTGCATACATCACAAGCTCACTTATTGAATGCAGCTCGAGCTTTCGCATGATATTGGCACGATGGGTCTCCGCAGTCTTAACGCTGAGATCGAGCGCTACCGCAACCTCTTTCGTGCTCTTGCCTTCGACCAGCAGTTGCACTACTTCGCGCTCACGTGGAGTTAGTCGATCGCGCTTTACCAACGTTGCGCCTGGCGTTGCGTCTCCGCGCAAGAATCCTTCCAGAACCATGGCAGCTACCCGTGAGGTGAAATAGGTCTTGTTATGACGTAACGCCTCTACTGCCACGACCAATTCTCTACTTGCATCTGTCTTTAACAGATAGCCCCGAGCGCCAGCCTCCAGCACTTCTCGGACAACCTGATCTGTATCGTACTGCGTCAAGACCAGAACTCGTGCCCCAGGATCCGCCTTCAATATTTGTCGCGTTGCTTCCAGTCCGTTCAGCGCCGGCATCGAGAGGTCAAGGATCAAAACATCGGGGCGAAGTTCACGCGACTTCTCGACGGCAGATCGACCGTCAGACGCTTCTCCGCAAACTTCCCAGCCAACTTGCGCCTGCAGAATTGCGCACAATCCGCACCGCACTATTTCATGATCGTCAGCCACAAGAATGCGAAGGGACATTTGCGATACTCTCTCTACTGGATAGTACCTGCAGATTGGTAGAATTGCGAATACAGTAAAGCCTGTAGACGCCCATAACTCGATCACGGTGAACTCATTATGCAGGTACCGATGAATCCTCGCGAGCTTGATGAACGGCAGGCGCAGATGAACCTTTCTGTTCCATCTGCTCTAGTGTAGTGCGTCACACAGATATGCATTTATTGAGCGAGGCCTGAGCGCGGGTGACTTTCTCCAGGATGTCGTTGTCCTTTGCGGTCCAGATGAAGGGTTTTGGGTTCTGGTTGTGGCGATCGATATAGTCTTCGATGGCCATGATGAGTTGTTCCAGGTCCTTAAAGACACCACGTCGAATGCGGTTCTCGGTCAGGTCGCGGAAGAAGCGCTCGATCATGTTATTGACTCCTGTAT
>Ga0255354_1001949_pt1 | contig 11137 bp, 12 predicted proteins | sample HBST50metaG_FD_189942 | JGI IMG/M metagenome (GOLD analysis project Ga0255354, IMG submission 189942) | Peat soil microbial communities from Stordalen Mire, Sweden - H.B.S.T50 | ecosystem: Environmental > Terrestrial > Soil > Wetlands > Peat | place: Sweden: Norrbotten County, Stordalen Mire...
ATCTCGACATCGTCGCCGGCAGTAAGGTGGAATCGGCAGTGAGCCGTCTCCTCGCCCTGAGTTCGGGTATGGAAAAAAGCCAGTACCTGCCCGCCCGGATATGTCGCCTCAAACAGGCGCTGAACCACAGGCACCACCAGAGGCTCGGGGAGATAGTCAAGCGTGTCCCACAGCAGGACCACGTCAAACATGCGGCCGGAAAAGTCGAGTGACTGGGAGATAAAGCCCTCGACATCCCAGACCGGGTTGCCGTCATCATCCGTGCCCTTCTGCCAGTTTCCCGTGTAGGCATCGTGGACCATGTCGGCCATGAAAATACTATGGCCCAGGCCGGTCAGGTAGTGGACGTTGGCGGGAGAGGTATAGCCGATGTCAATTGTGTGGAGGCCAGAGTCCTTCTCAAACCGTTTGCGCAGGGCCGCCCATCCGCCCGAGTGGCGCGGTACTTTGGGCCCGGTCAAGCCGGGACCGGGAGCGGCGGGACCGCTCTCCTCTTTCTTCTCAAACCAACGGCTCAGCACCCTCAATTCCCCTTGCGGTTCAGCCGACGACACACGACCGAACCAACACGCAGCCTCTCGTTAAACCACGGCTCCCACAGGTTGCGTCCTTGGGCTGTCGAGCTGCTTTGAAGCGCCCTGTGTCAAGTCCACCTTGCCGCAGTAAGCTGCATTCTCTTCTATCGCCAGGCGCAGGGCACGCACATCGCCTTGTACCTGACAACCGGCGCGCATCTCAACGCGACCACTGGCGATAATGTTGCCATGGACAGTTCCCATAATCAGGATGTCCTTCGCTGTGAGGTCAGCGGCAACGGTTGCATTGGCGCCGATGGTCAATCGGCTCTCGGCGAGGACCACTGTCCCCTCCACTCGCCCTTCCACGACCAAATCTTCACTGCCTTTTACGTCGCCACGTACCACGACGGTCTTGCCGATGCGTGCTGGATTGTTTTCTACTGCCATGACCTGATACCTCCTGGGGTAGCTCTGGCCTAAAGCCTTCGGCTTCAGCCTGCGAAACCTCGCACCTTGCAATTCGTCCTGATGGAACTATACGCAACCCGGACCCATTGTTCCAAACCGGGGCATCCGCGCCTCTAACAGAACAAAGAGATTTAACCACCGTCCATGGACGGCTCATGCCCGTTAAACTAGGGGTTGTGCATAGATTTTGGACATTTTTCCTGCTTCTTCCGTGGGCCGGAGCCGCACTGGCGCAACCAATTGCCCCCGCTACCCTTACGCCAGCCCAGGCTCAGGCGCTGGTGAACCGGGCGCTGGCCACAGAGATGCGTACGGCCCGGGACGCAAACCACCCCATGCGTTACCGTCTGCGCAAGTCCAGCCCGCGGCTGACCTCGACCAAGGAAATCGTTGAAACACGAGACGGCGATGTGGCCCGGCTGGTGAGGCTCAATGACCAGCCCTTGGGCCAGATCGCCGAGCAGCAGGAAGAGGCGCGGCTGGATGCGCTGCTGAGCGACCCAAGCCGGCAGCGGCATCGCAAACAGAGCGAGGAAGCGGACGCCGGGATCGTTTTCAAGCTGCTGCGCATGTTACCCCAGGCATTCCTCTACGAATATGCGGGTCCGGGGCAGAGCCCTTCCGGGACGGTGGAGAAGTTTCGCCTCCGCCCGAATCCGAGTTTCAGCCCGCCTGACCTGGAAACGCAGGCTCTGACCGCAATGACCGGCGAACTATGGATCGACGCCGCACAGGAGCGCGTAACGCGGCTGGAGGGCCATCTACAACAGGATACAGACTATGGCTGGGGCATCCTGGGCAAGCTGGACAAAGGGGGATGGGTGGTCATCGAGCAATCCGATGTGGGCAGAGGGCAATGGCGGATTGCGCGCTTCAAGATGAAGATGAACCTGCGGATATTGTTCAAGAACAAGAATTTTGACACCACGGAGGAAATGAGCCAGTATGCGCCGGTTCCCGCCAGACTGGATTACCGGCAAGCTATTCAGTTGCTGCGGGCGGATTCGGCCCAGGGCGGCCGGTGAAGCCGGAATGCCTCAAAGACAAATCGGCCCCACCCGAACGGGTGGGGCCGATTTGCTTGCAGTCAAGCCAATCTGGCTACATCTTGATGAAGACGATAACCAGCGTGAACAGGGTAAGAGACTCGATCAGGGCCAGACCGAGAATCAGGAAGGTGAAGATTCCACCGCGCGCCCCAGGATTGCGGGCCAGCGCTTCGACGGCCGAGCCAACAGCCCTGCCCTGACCGAGGCCGCACAGGCCAGCGGCCAAGCCCATGCCCAAACCGGCGCCGATCGGAACCAGACTGACGACGGCCGAACCGCCGTCCGCGAAGGCCGGAATGGCGAAACACAAAACCGCCAAGGCCATGAACAAATACTGTAGCTTCTGCATAGTTCTCCTGCTTCCCTTTGAATTGGCCGCCAGTGGGTGGTTGAAGCTCACCGTGCTGGCCCCCTCACGCTTGCGGCCTACCGTTTTCCGGAGCGGAAGCGCTCTCCGGCGGAATCTTGTTGAATCGAACCCTAGCTCTAGTGTTCGTGCGCAACTGCCAGAGAGAGATAAATCATAGTCAGGAGCATGAAGACGAAAGCCTGGATGAACGAGATAAAAACGTGCAGGCCCAGGAAGATCACCGGAACGCCCAACGGGATCAGCGAAAAGAAGACCAGCGTAAGCAGATCGCCGGCGAACATATTGGCGTAAAGACGTACAGTGAGCGAAAGGATGCGCGCCAGATGCGAGATGGTTTCAATGAGAAACATCAGCGGCGCCATCCACCAGATTGGTCCGGCAAATTGCTTCATATAGCCAATGAAGCCATTTTCCCGGAGCCCGTGGAAGTTGTAGTAAAGGAATGTTGGGAATGCAAGGCCCAACGGCACCCACGGCTGGGTGGTCGGCGCAGCAACGCCGGGAATCACCCCCAGTAAATTGTTGAGCAGGACAAACAGGCCGATGCAGGTCACGAAGGCCTGGAAGCGCTCATAGCCGTGACCGATGACCTGCTCAGCCTGGCCACCGACGAACCCGTGTACCCACTCAGCGATATTCTGAGCCGGATTGGGCTTCTCTACGGACAGGGTCAGCCGCAAAACAACGAAGAAGGCGATGAGGCCGCAGGCGACCAGCAGTTCCAATCCAAACGCCTGATTGACGCCGACGGCCTTTTCGGAGGCCACGACAGGGGAAAGGCCAATCGACTGAAAGGCCTTGACCTCAACTCCCATAAAGAGATTGTTCAGCAAGTGCACGAGTGAGAAAGTTTCCGGCATGAAAACTTGAGTCTTTCCGCCTCCGGGCGGAAATCACATCCGCCACCAGGCATATTTGAGTCTTGTCAGTACCACTTCTAAATCCGGTCTCGGTCAGTCGCGCAACAATCGTAGCACTTCCCAACCAATGGTCAATACCGCCAACCCGAGGCCGCAGAGCAGCGCCACAACCGAGCCGTGGAAACACTTCAGGCTACCATAAATGACCCCCGCGAAGACGGTGAGCCGGAGCACAAAGAAGATAACCACCACTGCGGCGCTTGCGGGCGTCTTCTGCTTGTCCAGTCTGGCGTTGATTACACGGACGAGGCGCTGCCACTCCCAGATGCTGGCAGCGGAGATCAGTGTGCCGGTCACGAGCATACCGGCACTGCGCCAGCCCGCGCCAATGAGCACCGCAAGGGCAGCAACCAGCCCCAGAATCAGCGTGTTGCGCAATGCTCGGCGGAGCATGGCGTCCAGGTCTGCCTGGGTAAGTTCAACGATGGGGTGAATCTCTTCGGTCATGACGGATCGTCGCTCGTTCCCTTCCCAGTTCCATTCTGGGCGGTGTCTTCCTTGCGGGAATTTTTCTCGGCGGCAACTGCCGTCTGCACAACAAAAACCAGCCCGGAGATGCTTCCAAGGATGATTCCGACAATCACGATCCATTTTTGGTGCAGCAGATGGTCCGCCAACGCGCCCCCCAGCCAGCCGATGAACACGGCCGAGGGTAGCACAAAGGCAATCTGCATCAGCTTTTCCGCCTCGACATACGCGCCGAAGCCGCTGCGGGACTTGTCAGGCTGCTTGGAATCCGGAATGGCGCGGTGAAAGGGCATAGAAGCTACTCTCCAGCATACAGCGCCCGTCAGCGAGCGGGTATACTTCCCTTTGGACCTTTGCCCGAATGACGGAAGGAATAACCGTGTTTGATTCAGAATTTGAGCGCAGTCTCTTCGAGCTGCGCAAGTCAAAACTTGAAGAGATCAAGAATCTGGGGCAGGCGGCTTATCCCAACCAGTTCCCTGCCTCGCACACTGTTCCCCAGGTGCGCGCGAAGTGGGACGAGTCGCAAGCCGAGGCTCTGGAGGCCAGTCGCGTCACAGTGGCCGTGGCAGGGCGCATCATGGCCATTCGCGCGCAGGGGAAGGCAGGTTTCGCCACGCTCCAGCAGGGCGGCAAGCGGCTGCAAATTTACGTGCGCAAGGACGCCATCGGCGACGAGGGCTTCGCGCTCTATAAGCTGCTCGACCTGGGCGACCACATCGGCGTCTCCGGCTACCTTTTCCGCACCCGCACGGGCGAGCTGACTATTCACGTTGAGCGGCTAACCTTCCTGGCCAAGGCCATGCTGGCGCTGCCGGAGAAGTTTCACGGCCTGGCTGACGTGGAGTTGCGCTACCGCCAGCGCTATGTGGATCTGTTTACCAACCTTGAAGCCCGCGAAGTCTTCGTCAAGCGCGGTAAGGCGCTCAAGGCGCTGCGCCAATTTTTCGACGAGCGCGGCTATCTGGAAGTCGAGACGCCGATGATGCAGCAGGTGGCCGGCGGAGCGGCTGCGCGGCCCTTCAAGACGCATCACAACACGATGGACATGGATTTGTTCTTGCGCATTGCGCCGGAGCTCTATCTGAAGCGGCTGGTGGTGGGCGGCTTCGACCGCGTCTACGAGATTAACCGCAACTTCCGCAACGAGGGCGTGAGCACGCAGCACAATCCCGAGTTCACCATGCTGGAGTTCTACCAGGCCTACGCGAACTATCACGACCTGATGCAGATCACCGAGGAGCTGATCGGGTTTGTAGCGCAGGAAGTGAACGGGACGACGATCACGAACTTCAATGGCGTCGAGATTGATCTGGGCAAATGGACGCGGCTGACCATGCGCGAGGCGATTCGCGAGTTCTGGCCGGAGGAAGCGGGAGCAAAACCGGCTATGACCGCGTTCGAGTCGGCGCCGGTCTTGCAGGCGAGGCTTCACGCGGCGATAAGCTCGCTGGAAAAGGCGGAAGGAGATACAGCGCGGCTAAGCCCGGAGCGCATTGTCGAGTTGAAGACGATTCTTGGCGCTGTGACCGCGGTCTACTACGAGTCAATGAAAGACGCGCCGCTGGGCAAATCCGTCTACAACCTTTTTGAGGCGGTTGTGGAACCTTTCCTCATCCAGCCGACGATTATTTACGACTATCCGGTAGAAGTGTCGCCACTCTCGAAGGCCAAGCCGGACGACCCGGCGCACGTGGAGCGCTTTGAGTTCTTCTGCGGCGGCTTTGAGCTGGGCAACGCCTTCAGCGAATTGAACGATCCGGTGGAACAGCACAAGAGATTTGCCCAGCAACTTGGCGAGCGCCAGCGTGGCGACGACGAAGCGCACCAGATGGACGAGGACTACGTTCGCGCACTCGCGTACGGATTGCCTCCAACTGGCGGCGAGGGCATTGGCATCGACCGTCTGGTGATGCTGCTGACCGGCTCCAAGTCGATTCGCGATGTGATTCTGTTCCCGTTGATGAGAAACAGGGAACAGGGGTCAGGGAACAGGGATCAGGAAGAAGCCCAAAAGTGAATATCCTCTTTGTCGGCGACATCTTCGGCAGCGCGGGACGCAGGATTGTGCGTGAACACATCGGCCATATCCGTCAGGCGCATGAAGTGGAACTGGTCGTCATCAATGCCGAAAATGCCGCCGGGGGCTTTGGCCTGACGCCGCAGCTTGCCGATGAGCTTTTCGATCTGGGCGCGGACGTTTTGACCACCGGGAACCACGTCTGGGACAAACGCGATCTGATCGACTATATGAACGCCGCGCCTGCCGGCAGCCAGGAACGAGGCCGCCGCGTGCTGCGTCCGGCAAATCTGCAACCGGGAGTGCCTGGTTACGGCGTCTTTGAGGGAACCACGACGAGCGGCGTGGACTACGCGGTCGTCCAGTTGCAAGGCTGTGTTTTTATGAACACCACCAACGACCCCTTCCACACCGTCAACGCGCTGCTGGCCGGCGTGCAGGCTAAGGTCATTTTGGTTGACTTCCACGCCGAGGCCACCAGCGAGAAAGTTGCGATGGGCTGGCATCTGGATGGGCGCGTAACAGCGGTGCTGGGCACGCATACGCACATTCCTACCGCCGACGAGCGGGTGTTGCCGGGCGGGACTGCCTATCAAACCGATGTGGGCATGAGCGGCCCCTACGACAGCGTGATCGGCGTCGAAAAAGAGCTGGTGCTGCGCAAGTTTCTGACTGGAATGCCTAGCAAATTTGAAGCCGCCAAGGGAAATCCCAAGATGTGCTCCACGCTGGTCGCTTGCGATCCCAGGACAGGGCGCGCCACGCGGATTCAGCGCATCATGCTGGGGGAGTGACGAAAGACAGGGAATAGGGAACAGGGAATAGGGAATAGCCTGCGCGGGCTATCGGATAAGAATCGTCCTCCCAGTGGGATCAGCTGACTGAACCAGCTTTCCCTGAACCTCGACCGGAGTGCGCTCGACAACTTTTCCTCCCGATTTTGGTGCGCTCGAATGGGTGGCCTTGAGCAGCCTTCCCTTGCCGTTGAAGGTCATGGTCCACTCCATAGCTCTTGAGGCCCGTGAAACTGCCGCGACATCGGTAAACCGGATGATTGCGCCACCATGAAGGGGAATCACTTCTCTTCCCGCCGGAGCAGCCGGCAGCTTGTGAAAATCGGTTTCCTCCGGCGAACCGATCTGGGGATGAACGCCGGCGAGGGCCGCGTAGCAGAGGCCTATTCCGAGCCAATCGGGAGCTTTGGCCGGGTGCTCTTCGGCACGGATGCGGTTGAAGGCCGAGATGGTCAGCGCGTTGATGGGCGCAGGCGAGAAGAGCGAGTATCCACGGCGCAGGATGGGGATGATGCGCACACGTCCGTCTCCGTCTCGCGGAATCGATGCCGAAAACACGCTCTCGTCGCCGGAGCCGTTGCTGCGCGTGAACTGCAAGAAGAGGTGGTTGGGCAGCGCGGGGCAGATAAGCTGCCGGTAATTCCATCTGCCCTGATTGAATTCCAAACCGGCGAACCCAGCCCGCTCGCTGATTGAGGACTCCGCATCCGCCTCCAGGTCGCGGTCCTGCTGTGTCATCCGTTCGTAAGGCAGGAATTCAGGCGAAGGGACAGGCCGCGAGGTCTCGCCGGCCGGAGGAAACGGCATGGGGCGCGGAGCAGCCTTGCGCACGCGGCTGGGCTGAGGTACGGAAAGATTCTGATCCGTCTGACCACTCGCAAAGGCGCAAGCAGCGGTGATGGCGCCAATGGCCAGGAAAACGCGGAGCAAATTGAGTCGTTCCATTCTGCCCTTAGCCTATCACCAAGAAGTGTGGCCGCTGTGTGCGGCAGATTCAAGTGGTGGAGTCCAAAAGAGACAAAAAGGGCAGCCTGAATCAGGCTGCCCTTGATGGCCCAGGAGTACGGTTTGGCGCACGGAAACCTATGCGGTCCGGTGCGGCGAGCAAATCCGATCAACTACCCTTCAATTCGCCGTGTGGTGTCCGGCTGCCGGCTTGTGCGCCGGAACGGGCTTCTTCTTCTCAGACTGGATCTCTCCGTCGCGCAGCACAATCTGCACAGACGCAGAGGTGGTGTCTGTGGCAGGAACCTGCGTGAAAGAGTCATAGGTTCCCACCAGTGCGGTCGCGGGCGGAATCTTGAACGCGAACCCAACTGTTGGGATTTCCTTGTCTGTCAGGGGCTTCTTCAGGTTAACAACGAAGTCTGCCACCTTGCTGTCCTTGGCATCCTGAGTGACGGCAACTTTGATGGCCGAGGCGGTGGCTTCAATGACGGTCCCCGGAACCGGCGTGACCTGATCCTTCAGCACAGCCCACAGCTTGTCCGTGTCTTCCTTGGCTCCGTTGGCCAGAATGAACTCCGTATCGACGAGCGCCATCTTGCTCAGGTCGGGCGTTTCCACGATTGCCTTGTGAGCAAGTTCAGCCGGAGTCGCCTTGGGAGAGATGACGAAGGTCCCCGGCGGGAAGACGGTGGCCGCGGCCTGGGCCTTGATGTCGTCCAGTCCGTCCAACTTGCCGTGATACTGGATGTAGTAATACTCAATCGCCTTTTCAATCTGTGGCTTCATCGGCGCGGGCGCGAAATTCCATGCCCGCGAATAGAACCAAACCGCCTGCGCCAGATCCTTGGCGTCCGGCTTTGTATAGGCACCTGCCAATTGCAGCGTATCTGCCAGTCCCGGTCCGGTCTGTTGTTGTTCGGGCGTATAGAGCATCAGCTCGGTGCGGTATTCGGAGATACCGGCCTTTGTGTCCTTCTTTGAGGCAATATCGTCCAAAGCGATGGCCGAGTGAAATGCCGGATAAGTTCCAGCGGTCAGCTTCTTCCAATCGTCGGCTGAGGTGGCGGCAGGCTTGGGCGCCACGAGCCCCTTCTGGGCCAGCACCGCTGCATCGTCGCAGGTCTGCGGGTCTGAAGTCAGGCCAGTCTTCTGGTTGACGGTCTTGCCGCACTGGCTCTTTTTGATAAGAACCGACCAGAAGATGGCTTTCATATTGGTGGGTTCTACCTGGAGCAGGCGGGTGGCCGCGCTGAGCGTCTTGTCGGCGTCGCCCAAGCCCTGGTAGGTGTCGATCAGAGAGTCAAGAACTGCACTCTTGACGACGCTCTGGGGATAAGCCGTCAGAAAGCTCTCCAGGGCCGAAGCCTTGGCCTGGGGGTCTTTCTGAGTAAAAGCGTTTTGGTAGGTGTTGTACTCTGCCGGATCCTTGATGGTGATCGTATCCTGGGCACGCAGCAAAGGCGCGGAAACAAGGCTAATGCTCGCCGATGCCAACACAAACGCGAAGACTAACTTCTTCATTCAGTGCTCCTGGGAACTGCCAAAATGGAGATCAATGTTCAAGCACTCGCGGAATGCAAAACCGCACTTACGGGCGGTTAAGCGCCGGGTGACAGATAAACCATACCACCTCGGATTCCATTGCGGTCTTTGAAGGATTATAGAAAGCCCTGGCCTTTGTGACAAGCAAAGTTATTTGGAAAGTCAATAATTTCCGTGAAAAGGCAAATCCCGGAGTTCCGTGCCACTACCCAAAGTACCCAGCCAGGAAAGCTGCCCTTCCCAAACAGGCTGCTGAGCCGGGAATGAAACGTCCGTGGATAGCCCCCTTTGCCGTACCCAGCTCGCTGGCTTTTCAGGGCGCGCGCCTGGTCAGACACTCTGGACGGCAAAGCGGTTCTCAGCTTCATTGCAGCAACCGCACCAGTTCCGACTGTTCAGCAAGGAAGGCGTCATGGCCGTGATTGCTGCTCATCTCCCGGTAATCAGCATGCACGCCGGCCGAACGAATCGCATTGGCAAAGTCGCTTACCTCCCGGGCGGGAAAGAGCCAATCGGAACTGATGCCAACAAAGCAAAGGCGGGCGCGAATCCGGCCAAAAGCCTCCGCCGGCGAAGAATGGCCTTGCAGCGGGTCCCAGGTGTCCATGGTGCGCAGAATCGCGAGATAGGAGTTGGCGTCAAAGCGATCAATGAACCGCTCTCCCTGATGGTCCAGGTAGCCGGCGATATCGAAACGCCCGCCGATCAAGCCGCCGCCCTGGTTGTCCAGCCCCCACGGGTCCTCCCCGTTGCGGTTCGGATTGCGCCCAAAGCGCTCGTTGAACAGTTCCGCTGATTTGTAGCTGAGCATGGCGATCTGGCGGGCCATTGACAATCCCTGCCTGGGAGGGCGCTGGGGCAGGTAGTAACCGCCCGCCCAGTCCGGGTCGTGTTCGATGGCCTGGCGTTGCAAGTGGTTGAGCGCCAGCCCCATGGCGGAGAGCGGCGCAACGCCGATGATGGCCGCGCGCTCCACCCGTCCGGGGTCGTGGATGGTCCAATCCAGAGCTTGCATGCCGCCGATGGAGCCGCCCAGAACCAGCCGCAGCCGTCGAATACCCAGCGAATCCAGCAGCCTGGATTGCGCGCGGACATTGTCGCGGATGGAAACCAGCGGAAAGTCCGGGCCATAGAGGTTGCCTGTTTCGGGGTCCACCGAGCCGGGGCCGGTCGAGCCGTAGCAAGACCCCAACATATTGATGCAGATCACAAAGTCGCGATCTAACGACAAAACCCCGCCGGGGGCAAAGATTTCCGGCCACCAGGAACCCACCAACGCCGAACCGGAAAGCGCATGGCAGACCAGCACGGCGTTGTCCCTGGCCGCGTTCAGCCGGCCATACACCGCGTAGTGCAGGTTCACGCCGGCCAGCGCGCGGCCGCACTCCAGCAGCAAGTGCTCGTCGAGCACAAAGTCGCCTTCGTAGGTGGGCGTTAGAACGCCTGTTCCTGCCGGCGCAACTCCGGCCCCGGCGCGAGGTTCAGTCATGATACTCATTGTGCAGCAAGCTCCGCGGCTTTTGTTGCGCCCGTAAACGCGTGGCCGTTGGCAATCTCGATAGCCTGGTCCAGATCGGCGATGATGTCGCGAATATCCTCAATGCCGACCGACAGCCGTACCAGTTCGGGAGTTACGCCGGTTTCCGCCTGCTCCTCCACCGTGAGCTGCTGGTGCGTGGTCGAGGCGGGGTGAATTACCAGCGACTTGGCATCGCCGATGTTGGCCAACAGCGAGAAGAGCTTCAGCGTGTCGATCAGCTTCCTGCCTGCTTCGTAGCTGCCCTCGGAGCCAGCCTTGATGCCGAATGTCACCAGTCCTCCCCGCCCATCGGGCAGGTATTTCTGCGCACGCTTGTAATAGCGGCTGGACTCCAGGCCGGGATAGTTGACCCACTCGACGCCGGGATGCCGCTCCAGATGCTTGGCGACTGCCAGAGCATTCTGAGAGTGACGCTCCAGCCGCAGGTGCAGCGTCTCGATGCCCTGCAGCAGCAGAAAAGCGCTGAAAGGCGAGAGCGCCGCGCCGGTGTCGCGCAACCC